>MDTD01171001.1_pt1 | contig 50111 bp, 52 predicted proteins | sample 811221 | NCBI WGS metagenome assembly MDTD01 (sample SAMN05326646, study PRJNA326480) | marine metagenome | isolation source: seawater | place: Pacific Ocean: South West | collected 2011 | reverse complement strand
GCCGGCCTTGGCGGCGAGCGCATCGCGGAGGACTTGGAGACCCGGCAGCAGGCGGTGATGAATTTCCAGTGCGGCCGCGACATGCATTCCGGTCGGGAAGGTGTCGTTCGACGACTGCCCCATGTTGACGTGGTCGTTGGGATGGACCGGTGACTTGCTGCCGCGCTGACCGCCCAGCCGTTCATTGGCGCGGTTGGCGATGACCTCGTTCAGGTTCATGTTGGTCTGGGTGCCCGAGCCGGTCTGCCAGACGACCAGCGGGAATTCTTGTTCGAGTCCGCCTTCGGCGATCTCGTCCGCCGAAGCGACGATCGCCTCCCCGACCTTCGGATCGAGCGCGCCGAACGCCATGTTGACCTCGGCGGCGGCGCTCTTGATCAATGCCAGTGCCTCGATCAGCGGACGCGGCATACGCTCGTCGCCGATACGGAAGTTGTGCAGACTGCGCTCGGTCTGGGCTCCCCAATAGTGGTCGGCCGGAACTTCGATCGCACCCAGGCTGTCGGTTTCTGTGCGCGTCGCTCCCTGTTCGCTCATTCCTCCTCTCCCGCTCATTCAATCGGCTGGACCAGGATCGCCTCCGTCGTAACGACCTGTGGCGAACATGCTCTCGGGAGTAGGAAGGTGGGGCCTCGACCGGGACCGTGCCAGTGGTATAGCCGTCCGTATAGGTCTGGGGACGCAGACGTCCGGAGCACAGCAGGTCGCAAAAGAATGGCCGGGGAAGCGGTGCTTCCCCGGCCCGGATGCGAACCATGTCGTCGGGCGGCATCGCCGCCCGGCGCAGACCGGTGATCAGGCGGTCTTCTTGGCCACGTAGCCGTAGGCGGCATTGCTGCGCGCCGGACCTTCCTGTTCGTAGGCGGCCTTCATGATCGACAGCTTGTCGGTGCTGACGGGTTCGAGATCCGCCCGCATGTCGACCTTATAGAGCCGCGCCGAGTTGTAGGCGAAGATCTGGTTCTTGATGGCGCTGTCGGCCGGGCCGAGCGGCTGCCAGCCCATCTTGTCCAGCATGTCCTCGGGGATCTCGAGACGGCGCATGGCCTCGATCTGCCACTGCGGCGAGCCGTACCAAACCGAGTCCGTGCCCCAGATCACCCGGTCGGCGCCCATCTCGTTCACGAGCTGGCCGATAAAGGCCGCCGCGAAGCGCGGATTGGCGACCGCGGAGTTGGCGAAGGCGGTGCCGATCTCCGCATAGACGTTGTTGACGCCGTGCTCCTTCGGCATGCGGGCGAGATCGGTCGACCACTTGATGTAGCCGCTCTTCTCGAACTCGGCCATTTCGTCGTCGGGCTTGTCCAGGAACGGACGCAGCGCCGAGTGGTACATGACGAAGTTCATCTCCGGCCAGTCCTTGGCCGCCTTCGGCAGGTCGTCGACCGTGGCGTACTGCCACACGCCGGCGAAGGCTTCCTCGTAGTTCTTCGGCAGCAGGCCCTTGTGGATGGCGATGGTGTTGATGCCCGCCTTCAGCGCCTTCTCGTAGAAGGGGTACATCAGCTTCTCGTCGTCCAGCCGCCACGGGAACTTCGACGGGGCCAGCGGATCGCCGATCGTGTAGCCCTTCCAGGCCTCCGGCTTGATCTCGGCGATGGCCCGATCGACCTCGTCCATCCAGCCGTCCTGGCCGGGGGTGATGACGAAATGGCCGAGCAGGCGGCGACCGCCGGCAACCTCGTTGACCACATGGCGGGCCTTGTTGATGCCGTCATTGCTGAGAAGCCACCAAGCCGGATCGTCGAACGGCGCGCCGCTCAACAGGGCGATGTCCGTCTCGCTGTCGAAATAGACTTCCTTCAGGTAGTTCTCGAACTTGTAGCGTTCGAGCGTCAGGCCGATGTCGTTGAGCATCGACGGGTTCCAGTGCTCGGACGCGTACTGACCCAGGCCGAGCAGCCCCTCCTGCTCGAAATCGTCGCGGACGAAATGGGTCTGGTCGTCGATGATGAACTGGTTCTTCAGCGCCTTCGACCGGGCCGACATCATTTCCGTGTCCGCGGCCTCGGCCTCGCTGACCTGCCAGACTGGTCCGAATACCTGATTCATGGCGACGAAGGCGGCGGCCATACCGCAGCTGGTCTGCAGGAACTGGCGGCGGTTGAGCCCCATTTTCGCGCCATACGTGTCGGCAAGATCCTTCAGCCGCTCTTCGACCTGCTTCTGCTGGGCCGTCTGCGGCATCGGGTTGAATTCGCCGTTGGAAACGATCTGCGTCGGTACGGGTGACTTGAACTCCAACTCGTCTGCTGGAGCCGTGCGTGACAGTTCTTCCTTGTCGAGATAAATGCCCATCGAGGAGAGCTCCCTTCCTGAATTATTTTTTTATCGGACCCGCCGTCGCGACGACGTAGTCCCTCCCTTCTCCGGCGCATCGGTGATCATCCGATCCGCCGACACCCTACGGGTATTGTTGAGTGTGGGGGAATTCCAAAACCCTGACAACAGGATTCAGTCTCTCTCACAAGACGGTATAAACTGCTCACCGTAACCGTCTGAGTAGCGGTCTGATGACGCTTTGCCGTGACATTTTGGTTCTAGTGAACCAGGGAGGGTGAATATCCCCTCCGAACTCGTTATTATTGCGGAACTACCGGCCGAGAGCGGCAATCGGAAATGATCGGCGGCGTAAGCTTCGCTTTCCAGCAGCAAGTTTCGGCGACGGCGCTCCGCAGAACGGCGGAGCCGGTCGACGCGGCCGGCCCGCCGGACGCGCGGTCGGACGAGGCGAAAAAGCCCGTCGCCGAGGCCGCTGCACCTTCGAAGGGTGAAACGGCCGCTGTTACCGAATTGAAGAAGCGGGACGCGGAGGTGCGACGACACGAGCAGGCGCATCGTTCCGTCGGCGGCGCGTTCACCGGCGCGATTCATTACGAATTCCAGCGCGGCCCGAACGGCCAGCAATATGCCGTGGGCGGCGAAGTCTCGATCGACGTGGCGCCTGTTCCGGGCGATCCGCAGGCGACCGTCGACAAGATGACCATCGTGAAGCGTGCCGCCTTGGCACCGTCGGAACCCTCCGGCCAGGACCGCGCCGTCGCCGCGAAGGCGGAGCAGATCCGGCTGGCGGCCCAGGCCGAACTCAACCAGGCGCGGTCCGGCGGCGAGGCGGAAAAGCCGGGCGCCGCGCCGGCCGAGGACGCCGGCGCGATCTCGGACATCGTCGGGACGGTGGTTGCGGGGGCCTATAACGCCGCGGCCAGCCTCGCCTCCGGTCGAGGCGAAACCCGTCGTTTCGAGTTGGTCGCCTAGAGCGCGATGACCTTACGTCTCAGGCCGTTTCGACCTGAGACGACCTCGATCTAGATACCCAGCGGCCGCACGTCGACGACGCGGAAGGTCAGCGGCTTCCCGTCCGGTTCGATGACGGTCAGATATTCCCCCGTCTTGAAGACGTGGCTGTCAAAACGAAAGATCGGCTCGTCGGGTTCGGGATCGGCATCCAGGTCGTAGGTGAAGCGCCAGCTTCCATCGCGGGCATGGACCAGATGGCCGTGCTCCTCCGCTTCCGTGCCCCAGAACCGCCTGACGGTGCAGACCGCGCGGTTTTGCCGCCAGCTATCGGCGTTGATATGGCCGTCGGCTGTCAGAGGCAGGTGCATCTCGTAGCCATGCTCGGCGCTGCCGTCGGGAAAGCCTGGGTTGCGGGCGAGTTCGAGCCGCACCGACGAGATCGTCATTCAATCCTCCCTCTCTCTGCCTCTTGTGATGGCGGGCTGATGGTCCCGCCTTCTATCGTCTTCCCCCGAAACACCTCTCGGCCGCGTGACTCCGTCCGATCGAGAGGCGCTCGTTGTCGTTGGAACAGCGCACCGGGCCGCGCCCTTTCTCGGGCGCCTGACACGCTAATGGGCCATCAGGACCGGCAGTCCCGCCTTGTCGAGGACGCTGCGGGTGGCACCCCCCAGCACCATCTCGCGGAGGCGGCTGTGCCCATAGGCCCCCATCACCAGGAGTGTCGCGCCCTCCGCGGCGGCGCCTTCGACGATCCGTTCGCCGGCCGCGCCATCCGCCTTCATGGTGCTGGTCGTGGCATGGATGTCGTGGAGGGCGAGATAGTCGACCAGATCGGCGGGTGACGGGACGATCTCGTCGACATTGCCGATGCTGAGGATGAGAACGCTCTTGGCCCGTTTCAGGAAGGGAAGCGCGCCGCGGACCGCCGCTGCGGCTCGGGCGCTGCCGTCCCAGGCGATGACCACGGAAGAGGACGGTTCGGCAGCGGCCTTCGGGCCCGCCAGCAGCACCGGCGTTCCACTGTCGAACAGTGCGCCTTCGACGGCGATCGAGGTCCGGTCGGGCTCATCGCCGCCGGGATGACCGAGGACGACCAGATCGGCCAGCCTGCCGTGCTCCGCGATGACCACGTCCGTCAGGCCTTCCACTTCGGACCATGCGGCCGTGCCGCTGCCGCCGGCTTCGCCGATCGTATAGCCATGCGCCTTGCAGGCGGCCGCGAAGGCCGCGCCGGCCTTGTCGGCACGTGCCTTGGTTTCCTTGGCGGCGGCTTCGACGATCTCGCCGACCACGGCGCTGCTCATCCCCTCGCCCACGAAAGCGATGGCGTCCTCGGGGCGCGGTCGCGCAAACAACCCTTCGACCCGTGCCGCGAAGAGGCCGCCCACGGTGCACGCGGTCTCCGCCGTCGCCGAGTCGCTGTCGGCGCCCGTCAGTGCCACGAGAATCTTACGAATGCGCATTGCCGTCATCCCTCTCTGTTCGAGGTCGATATGCCCGACCCGTCGCCGTCCTGCATTGACATGGGTTATGCATCCGGGACAACCGCCGATCGGGTGGACTCTCCTGATCGAAGATTAAGGTGCTCACCACCGATATGTTAGTGCGAGGGACTGTACCCGCCCCGGCGCTCAACGCTCTATCCGATCGACCGGCGCTTCAAATCGCCGTGTCTTGCGTACATCTCCACCCGGCTAACGATGTGCCCCGGCACGGCACGGCACGGAACAAGACGGCGGACATGACGATGTCGATCCCGCCATAGGTCCGCACCGTTAGTGCGCTGAAGCCCCGCGGTTCTGTCAGACGATAATGGGTACATGAGGCGGTGAGAGGACACTAGGTTGAACCTATGACCGAAGCGGAAGAGCAGGCGGAGATCATTCGGTTCCTCGCCGATCCTGACACCTACGGGGTCGGATCGGTGGATCGGATCGATACCCACGTCAACCATGTCTTCCTGGCGGGCGACCGGGTCTACAAGATGAAGCGCGCGGTTCGCTTTCCTTTCCTCGACTTTTCGACCCTGGCCGCCCGGAAAGCGGCTTGCGAGGCGGAAGTGGCCCTGAACCGGCGGACGGCACCGGCCCTCTATGAGGGGGTGGTGGCGGTGACGCGGCGTACGGGCGGCCGCCTTGTCTTCGATGGCGATGGCGAGCCCGTCGAATGGGTCGTGGTGATGCGGCGGTTCGACCAGGACACTCTGTTCGACCGACTGGCCGGCCGCGGCGGACTCGACGAACCGCTGATGCGCGGTCTCGCAGACAGAATCGCCGCTTTTCACCAGGAGGCGGAGCGGCGTCCCGACCAGGGCGGTGACAAAGGTGTTCGCTTCGTTGTCGAAAGCAACATGGAAACGCTGGAGGGACCGGCGGCGGGCCCCCTGGACGAAGAGAAGGTCGCCCGCCTGGGGTCGACTTGGCGCGACAGTCTCGACCGTCTTGCCCCCCTGCTCGAGCGGCGACGCGAAAGCGGGTTCGTTCGCCGGTGCCACGGCGATCTTCATCTTCGCAATATCTGTCTGATCGACGGCCGGCCGACCTTGTTCGACTGCATCGAGTTCAGCGAACGGATCGCCTGTATCGACGTCTTCTACGATCTCGCCTTCCTGCTGATGGATCTGGAGCACCGGAACCTGAGGGCGTTGGCCGGGACCGTCCTTAACCGCTATCTGGCGATGACCGCCGATTTCGAGGCTCTGGCGGCACTTCCCCTGTTCCTGTCGCTCCGGGCCGGTGTGAGGGCGATGATCTCGGCGATGGAAGGGGAGGAACAGAGCGACGATGCGCTTTGCGGCGAGGCCCGCGCCTATCTCGATGCGGCTCTCTTCTATCTCGAGCCCAGGCAGACGCGCCTCGTCGCGGTGGGCGGATTGTCCGGAACCGGCAAGTCGACGGTTGCCGCCGCGCTCGCGCCGCATATGGGCGCGCGGCCCGCTGCGGCGGTGCTGCGCAGCGACGTCATCCGTAAGCGGCATTTCGGTCGGGCGCCGGAAGATGCGCTTCCCAAGGATGCCTATACGCAGGAAGCGAGCGCGGCCATCTACGAGCAGCTCATGGGTTATGCGGCCGCCGCGATCGCCGCCGGGCACGACGTGATCGTCGATGCCGTGTTCGCCCGGCCCGGCGAGCGAGAAGCGATCGCCGCCGTTGCGGCGGCGGCGGACGTGCCGTTCCTCGGGCTGTGGCTGGAGGCGTCGGAGGAGACGCTGGTGGCGCGGGTCGGTGCACGGCGGAACGATGCGTCCGATGCCGATGCGTCGGTCGTGCGCCGGCAGCAGGAATACGACCTCGGAACGCTGGACTGGCGGCGGATCGATACCGGCGGCAGCCTCCCCGCCACCGTCGCCGCGGCCAAAGCCGCCATCGACTCCGACTGAGCTCGGTCGATCAACGGCCGTCGCCGGTGACGATGGCTACGTCGTGAAAGAGAAATGCCCTCCTGCGTGATCGGACCCTAGGTTGGGAGTCGTATCAGTACATCGAGCGATCGCGGCTGCGACCATTCGCCGCCGCCGAGGATTTCTGGGAGGACGGCCATGCCGGATGGAGATCGGAACGTAAACGGGCAGCTTAACGTCGACTTTTCGGCGCGGGCCGAGATGTTCACGACCGACATGCCCTGGGTCGACGAGCAGGGGCGCGACCGGAAGGTGGTTTATCGCGACCTGACCGGTTCCCATCCGCGCATGACCGCCGTCGTCCGTTACTCGGCCGGCACGGACTTGCCGAGACACGGCCATCCGGCGGGGGAGGAGGTCTACGTCATTGACGGTGTTCTCGAAGATGAGGACGGCGTCTATCCCGCCGGCACCTATCTGTTGCTGCCCGCCGGTACCGGCCACGGACCGAAGTCGAAGGAGGGATGCACCTTCTTCGTCAGGCAGGGCCAGTATCCCGGCGCGGGCCGGCCGCGCATCGAGTTGAAGACCGATGCCCTGGAATGGGAGCCCGGCCGCTACCCCGGGATCACCCAGGCGGTCCTGTTCCGCGACGATGAACGCGGCGAACTCATTCGGCTCATCCGCATCGAGGCGGGTTGCGAGATTCCCCAGCACGCGCATGAGCGGGTCGAGGAGATTTTTCTGATCTCGGGTGACGTGGTCGATCCGAATGGGACTTTCGGTCCAGGATGCTGGACCCGCGATCCCATCGGCAGCGGCCACTGGGCCAGAAGCGAGACGGGCGCTCTGCTCTACGTCCACACCGGACCCGCCCCCGACTGATCCCGCGCACCCTCGGCTGAACCGGGTTCAAGCCGCGAAGTGGGGGGTGTCGTCTTCCTGGTCGTCGGGGTCCTGGTGGATGATGATCTCGGCATTGGGGAACGCTTCCCGCACCGCGGCTTCCACCTCGTCGGCAATGCGATGGGCTTCGGCCAGGGGCAGCTGACCGTCGAGTTCGATGTGGAACTGGATGAAGGACTGGACTCCGGACATGCGTGTCCGCAGGTCATGGAGACCGCCGACCTCCGGATGGGCGGCGACGATTTCCTTGATCCGGCCGCGGTCAGCCTCGCCGAACTCCCGATCCATCAGCTGGTCGTAGGCGCCTTTCGCGATCTGCGCGGCGCTGTAAAGGATGTAGAGGCCGATCAAGGCAGCGATGACGGGATCGGCGATCTGCAGTCCGAACCAGACGGACAGCACCATCGCGACGATGACCCCGCCGTTGACCATGAGATCGGACGCGTAGTGAAGGGAATCGGCGCTGATTGCGACCGAGCCCGTTCGCCGGATGACATGACGCTGGAAGCCGACGAGGGCGATCGTCAGCGCGATCGACAGCAGCATCACGCCGACACCGACGGCTCCTTGCGCCACCGGCTGGGGCTCCAGGAATCGCTGACCTGCCTGATACAGCAGGAACAGGGACGACGCCCCGATGAACATCGCCTGCCCCAGGCCGGCCAGCGGCTCGGCTTTCCCGTGGCCGAATCGGTGCTCGCGGTCTGCCGGCTGGAGCGAATGGCGAACGGCCAGAAGGTTGATCAGCGACGCCGCGGCATCCAGCACCGAATCGACCAGCGTCGACAGCATCGCGACGGAACCCGTCATCGCCCAGGCAACAGACTTGACAAATATCAAGACAATGGCCACGGCCATGGAAGCATAGGTCGCACGCCGCATCAGACGTTCGGTGGACGCCCGGGTCCCGGGGGCCGCCCTCTCGTCCGGCGGCGATGTCGTCACGGGAATAGCCTCGATGTCGTCCAGCCGGTCTCGCCGCGCTCGTAGAGCAGGCGTTCGTGAAGGCGGAACGGCCGGTTTTCCCAGAATTCGATCCGGACCGGGGTAAGGCGGAAGCCCGACCAGTGGGGCGGCCGCGGAATCTTGCTGATCCCGTAGCGCGCGGCGACCTCGGCGACTCGGCGTTCGAGCTCGAATCGTCCTTCGAGCGGCCGCGACTGCGACGAGGCCCAGGCCCCGATCTGGCTCTGACGGTTTCGGGTCGCGAAATAGGCGTCCGCCTCTTCGTCCGCAACGGGCGCCACGCGGCCCTGGACCCGAACCTGCCTGCGCACCGACTTCCAGTGAAAGCATAGGGCGGCCTGAGGATTGGCCTGAAGCTCGGTTCCCTTTCGGCTTTCGACATTGGTGAAGAAGACGAAGCCGTCGTCGTCGGCCTGCTTCAGAAGAACCATGCGCGCCGACGGCATGCCGTCGGCGTCGGCTGTTGCCAGGCAGACCGCGTTGGCATCGTTCACCTCCGTCGACTCCGCGGCTTTCAGCCACTCGGCGAACAGGGTGATGGGGGTGTCGGAGACCGGGATCGTCATGTGTTTGGCAACTCTGTCGAAAGGGCGAGCGTTCGAAAGGGGGTGCTGGGTGCTTGCTCGATGGCCGCCGACTATAGCCTCGTGATGGCCGTTTCGTTAACCCGGCAAGATTTTTTTGAGGAGCATGCAAGGAAAGGATTAGTAATGATGAAAAGCATTCGCAGCATCGCCGCCGTTGGCTGCATTGCCTTGTCTGTCGCCGCCTGTCAGCAGGGCGGAGTAGGCGGCATGGGTAGTAAGGAAACCGTCGGAACGGTCGCGGGCGCCGCGGGCGGTGGCCTGCTGGGGTCGCAAATCGGCTCCGGCAGTGGCCAGCTGATCGCGACCGCCGCAGGCGTGTTCCTCGGTGGCCTCCTGGGCCAGCAGGTCGGCGAATCGCTGGACAAGGCGGACAAGCTGGAAGCGCAGCAGGCGTATTCCCGTGCGCTCGAATCCTCACCGACCGGGAACAGCACCACCTGGAACAATCCGGACAGCGGCCATTCCGGGACCTATACGCCGACCCGGACCTACCAGACCGACAGCGGCCGCTATTGTCGCGAGTTCAAGCAGACGGTCACCATCGACGGCGATACCTATACCGATCGGGGTACCGCCTGCCGGCGCTCGGACGGTACCTGGGAGATCATGCAGACCTGATTGGTTCCGGTCATCCCCGGAAAAGGACGGCCCGGCCGCGGTACCGCGGCCGGGCCGTTTCGTTCGAGCGCCGCGATCGGGAAAATCGAGGCGAAGGTCGTGCGCCGTCAGTTCGTGGAAATGATCTTCCAGGTGCCGTCGGGCTGGCGGCACGCGGTGCCGTATGCGCTTTGCTTCTCTCCGCCGATCTCGACCGTCTGCTGGAATTCCCGGCAGTACTGACCCTCGGCCGTCTGATAGGTCCGGGTCGGCGTATAGGTCCCGGAATGGCCGCTGTCGGGATTGTGCCACACCGTCGTCTGCCCGCTCGGTGCCGTTTCCAGGGACTGGCTGTAAGCGCGGGACGCATAGGCCTGATCGGCCTTGTCCAGCGACTCACCCACCTGCTGGCCAAGGAGAGCGCCCAGGAACACGCCTGCGGCGGTTGCCGCGAGCTGACCGCTGCCCGAACCGAACTGGGACCCCAGCAAGCCGCCGCCCGCCGCACCGAGCAGGGTTCCGCCGATTTCCTTGTTTCCGGCATCTTGAGCACAGCCGATCAACCCGATGGCCGTCACGGCGACGGCGGCAAACTTGAACACTCCACGCATCGAAATCCTACTCCCCGATCGAGGGTCGCAAATCAGAGCCATATCTAAGCACGCCTCCTGTCGAGTTGCAGAGGCGGCCGTCACATTCGCGGCCATCTTTCGCCCCGGCGCTTCCCGGTTGCCGCTTTTGCCCTCTAGCGGGCTTGGTGTAGGATGCCGCGCTTTCGCCGAATTGAAAAATAACCTGGATTGAGTGAGGCCCCACTCCATGCGAGACCCCCTGACCACCACGACGCCTGCCCCGCAATCTCTGTTGGCGGGCAAGCGCGGGGTGATCATGGGCGTAGCGAACGACCGCTCCCTGGCATGGGGGATAGCACGTGCCGTAGCGGCGCATGGGGCCGATCTGGCGTTTACCTACCAGGGAGAAGCGCTGGAGCGGCGCGTCCGCCCGCTGGCAGAGTCCCTCGGGTCCGATTTCGTGCTGCCCTGCGATGTCAGCGATCCGGATTCGATCGATGCCGCCTTTGCCGAGGTTGCCAAGCGCTGGCAGAAACTGGACTTCGTCGTCCATGCCATCGCCTACTCCGATAAGGAGCAGCTGAAGGGCAAGTACCTGAACACCTCGCCGGACAACTTCCGGCACACGATGGAAATCTCCTGCTACTCGTTCACCGCCGTCTGCCAGCGCGCCGTGCCGCTGATGGACTCGGGCGGCAGCCTGCTGACGCTGACCTATTCGGGCGCGGAGCGGGTAATGCCCCATTACAACGTGATGGGTGTCGCCAAGGCGGCGCTGGAGGCCAGCGTCAAGTATCTGGCCGTCGATCTCGGCCCTTCGAACATTCGCGTCAATGCGATCTCCGCCGGGCCGATCAAGACCCTGGCGGCGTCGGGCATCGGCGACTTCCGCTATATCCTCAAGTGGAACGAGTACAACTCGCCTCTCCGCCGCAACACGACCATCGAGGATGTGGGCGGCGCCGGCGTCTATCTGCTCAGCGACCTGTCGTCGGGCGTCACCGGCGAAACCCATCATGTCGACAGCGGCTACAACGTCGTCGGCATGAAGGCGGTGGACGCGCCCGACATCTCCACGGTCTGATCTTCAGTGTCCGGCAACAGCTTCGGCACGGCGTTCCGCTTCACGACCTGGGGCGAAAGCCACGGCCCCGAAATCGGCTGCGTCATCGACGGGACGCCGCCGGGCGTCGCCCTCGCCGAGTCCGACATCCAGCACTTCCTCGACCGCAGGCGGCCGGGCCAGTCGCGCTTCACCACCCAGCGGCGCGAGCCCGACCAGGTGCGGATCGTCTCCGGCGTGTTCGAAGGTGTCACCTCCGGAACGCCGCTCGCCCTGATCATCGAAAACCAGGATGCGCGGTCGAAGGACTACGGCGACATCAAGGACAAGTTCCGTCCCGCCCATGCCGACTATACCTACTGGGCAAAGTATGGCCTGCGGGACTACCGTGGTGGTGGCCGGTCGAGTGCGCGCGAGACAGCGATGCGGGTGGCGGCCGGCGCCGTCGCGCGCAAGGTGCTCGGCGAAACCATCGCCATCCGCGGCAGCCTCGTCCAGATCGGCGACCGCACCATCGACCGCGACCGATTCGACTGGCAGGAGGTCGACCGCAACCCGTTCTGGTGCGGGGATGCGGCGGCAGCGGCCGAGTGGGCCGATTATCTGGATGAAATCCGCAAGGCCGGCTCCTCGGTGGGTGCCGTCGTCGAGGTCGTCGCCCAGGGCGTTCCGGCCGGGCTCGGCGAGCCGGTCTATGACCGCCTGGACGCCGATCTCGCCAAGGCGATGATGAGCATCAACGCGGTGAAGGGCGTCGAGGTCGGGGCCGGCATGGCCGCCGCGGCGATGACCGGCGAGGAGAGCGCCGACGAAATGCGGATCGGCGCCGATGGCGGGGTCGACTTCCTCAGCAACAATGCCGGCGGCATCCTCGGCGGTATCAGCAGCGGCCAGGACGTCGTCGTCCGTTTCGCGGTGAAGCCTACCAGCTCGATCCTCCAGCCCCGCCGCACGGTCAACCGCTTCGGCGAGGAGACCGAGATCGTCACCAAGGGCCGCCACGACCCCTGCGTCGGCATCCGCGCAGTGCCGGTGGGCGAGGCGATGATGGCCTGCGTGCTGGCCGACCACCTGCTGCGCCACCACGGTCAATGCGGCGCCGGCGCCCGCGGCTGGGACCGCAAGGACGGGTAGCGACGACGGTATTCCCGCCGCGACTTGATCCATGTCGTAGTCCGTCGAGGGCATGGCGTGGCATCGGATCCTCGTGTCGAGCACGAGGATGACGGAATAATCGGAACGACCGTTTTCACCCGTCATGCGCGCGCTCGGCGCGAGCATCTCCGCCGGGGACGCGGCGCACTCAGGAGAAGGAAATGACCGAAGACAGCAAGGGTATGGCCGATCTCGGGAAGCTGTGGGCCCTGGCGATCGAACCCGATCTCGACGCCGTCGACGACCGCACGAAGAAGTATTTCGATATCTGCCGCGAGAAACTCGGCCTACTCCCCAATGTGCTGAAGGCCTATGCGTCCCATCCGCGCAAGCTCAGCAACTTCATCAGCACCTACAACGAGTTGATGCTGGGCGAGTCCGGCCTTTCCAAGCTCGAGCGCGAGATGATCGCCGTCGCCGTCTCGTCGGTGAACAAATGCGTCTACTGCCTGACCGCCCATGGCGCTGCGGTCCGCGAGTATTCGGGCGATCCGATCCTCGGCGAGTTCATCGCCATGAACTACCGCGCCGCCGATCTGTCGCCCCGCCATCGGGCGATGCTCGACTTCGCGGTCAAGATGACCGAGCGCTCCTACGAGATCGGCGAGGCCGACCGCCAGAAGCTCCGCGACACCGGGTTCTCGGACGCCGACATCTTCGACATCGCCGACGTGGCCGGGTTCTTCAACATGTCGAACCGGGTCTCGAACGCGCTCGAACTGATGCCCAACCCGGACTACCACAAGGCGGCGCGCTAGGCGGCACGTGCCGACGTCAGGACGCCGTCAGCGGGGGCAGGTTTCCGACACCGAACTGACGGCCAGCGTGGTTCCCTGCATGCAGAAGGATATCTCCGCCGGCGTGCCGCAGACGCAGGCGTCGTCGCCGGGCTGCAAGCCGCCGAGGTCGCCGGTGAGGGTGTAAAGGCCCCCATCTTCCGCACGGAAGGCCGGGCATTCGACACCGTCGTTCGTCAACGTGCCGGAGACGCAGACCGTACCGGCGGCCGCTTTGTCGGGATTGGCGCCGGCCGGGGGCGTCTGGGTCGCGCATCCGGGCGCGGCGAGTACGGTGAAGGCGAGAACGATCGTCGCGGAGCGCATGGGTACCTCCTTTTGCCGCTAACGTCTGCCGTTCCGGCGCCGTTTCCGCGAGTTGTTTGGCGGTCGTGCCGATACCAGATATGAGCCAGGGTATCGGCCGCGGGGAGCGGTCGACGTGTATCCGGAGATCGGCGGATGGATGGGGCAGGCGCGCGGCGCAAGCTGGCGGCCGTGGTAAGCGCGGATGTCGCGGGCTATTCGCGCCTGATGGCCGACAGCGAGCCTCAAACGCTGCGGACACTGACCGAATACAGGCGATCGATCGCCGACCGGGTCGGCCGGCATGGCGGTCGGGTGGTGGATTCGCCGGGCGATGCCTGGCTCGCCGAGTTCGTCAGCCCCGTGGAGGCGGTTTCCTGTGCCTGGGCGATCCAGGAGGATCTGGCGGGCCGCAATGGAACGTTGCCCGAGCACCGGCGCATGCATTTCCGGATCGGGATCAATCTCGGCGATGTCATCGAGCATGATGGCGCGCTTTATGGGGATGCGGTGAATGTCGCCGCCCGCGTCCAGACGCTCGCCATGCCCGGCGGTGTCAGTATCTCGGGGACCGTCTTCGAGCATGTGGAGAACAAGCTCCCGCTCGGCTTCGTGGCTCTCGGCGAACAGAGGCTGAAGAACATCGAGCGGCCGGTTCGCGTCTATCAGGTGGAAGCGGCGCCGGGGCCGTCTCAGCGCATGCCCGCGCCCGCCGCACAATCGCGGCGCACCGGCGGCAAGCCGACCATCGCCGTCCTGCCCTTCGACCCCATGGGCGGCGACGTCGAACAGGGCTACTTCGCAGACGGTATCACCGAAGACATCATTACCGAGCTCGCGCGGTTCCAGGAGATCCACGTCGTCGCCCGCAATTCGGTCTTCACCTATAAGGGCCGCCCCGTCCGGATCCAGGAAGTCGGGGAGGAACTCGGTGCGCGCTATGTCCTTGAAGGCAGCGTGCGCAAGGCGGGCGGTCGGGTGCGGGTGACGGCGCAGCTCATCGATGCGGCGACCGGACATCATTTGTGGGCCGACCGATTCGACGAGCAGATGGAGGACATCTTCGCGGTCCAGGACGAGGTCACGTCGAAGATCGTCGCGACGATGATGGGGCGCGTCGAGGCGACAGAGCGCGATCGCGTCCGGACCGAGGTCCGGACGGATGAGCCGGAGGCTTACGATCTTCTGCTCCGGGGCCGCGATCTCTGGTCGAAGCTGGTTCCTGACGGCAATCGCCAGGCGCGCGCGCTCTATGAACAGGCGCTTGCCATCGACCCCAACTATGCGCGGGGTTATGCGAGCCTCGGATGGACCTATATCGTCGAGGCCGACCGGGGCTGGACCGACGATCCCGAGGCGGCGATCGCCGAAGCGATCCGCTTGGCCCGCCGTGGAATAGAGATCAACCCCCGGGGCCATTCCTCCTATCTCGTTCTCGGGCATGCCCTGCTGTGGGACGGGCAGACCGCACGCGCGGAGGAGGCGCTCGAACAGGCGATCGCTCTCAACCCCAACGATTCCGACAGCTATGCCTTCCTGGCGTACTGCCTTTGCTTCCGCGGTAGGACCGAGCGGGCGGTGACGTTGATGGAGCGCGCCATGCGGATGAACCGCGACCTGGGCCGCTGGCCGCGCGGCGTGCTGGTGATCGCGCATACGATCGCCGGACATTACGAGGCCGCCCTCGAAGCCTTTCGCAACATCCAGAACCCGTTCGGCATCACCTGTCGATGGACGGCGGTCGCACTCGCCTATCTTGGTCGGATGGAGGACGCGAACGCGATGGTCCAGCAGATGCTGCAGGTCGAGCCCGCCTATGACAGCGAGCGGCATCTGAGCCGGCTGTTCTTCGAGAACCCGGAGGACCGGGAACGCTATGTCGAGGGTTTGCGGCTGGTCGGGCTCGCTTGAGGCGCGCTCGCTAGGCGGGCTGCCAGCTCGCTCTCAGCTTCATCTCGCCGGCGGTGTTCGTGACGGTGGCCAGGCAGGCTTCCTCGCGCTCCGGCGGAATCTGCGCGGCGATGCGGATCGTGTAATGGAAGTCGTCGCCTGCCGGGATCTTTTCCGAGGTCATCCGGACGATGTTGGCGTCGAACTGCACGAAGACCTCGGACAGCCGGGCGATGAGTCCGGGACGGTCGCCGCCGGTGATCTCGATGAAATGCGAGATGTCCCCGCTCGGACCGTGCAGGAACCCGAGGTCGAACGGCGCGACGACGATCTTGGCGCCGGCGAGCTCGGGCTGGGCCGCGAGAATACTTTCGATCTCCGCGATGGCGATCTCGTCGGGCATTTCGCAGATCGAAGTGAATTCGGCACCGGCGCCGAGCACGGCGAAGGAGGTGTCGCCTAGATTGCCGCCGAGATCGAACAGGCTTGCGGAAATGGCGGAAACCAGTCCGACACGGTCGGCGCATATGATCGAAACGAGGACGTTCTTGGCCATGGATTGCTCGGGTTTCCTGCTGCGGATGATGCTACCGCCGTCCGAAGCTGGTTCGCGGGCGGCGAAACTCTGCAGGTCCTAGCACGGCCGGCAAGGGTATCGCGACCGTCGAAGCGCTCGGGCCTATGGGTTCCTGGAGGCTAGACCGCGCGAATTCACGACGATATAGGTGGACGCCGCACCGAATGCAGGGGAGCGGCCGGCGGCGATGGCAGTCTACAACCTGATGCCCTTCAACGTGCTGATCGTGGAGGACAGCGAGTTCATGCGCACGCTGCTCCGGCGGATCGTGCGCGGGCTCGGGATCGGCCGGGTGCAGGTATTCGAGGACGGTACCGGCGCCATCGCGCATCTCAAGGAACTGGCCGAAGCCCCGGGAGCGACCCTCGCCGGCGGGCCCGACCTGATTCTCTCCGACATGTTCATGGGGCCGGTGAACGGCTTGCAGCTTCTTCGCTGGGTACGCCTGAGCCCGGAATCGCCCGACCGCTTCATCCCGTTCATCATGGTCAGCGGTGCAGCCGACGGCGAATACGTCGATGCGGCCCGGCGGTTGGGCGTGACCGAGTTTCTGGCCAAGCCCTATTCGATCGGGACGGTGTCGGCGCGGATCCTGGCGGTCATCGACCAGCCACGGCAGTTCGTGCGGTGTCAGTCATTTTTCGGACCGGATCGTCGGCGTGTCTCGACCGAATGGCGCGGCATCGAGCGGCGTGTGCTGAGCGAGGATGACATCAACGTCGTCTATTCCTCCACGACGCCGGGGAAGACGCGCAAGAAGTCCGACGTCTGGTATTTTCGGCTGCCGAACATGCTGAAGGACAAGGCGGGCGGGCGCGGCGTCTCGGGACGCGGTGAACTGGCCGGACACATGCTGGAACAGGCGGAGGCGGAGCTGCGTGACGCCGAAGTGCAGTACGACACCGTCGCCAGACAGTACCTCGACAGCCTCGACGCCAAATGCCGCGCGGCATTGGAGAACGCCGACCAGCGCGAGCCGCTCTATCGGCAGATCCATGCGCTGGCTCATGAACTGCGCGGGCAGGGAACCACTTTCGGCTTCCCGTTGCTCACGACGCTCGCCAAATCGCTTTACCACTACACGGGCCCAGGCTGCCGCATGGACGACAATGCGGCGACGATCATCAAGCATCATGCGGACGCCATGCGTGCCGTGGTCGTCCACAACATCAGCGGGGATGGCGGCGAGGTCGGTAACGCCCTGGTTCGGACGCTGGAGGAAAGTATCGAGAAATTCGCGCCGAACACCCAGGAGCGCGAGCGTGCCGGGCTCGATCTGGATATGGAGTCCAGCGCTATCGCGTGACCATCTTTCGGGTCTACCGTGCCGACGCGGTTGCAATTGCCGAATATCGGCCGAAATTTACGGGCCGGGAGCCCCCCAATGGTCGCACTGAGAAAGCAGGAGAACCGAATGAAGCGAATTGCTGTTGCCGCGCTGGCCTGCATCGTTCCGATGACGGCGCTGGCGGCGGACAAGGAAGGGAGGTCGGCCATCGAGGGCGCCGGTTTCGCTGACTGCCAGACCTTCGTGCAGGAGCGCGAAAAGAAGTCCACCCTCTACTTCCGGCTCGGCGGCTGGGTCGAGGGCTACATGACTGCTGCCAACGAATACATGGACGACACGTTCGACTTGTCGCCGTGGCAGAACACCGAACTCCTGCTCCTGTTGGTCAACAACCACTGCACCGGGAACCCCGAACAGAACTTCGGGACGGTGATCCGGGCGCTGTCGCAGGCTCTCATGGCCAACCGGATGACCGAGCAGTCGCCGATCGTCGACGTCACGGAAGGCGATCAGGATCTGAAGATCTACCGCGAGGTGATCGTTCGGCTGCAGGAGGCGTTGAAGCAGCAGGGCTTCTACGACGGCGGGCTGGACGGCGATTTCGGGCCGGGGACGCGCGCTGCCCTCAAGGCCTATCAGGACAGTGTCGGCATACAGAACGCGACGGGTTTCCCCGACCAGATGTCGCTTTATCGGTTGCTGACGCCCGAAAGCGGTATGCAGCCGCCGCAGCCATAGGCGTCAAGACGGAGCGGGGTGGGCCGACGCAGTCGGAGACGTGTGGCGCCTGCCCCGCGCCGGCGTTCGGGCGTGGGCTGGTCAGCCCGCGGCGGCGCGGCGGGCTTCCCGTTTGCGCTCATGCGGGTCGAGGAAGCGCTTGCGCAGCCGGATCGACTGCGGTGTGACCTCGACCAGCTCGTCGTCGCCGATATAGGAGATCGCGCGCTCCAGGGTCATGCGGATCGGCGGCGTCAGCGTCACGGCGTCGTCCTTGCCGGCGGCCCGGATGTTGGTGAGCTGCTTGCCCTTCAAGGGATTGACGTCGAGGTCGTTCCCGCGGCTGTGCTCGCCGATGATCATGCCGGGATAGACCTTTTCGCCCGGCCCGATGAACAGTGGTCCCCGTTCTTCCAGATTCCACAGCGCGTAGGCGACCGAGCTGCCGCCTTCGGTCGAGATCAGCACCCCGGTGTAGCGGGTCGGAATCGGGCCGCGGTAAGGCTCAAAGGCATGGAAGACCCGGTTCATGACTCCGGTACCGCGCGTATCGGTCATGAATTCGCCGAAATAGCCGATCAGGCCGCGCGACGCGGCATGGAACACCAGCCGCTGCTTGCCCCCGCCCGACGGCCGCATCTCGACCAGGACGGCTTTGCGCTGGCTCAGCTTGTCGACGACGGCGCCCGAGTATTCCTCGTCGACATCGACGGTGATCTCTTCGATCGGCTCCAGCCGGTTTCCGGTCTCCGGGTCGGTCTGGAACAGGACCCGCGGCCGGCTGATCGACATCTCGTAGCCTTCGCGGCGCATGGTCTCGATCAGCACCGCGAGCTGTAGTTCGCCGCGGCCGGCGACCTCGAAGGCGTCCTTCTCTTCCGTTTCGGTCACGCGGATGGCGACGTTGCCCTCGGTCTCGCGCATCAGCCGGTCGCGGACCATGCGCGACGTCACCTTGTCGCCTTCCTGGCCGGCGAGCGGCGAATCGTTGATCGAGAATGTGATGGCGAGGGTCGAGGGGTCGATCGGCTGGGCCGGAATCGGCGTCGTGACGTCCGGCGCACACAGCGTGTCAGCCACCGTCGCGCGGGTGAGGCCCGCCAAGGCGACGATATCGCCGGCGCGCGCTTCGTCGAGCGGCACCCGCTCCAGGCCGCGGAACGCCAGAACCTTCGTCACCCGCGCCGTCTCGATGCTGCGGCCGTCGCGCGACAGCGCCTTGATCGCCATGTTCGGCCGGACGACTCCCGAACTGATCCGGCCCGTCAGCAGGCGGCCGAGATAGGGGTCTGCTTCCAGGGTGGTCGCCAGCATCGCGAACGGCCCGGTTTCCTTGACGTTGGGCGCGGGCACATGCGCGCAAATCAAATCGAACAGCGGCGCCATGCCGGTCTGCGGCCCTTCGGGATCGGCCGCGGCCCATCCTTTCTTGGCGCTGGCGAACAGGGTCGGGAAGTCGAGCTGCTCCGCACTTGCATCCAAAGCCGCGAACAGGTCGAAGACTTCATCCTGCACGGCGTAGGCGCGCTGTTCCGGCTTGTCGACCTTGTTGACGACGACGATGGGGCGAAGACCCAGCTTCAGCGCCTTGCCGAGAACGAACTTGGTCTGCGGCATCGGTCCTTCGGCCGCGTCCACCAGGACGACGACGCCGTCGACCATGCTCATGATCCGCTCGACCTCACCGCCGAAGTCGGCGTGCCCCGGCGTGTCGACGATGTTGATCCGTGTGTCCTTCCAGACGACCGACGTGCACTTGGCGAGAATCGTGATGCCGCGTTCGCGTTCGAGGTCGTTAGAATCGAGCGCCCGCTCGGCAACCTGCTGATTCGCGCGGAAAGCGCCACTTTGTCGCAGCAAGACGTCGACGAGCGTCGTTTTGCCATGATCGACATGCGCGATGATCGCGATGTTACGGATGTCCATGATCGCCGAAAGGTCCCGAGCAAGAGAAAACGCGGCTGCTCAAAAGCCGCCGCGCGCCCCTGAAAATAAGATTTTTGCGCCGCAATACAAGCGCTGCTTCATACGCAGGTCATCTGCGAGAAATTCGCGCATCCTAGAAATTCTAAGAGCGGCAGGAGGATCGGCTTGGCCAATAGAGTCTGGATGTTGGTCAATTACAGCGCAAACTGAGACGGAAAGCGGTAGATTCAAACTTGCCCGAAGCCGGTGACGCCCCCGAGGGTCGTTGCTTCGAGTCGAGGGTGCCAGCGCTGTCGGGGTAGAAGGTGGGGCTTAATCCGGTCGAAACGCTGAAGGCCGAGCGCGATCGCTTCGTGGCTTTCGCATTTGCAGCGGCCGATCTTCTGCTCGAAGTCGATGGGCAGGGTATCGTCAAATTCGGGACGGGTGCGGTCGGCGGCCTGAAGGAGAAGGGTTCGCTGGTCGGGAAACCTTTCTCTGCGCTGATTGCCGAAAGTGATCGTGGCTATGTGGCCGAGCTTCTGGAAGGCCTGGTCTCGGAAGAGCGTCTGGTCCCGGCGCGGATCAAGCTCGATGGGGCCGCCGGGCGGCCGCTCTATGCGCTGATGGGGGCATGCCGGCTTCCCGGCACCAAGCACAGCTACGTCTCGCTGACGATGAGCGCACGGTTCCAGGCCTCCGCCGGCGACGCCCAGGACGAGAACGGCCTGCTCGACAAGAACGGCTTCATCAACGCTGCACAGCGCATGCTGGGCTATGGCGGCAGCACGGGAGTCGACCAGAAGCTCACATTGCTGGTGGTCGACGGGCTGGCGACGCTTCGCCATCGCAAGGACGAGCCGTCGATCGACCGGTTCCTGAACGAACTCTCGTCCTATCTGCGCGGCGTTTCGGTGGGCGGCGAAGCGGCCGGCAAGCTGAGCGGCGACAGCTTCGGTGTCGTCCATGCGCCGAACATCGACGGCGCGGCGATGGAGCGCCGCATCCAGGAGATGATCGACAAGGATGTCGGCAGCGACGCCGGCGTCGGCGTCAAGAGCTTCAGCATGGGGCTCGAGGCCGAAGGGCTGAACGACGACGACGCCACGCGCGCCCTCGTCTACGCGGTGCGCCGTTTCGCGGCCGGCGAGCACGACTCCTTCAACATCGCGTCCCTGGCCAGCGGCGCCCAGTCGATCCTCCAGGAGACCCTGCCGCGGGTGAAGCAGCTTCGGGATACGATCGAGAAGCGGACCTTCGACATCGTCTTCCAGCCGATCATCGATATGAACGCCAACAAGGTGCACCACTTCGAGGCGCTGTCGCGACTCGTCGGCATGGCGACGCCCGGCGAGATGATCGCCTTCGCCGAGGATATCGGCATGGTGTTCGACTTCGATCTCGCCGTCGTCCAGAAGGTGCTGGAGAACCTGAACGACCAGGCGCGCTCGGGCTGGTACCCGATGGTCGCGGTCAACGTCTCGGCGCGGTCGCTGGAGAGCAACCTGTTCATCGATGGCCTGAGCCGGGTCACTCAGCCCTTTGGGGAACGTAGCCGCCAGGTGATGTTCGAGATCACCGAGACCGCCAACATCACCAATTTCAAGCGCGCCAATCAGGTGATTCAACGGCTGCGTAACAGCGGCCATAAGGTCTGCCTCGACGACGTGGGCGCCGGCGGAACCTCGTTCGAGTCGCTTTACGGTCTCAAGGTCGACTTCGCCAAGATCGATGGGAAGTGCGTGCGGAACGCGGCCGAGGACGACCGTCACCTCAACATTCTCAAGTCGATCGTCTCGGTCTGCCAGGACTTGAAGATCGACATCGTCGCCGAGCAGATCGAAGTCGACGAGCAGGCGCGGCTGATGACTCAGCTGGGCATCCGCTTCGGCCAGGGCTACCTCTACGGCCGGCCTATCCAGGACTACCGGTCACATTACGGCACGCCGAGCGGGCCTGTGAGCCGTGTGCGGCGTCAGGGCGCGACGCAAACCTGGGGGTAGCGGGAATCCTTCCGGCGTGGGGTGACACGGTCTCGGGCCGCGGCAGCCCTATTTGTCGAAACCGAATCCTTTCTTGATGTCTTCCAGGACTCGCCCTTTCTGCGCTTTGCGGTCCTCTTCCTGAGACTCGATCAGGTTGTCGTAGGCTTCGATGAGGGCCTTGCTTTGCTCCGCCTTGATGCGCGTGGCGGTGTAGCTCAGCGCCCCCTGCCGCAGAATCCAATCGTCGGTGCCGCTCTGGCCGGTGATGTCGGGGCCCCGCAGGGTGACGAGAATGGATTCGTCGCTGGTGACCCACGCCCGCCAGCAGTCGTCGGATCGGCAATAGACCTGGACCCGGCGCAGTTTGCCGTCCAGTTCCGCGGGAAGTCCCGGCAGCAGGTCGGGGATTTCACTCCGGGCGATCGAGATGAGATAGAGGCGATCGCGATGGAAGCCCAGGCATACCCGTCTGTCGCGATCCGCCACCCGAATCCGGTAGTAGCCGGCCGTAACGCCGACTCGCTCGAGCCGCACCCTGACGGCCGAGGCCAAGGAGTCGATGATCTTGTCATGCGGCGTCGCGATGCCGGTGCTCACAAGGGTCGGCAGAACGCGGTCGTCGTATAGCCGGACCAGTTCGACGTAGCAGGAAGGGCCGGTCGCACCCCGTTCCACGTCGCCGAGCCGGGTATAGGGCACGGCCTCGGCCGGCATGCCGAAACGGAGACCGAACGGTGACGCCGCGTCGTCGGCGGCATGTGCCGGAGCGAACTGCAGGCAAGCCGCGAGCAGGACCGCGACTATCCGGCTCACTTCCCTCCAGCGCATGCGACCTCCGATTCGCGAGATCAACGGTGATTCAACCCGGATCGGCCTGAGATACGAATCGCCCTCCCGCGCTGCCGGCTATTCTTTCTCGGTCTTCAGGCTCTCGATGTAGGCGACCAGATCGCCGACCTCGCGCCGGGTCAGGCTCATGTCCGGCATCGGCGGGTGCGGGGCCTGCATGAAGGCCGCCAGTTCGTCCGTGCTCTTGGTCGGGTCGTCGGCCAGGGCCATGAACGTCGGCACGCCATCCTGCGCCGCCATTTCCTGGTCGGGCGACACCACATGGCAGCTGCTGCACCATTTCTCGGCCAGGGCGGCGCCCGCATCCATATCGGCTGCCTGGGCCGATCCCGCTGCGAAGATGCCGAGAAGCGCGCTTGTCGCGATGAACCGCATGTTGACCTCGTTGGTTCTTGTTGCCTCCAGGGGCCTGCGCGCCCCTTTCATCAATACTGTAGCTAAACCGATTGATCGCAAGGTGCACTGACCCAGGTCAAGGTCGCGTGACATCGGCGAACGTCGAGATCGTTCAGCTTTTCAGGCTGTCCAGCCCTTGCCGCAGCGCGCCGCCGAGCAAGGCGATGTCGAACGAATAGCCGACCATGCGGAAGCCGCGTCCCATCCATTCCTTGGCCGTAGCGACGTCGGTGGCCATGCAGGCCGGGATCTTGCCGGTCTTCTCGCAGGCTGCGAGCAGGCGGTCGATCGCGGCCTGAAATTCGGGCCGGTCGAAGGCGGCGGGGATGCCCATCGACAGTGACAGGTCGAACTGGCCGAGGTGGGCGGCGTCGATGCCGTCGACCGACAGGATCTCCTCGACGTTCTCCAGGCCCTTCTTGGTCTCGATCAGGACGATGACCATGGTGCGGGCGTCGGCCGCCTTTATCTTCGCGGCGACGTCGCCGCCCGTGTAGTCGTCATGGGCGCCGCCGAAGATCGCACCGCGGACGCCGTGCGGCGGATAGCGGACCCAGGACGCGATGGCCTCGGCCTCCTCGCGGGTCTCGACCATCGGCAGCATCAGGCCCATCGCGCCGATGTCGAGAAGGCGCGCGCATTCGGCGTAGGTCTTCTTGCCCGGTCGGACCAGCGGCACGAGGTCGAGGCCGCGGCAGTAGGCGATCTGGCGCTTGATGTCGGTGACCGACAGGCCGCTGTGCTCCATGTCGTAGATGACATAGTCGGCGCCGGCATTGGCGAGGATCGTCGGCAGCCCGGGGCTGTCGAACTCGAAGATCATGGTGCCGAAGGCGGTGCCGCCGCCCTTCAGCTTGTCCTTTACCGCATTGCCGCGCATGTCCTGCCTCCCTTGTCCCTGGCCTTAACGGCCGGCGATGGGAGTATAGGCGGGTCAGGCCGACGCCGCGAGGGCGCCTCCCATCGGCAACAGCGCGCCCTCATGCTCCAGAAGCCAGCGCTTTCGGTCGAGCCCACCGGCATAGCCTGTGAGTGAGCCGTCTGCACCGATCACTCTGTGGCAAGGGACGATCAGAGCGATCGGATTGCGGTTGTTGGCCATCCCGACGGCACGCATCGCCTTCGGGCTGCCGATGGCGGCGGCGATGTTGCCATAGGTGGCGGTCTGCCCAGCCGGGATCCGACGCAGTGCTGCCCAGACCTGTTCTTGAAACGGGGTTCCCCCCGCGGCGACGGTGATGTCGTCCAGGGCATCGACTTCGCCGGCGAAATAGGCCGATACCCGCTCGGAGGCCGACGGCCGCTTCGCCGCACGCACCGGCTCGACCGCGCCGAAGCGGGTGGTCAGCAGGCGGCGGCTACGATCGGCGCAGTCGCTGAAATCGAGGGTGCATACCGCATCGTCGCGCAGGATCAGCAGGACGATGCCGATCGGTGATTCGATTTCGTCATAGACCAGCTTCATTCGTTGCTCCCACTGCAAGAGGCTGATGTCGCGTGCTGCTTTCCGGTTCGCCCAGGGATGTGCCCGACCGCCACAGATACATGGCCGCGTAGGCGCGCCAAGGTCGCCAGGCTTCCGCCGCTTCACGCAGTGCGCCGGCCGATGCCGGGGCGGCGCCGCCGAACGCACGTCTCAGACCGAGGTCGCCCTCGGGAAAGGCGTCCGGCTCACCGAGGCCGCGCATGGCGACGTAGCTCGCGGTCCACGGACCGATGCCGGGGATCTCGCAAAGGGCAGCGATCTTCTCGTCCAGCGAACCGCGTCCGTCGAGGATGAGGGTGCCCTCCGCCACGGCCCGCGCCAGGCGCATGATGGTCTCGGAGCGGGCGCGGATCACGCCGATCGTCGTCAGGTCGGCGTCGGCCAGCGCCTCGGGCGTCGGGAACAGATGGGAAAGGGCATCGTCCGCGCTCTCCACCTGGCGCCCGAAGGCCGACGCCATACGTCCGGCGAGCGTGGTCGCGGCGGCGACGCTGATCTGCTGGCCGAGGATCGCGCGGACCGCGAGCTCGAAGGGGTCCCAGGCGCCGGTCACCCGCAGGCCCGGCATGGCGGCCACGGCCGGGCCGAGACGGGCGTCGCCGCCGAGATGGGTGGCGATCGCCGCCGGGTCGGCGCCGAGGTCGAACTGGCGCTTCAGCCGCTCGACGACCCGGATCAGCGGAACCGAGGTCGAAAGGCGAAGACGCGCGGTAAGATGGTCGCCGCTTTCGCCCATCCCGATTTCGACCGTGCCCGTCGTCGCGCCGATCGCGATGGTTCGGCGATAGCGGCCCCCGCTTACGGTTTCGACACCGGGGATCGCTCGCGGGCCCAGATGGTCCAGCAGCGCCGACCAGGCATAGGGCGGCCGGAACGGAAGTCGGAGAGCGATCGTGCCTCCTTCAGCCATGTTTCGCTTGCTGCGGCGAATGGCGGTTGGCGGGCGGCCGTAGGTGCGCTGGAACGCCTCGTTGAAGCGGCGGACGCTGGCATAGCCCGCCGCATAGGCGATCTCGGTCATCGTAAGTCCGGTTTCGTCGAGCAGCTTCTTGGCGAACAGGGCGCGGCGCATCTGGGCCAGCGCCGTCGGCGTGGCGCCGACATGGGTGAGGAAAAGGCGCCGCAGATGGCGTTCGCCGACCCCCAGCCGTTCGCACAGCGCGGGCAGGTTCCCTTCGTCCAGGGCGCCGGCCTCGATCAGTCGCATCGCGCGGGACACCGTCGCCGATGTCCCCGCCCAGGCAGGCGTTCCGGGGGCGGCTTCGGGCCGGCAGCGGAGGCAGGGGCGGAACCCCGCGGCATGCGCGGCGGCGGCGCTCGGGAAGAAGGTGCAGTTTTCGCGCTTCGGCGTTGGTGCCGGGCAAATCGGCCGGCAGAACACGCCGGTCGACCGCACGCCGGTAAAGAACCCGCCGTCGAATCGCCGATCGCGGGTGCTGAGAGCGCGGTAGCAGATATCGTCGTCGATCGTCATGCGACCTACTTACGCTTTCGTCCAGGCGATGTCCGGCGGAATTCGGACTCGGTCCCCGGCGAATACGGGCGCAGCGCACTCCATCCGCCGGATGTTTCCTTAGATCCAGGAAAGGAAGAATTTCGATGAAGAGAATCGGGAAAATGTTTCAGCTGGCCGGTGGCATCGTGGTTCTGGCGATGCCTGCCACGGCGATGGTCGAGTACACGCAGATGGCGACGGACGCGGCTGAATCGGCGGGATGTTCGGTCGTCTCCATCAATGAGAGCGGCCAGGCGGAGAACGGTGATCTCACATACGAGGTCCAGTGCGAAGGCGGTGCAACGGCCCAAGTCACCTGCGCTCCGGGCGGCTGCACCTATGGCGCCATGGCCGCGGGCGGAGACACGGAAACCGCCACCTCTAAGGCCAAAAGAAACTGATATTACAATGGGCTGACGGCAATTAGGTGCTGTCCCGCCGACTCTGATGTTCCCGCGGTCCGTCTCTGTTATTGTGCACTGCCCACCAAGACGCGGCGGCCCGATCCGATGGCCGATCCGCGGCCGTGGTGTGCGCTTGGGTGTCACGGCGGAACTATCGCCATGGAAGTCGAGGAGGGCGCCATGACCAGTTCGGGCAGGGCAAGTCAGCTCATTTGCGCGATCGATACCGGCGAGCTCGGTGTTGCCGTCGATCTTGCCGGATCCCTGAAGGACTCGGTCGGAGCGGTGAAGCTCGGACTCGAGTTCTTCATCGCCAACGGGCCGGAGGGCGTGCGGGCCGTGTCGGAGCTCGGCGTTCCGGTCTTTCTCGATCTCAAGCTCTGCGACATTCCGAATACCGTCGCCGGCGCTTTGCGCATGGCGGCGATAACGGCGCCGATGATGATCACCGTCCATGCGACCGGCGGGCCCGCCATGATGCGGGCCGCGGCCGGGGCCGCCGTCAGGGCGGCGAACAGCTACGGGATTCCGCGGCCGAAAGTGCTGGGCGTGACGGTGCTGACCAGCTTCGATGAAGACGACGTCGCTGCCGTCGGCATGCAGGGGCCCGTGCAGGAGCAGGTGAAGCGTCTGGCAAAGCTCGCTCTGGACTGCGGGCTCGACGGTATCGTCGCTTCCGCGCATGAGATCGCGATGTTGCGTGACCTGTGCGGGGACGATTTCCTGCTGGTGGTGCCGGGCATTCGGCCGGGCTGGTCATCGTCGGACGACCAGAAGCGGATCGTGCCGCCGGCCGAGGCCTTGGCCCAGGGCGCGGACTATCTGGTGGTCGGCAGGCCGATCACCCGGTCCGACGACCCGGTCGCGGCTGCCCGCCGCATCGTCGACGAAATGGAGTCCGTGACGGCGTGAGGTCAGGGCCGGTTCGCGCCAAGATCTGTGGCCTCAAGACGCCCGAAACCGTCGAGGCTGCGGTAACCGGCGGTGCCAGCCATGTCGGCTTCGTGTTCTTCCCCCGCTCGCCGCGCGCCGTCGAGCCGCAGGTTGCCGGGCGTCTCGCGGCGAGCCTGCCGGAAACGGTGACCAGTGTCGGCGTCTTCGTCGACCCGGATGACGCCCTGCTCGAGAGCGTTCTCGCGGACGTGCCGCTGGGGATGCTCCAGCTTCACGGGGCCGAGACGCCGGAGCGCGTGGCCGCCGTCCGTGCCCGTACGGGCCGGCCGGTGATGAAGGCCGTCGCGGTGTCGGAGCCGGCCGATCTCGACCGCGCTTCGGAGTACCTGTCCGTGGCCGACTGGCTGCTGTTCGACGCCAAGCCGCCGAAGGATGAGAACGCCCTGCCGGGCGGCAATGGCCTCGCCTTCGAGTGGCGGTTGCTCCACGGTGTCGAGATTCAGGCCCCCTGGATGCTGTCCGGTGGACTTACGCCGGAGAACGTCGCCGAAGCGGTGAGGGTCAGCGGTGCGACCCATGTCGACGTATCGTCCGGCGTCGAAGAGGCGCCGGGCCGGAAAAGCGCGGCCCTGATCCGCGACTTCCTGGGTGCCTTGGCGCCAATAAGACGGTAAATCGCAAGAATTTGGGCCGGTTGAGACGTAAACGTAGCGTTGCGTTAAGGTTCCTGAGGCGCGGTTGAACCAATTTTTGTTCCCACAAAATCCCGCGGGATTATGGTGTTTCCCCACGAGGAGGTGCATACATGTGGTCTAAACGACCGCAACGAGGGATGCCATATACACAGTCTCTCAGGACGTTGAAGGAGTAGGAGGAAGAAGGAATGGCGGAACGGAAGGCAGCTTTTCGGCGTGCACCCGAGCGCCCTGGGTTGCAGTCTCTTTTAGAGCGGGCAAAGACGGTGGTCCTGACTGATCAGCAACTGATGGAGCAGCGCGCGAGTTTCGTCTATGGCAATGCTCCGAAGGGGTCCCGAATCACCAAGGAGTCTGCGAGAGAATCGGCCGGACGGATTCGGATCACAAAGGGCCCTAACTGAAGCATCTTTCTTGCAATATTTGTTCTGGAACAAGAAGACCAGGAGTTATTCGATAGGATTCAGGAGCAAAACCTGAACCGTCAGTATGACTTGATGACAAACTGCATAGAAATTGGCTTAAAGAAGGGGCCGGTATCTTTTGATAAATACCTTCTGTGGGCTCTCAATCATGTGGCAGTTTCTAATATATCCCAGTTTGGAGGGCGCTTTCGCAGAGAGCCAATCTATGTTGGAGACCATAAACCGCCTCACTTTAATGAGGTTGATGAGTGGATGGATCGGTTTATTTCGACGGTCCAGGAAAATTGGTATATTTGGACTCCGACAGAGCTCGCAGCCTACGGGCTTTGGCGTCTGAACTGGATTCACCCTTTTATAGAAGGTAATGGAAGAACTGCGCGCGCGACATGTTATTTTCGGCGATTATATACTTGACTTAGCAGCCTAGAGATATCATGTTCCTATCAAGACAGGAGCATGACCATGACGACCACCAACCTTTTCGACCCGATCTTTCAGAACGCCGAAGCCGCCCGCGCCCATATCGAGGCGTCCCGCTGGCCCGATGGCGTCACCTGCCCTCACTGCGGTTCCGGCAATATCCGCCGCATGGGCGGGAAGACCCAGGCCGGCATGTTCCTGTGCAACGATTGCCGGGGCAAGTTCACCGTCCGCACCGGCACCGTGATGGAGCGGAGCCACATTCCGTTGAACAAGTGGCTTCTGGCGATGCATTTGATGGCGTCGAGCAAGAAGGGCATGTCCGCCCACCAGCTCCACCGCATGCTCGGCGTCACCTACAAGACGGCGTGGTTCCTGGCCCACCGCATCCGCGAGGCGATGCGCGACAACAGCGATACGCCGCTCGGTGGCGAGAACAAGGTCGTCGAGGCCGATGAAACCTACATCGGCGGCAAGGCGAAGAACCGCGCCTTCAAGAAGCCGCCGAAGAAAGAGGCCGTCATGTCCCTCGTCGAGCGCGACGGCCGCGTCCGGTCAACGCACGTCGCCAACGTCACCGCGAAGAACGTCCGCGAAACCCTCGTCACCCAGGCCAGCCGCAAGAGCTACCTGATGACCGATGAGGCACCGACCTACACGGCGGTCGGCAAGGAATTCGCCGGCCACGGCCATGTGAACCACAGCATCGACGAATATGTCCGTGGCGGCTTCTGGCACACCAACACCGTCGAAAGCTATTTCTCGATCCTGAAGCGCGGGATTTACGGGACCTATCACCACGTCTCGGAAGCTCATTTGAAGCGGTATCTGTGCGAGTTCGACTTCCGCCACAACGAGCGGTCCGCCCTCGGCGTCGAGGATGCCGAACGCGCCGCCAAGGCCCTCAAAGGCATCGAAGGCAAGCGGTTGACCTATAGGCAACCTCGTCAAGCCGCAGACGCCTAGGCAGAAGGCGAAGCACTTCCGGCGGTGGCGTCGTCGCAAAGCCAACGATCCAGGGCCGTGAGGCAGTCCGCACCGACTGCCTCATCTCGCTGAAAAACGAGTCCCACAAAGGCGGCAAATAGCGGCACAATGTCACCTGCGTGTGCCGCCCGCGCCTTTATAAGCGTTTCCGCGAAAGCCGCAGCCGTTTCTGGCGATGATGCCCGAGCCGAAGGAGTCGTTCCAACCATGGATATGAGCCAAATCTCCGAATACATCCGGGCATCTAAGGACGTTTTAGATATTCTCAGGTCACTGAGCGCACTTCTCCCGAAGGGACCTGACGCTGACGCCGCTCAACAACGCTTGGAGCAAGCGGAGAAGGCCCTGCGCGCCAGCGAGGCGCAGCTCGCACAATCGCTCGGCTACAAGCTATGCCAATGCACGTTCCCGCCGAACCCGATGCTCAGCCACGGCTACCACCCGAGATATGGCGATGAGGTCTTCAAGTGTCCGAGCTGCGGCAAGCAGATTCCTTCCGAACAGCATTTCGAAATGTACGACTCGGTCGATGCACATAACGAACGCGCTGCCGGAAACAGCTGGGCCGACGCCAGAAAAGGGCGGCGCTGACGCTCTAGCCGCCATTGCCCTTCTTCGGCCGCCCCCGCTTCGGCTTCTCGCCAGCGGTCGGCTCCTTCTTCGGCTTCAGCGGCTTCGGCGGCGTATTCAGCAACCGCTTTAGGATGGTCTCGCGACGCGCTACCGTCTCTTCGGGGGATAGCTGGTCGTCGGCATCAGAGAGAGGGGGCTTAGATGTCTGCTTCGGCATTGGAGAAGGCTCGCAAAGCTCTGAAGTCCCTTTCCAGGCAGCCGCCTGGATCAGGCGACATGGACACAGTTTTCAACGCCGTCGTCAACCAAAGCGACAGAGGCGCGGCTTTGGTCATCGCCTCCATGCTCGACGACACCATTCGCATGGCGCTGGCAGCCAAATTTCGGCCTCTAAACTCCGATGACTATGGGGATTTGTTCGATCCCGACAGGCCGCTCGGCACATTCTCCGCCAGGATTAATCTCGCCTACGCATTGAGACTCTGCGACAAACGCGAAAAGCGGAATCTCCACACCATACGCGAAGTGAGAAACGCCTTCGCCCACACGATGCGCCCAATCACCTTTAAGACCGTCGAGGTCGAGCGACTGTGCAGCTTCCTTGAACCGAAAGAAGGCTCAAGCGACGCAAAGCGTGTTGGATTCCCGGATGGCTTGGCTCACCACCTGTACACAGCAACCGCGATCATCCTGATCAACAAATTCCTGGAGGCCGCGACTGACGAACGGCAAGCGCTCGCCCACGCCCTGATGGATTACGGCGTCGAGCTTCCATTGCCCGATAAATCCACTCCGCATAAGCCGGAATAGAATCCTCGCCGCGAACGAATTGGCGAAGCTCCGCCACCCCCGCCTCGATCATCCCGGGGGTCACCTCGATCTCGTCTGAATTAAGCGCCGGCCTGTCGTCGCACACTGTGGTGAACCTGATTCGCTAAGTAAAGTATATAATTGCCTTATTTTCTACTGTGCGTTCGGTCTGAAGTGCTTTTGCCGGGAAGAAAGATTCTTCCAGAGCGAATCAGGGATGACCGCGAAGGATATGAGGCTGCGTTAGCAGCAGCGGATCGGGCTTGGGACGATGGCCATCTCGATTTCAGCGAGATGGAAGAATATTTGGCCGGCCTGCTCCAAGCCCAGCTGGAAGATGACGGATTGCCATATGAGGGCAGTTCCTCTGTCTAAGGTTTGGGAATCCCGGTCGGCGACCTGATCCGATCGATTGCGCTTGCGCTCCATCCGGGCTACGTCCTAATCAGCCTGGATCGAAAGAGACCTGAAGCCTTCCATGCAAAACCTGAACAGCTATCGCGGCGGACCGGACGAGCGGGGCCATTTCGGCATTTATGGCGGTCGCTATGTCGCCGAGACCCTGATGCCTCTCATCCTGGAGCTCGAGCAGGCCTACAAAGCCGCGAAAGATGACGACGCGTTCGCGTCCGAACTCGCCTACTGGCTCAAGCACTATGTGGGGCGTCCGAGCCCGCTCTATTTCGCCGAGCGGATGACGCGCGAGCTGGGCGGCGCCAAGGTCTACTTCAAGCGCGACGAGCTCAACCACACCGGTGCGCACAAGATCAACAACTGCATGGGCCAGATTCTGCTGGCTCGGCGAATGGGGAAGACCCGGATCATCGCCGAGACCGGCGCCGGCCAGCACGGCGTCGCGACCGCCACCGTCTGCGCCCTGTTCGGCCTACCCTGCACGGTCTACATGGGCAAGACCGACATCGAGCGGCAGCAGCCCAACGTCTATCGCATGAACCTGCTGGGGGCCGAGGTGATCCCGGTGACCTCCGGTGCCGGCACGCTGAAGGATGCGATGAACGAGGCGCTCCGCGACTGGGTCGCCAATGTCGAGAACACCTACTATCTGATCGGCACCGCCGCCGGCCCGCATCCCTACCCTGAGCTCGTCCGCGACTTCCAGTCGGTGATCGGTGACGAGGCGAAGGTGCAGATGCAGGAAGCCGAGGGCCGCCTCCCCGACACGCTGGTCGCCTGCATCGGCGGCGGGTCCAACGCGATCGGCCTGTTCCATCCCTTCCTCGACGATCCCGACGTTGCCATCGTCGGCGTCGAGGCGGCGGGGCACGGCATCGACAGCGGCAAGCATGCGGCATCGCTCACCGCCGGGCGGCCCGGCGTCCTGCACGGCAACCGCACCTATCTGCTTCAGACCGACGACGGTCAGATCGTCGAGGCGCATTCGATTTCTGCCGGTCTCGACTATCCCGGCATCGGGCCCGAGCATTCCTGGCTGAAGGACACCGGCCGCGTCCAGTACGTCCCGGTGACCGACGACGAGGCGCTGGCCGCCTTCCGAGACTGCGCGCGCCTGGAAGGGATCATACCGGCGCTCGAACCGGCCCACGCTCTGGCCTATGTCACCAAGCTCGCGCCGACGCTGCCTAAGGACCACATCATCCTGATGAATCTCTGTGGACGCGGGGACAAGGACATTTACACCGTGGCGTCTGCGGAAGGGGTTTCGCTGTGAGCGACAGGATCGAAGCGCGTTTCGCGGCCCTGGCTTCGGAGGGACGGGCCGGGCTGGTCACTTTCGTCATGGCCGGCGATCCCGACCAGGAAACCTCGCAGGCGATCATCGACGGCCTTCCCGAAGCCGGTGCCGACGTCATCGAGATCGGCATGCCGTTCTCCGATCCCATGGCCGACGGCCCCATCATCCAGGCCGGCGGGTTGCGCGCATTGAACGCCGGTCAGACGCTCCGCAAGACCCTGGCGATGGTGGCCGCATTCCGGAAACGCGACGATGCCACACCGATCGTGCTGATGGGCTACTACAACCCGATCTACAGCTTCGGCGTAGATGCCTTCTTGAAGGCGGCCGTCGAAGCGGGCGTCGACGGCCTGATCATCGTCGACCTGCCGCCGGAGGAGGATGACGAGCTGTGCATCCCGGCGGTAGAAGCAGGGCTCAACTTCATCCGCCTGGCGACCCCGACCACCGACGATGCGCGGCTGCCGGCGGTGCTCCGCCATACCAGCGGCTTCGTCTACTACGTCTCGATCGCCGGCATCACCGGCACGCGGGCGCCCGACGTGTCGGTGGTGAGCCAAGCGGTCGAGCGGCTTCACCGGCACACCAAGCTGCCGATCGCCGTGGGCTTCGGCATCTCGACGCCACAGAACGCCGCAGCCGTGGCCAAGGTGGCCGATGCGGCCGTGGTCGGCTCGGCGATCATCCGCCGCGTCGCGGAGACCCTGGACGATGCCGGCCGGGCGACGCCTGAAACGGCGCCTGGGGTCCTCTCCCTGGTCAAGGACCTTGCGGCAGGGGTGCGCGGCGCTAGGCAATAGTGCCGCGTCGGCGGGTACGCCCGAATCATGTGAACTTCCGCTTCTCCCACTCGTTGGCGGGGTAGGCGTGGCTTCCGCAGGTCAAGGCGAAGCACGTCTCCCCCACCAATCCCTCGGGAGGAGCTGAATATGCATCCACCAGTAAGGCTTGCCTGTGTAGCCACCGTTCTTTGGGCGTCCGCGGCCGTTGCCCAGCAGGTCCCGGAATCGGCCGATCAGGTCGCCCAGCTCGGCGGGACCCTTCCCGGCAATCCCGACATAGAGCTCGTCAAGGTCGTCGACGGGCTTCACGACCCTACCGACGTGACCAGCGCCGGCGACGGGTCCGGGCGGCTGTTCGTCACCGAGCGTGTCGGCCGCGTCAAAGTCGTCAAGGATGGGGAACTGCTCGACAAGCCGTTTCTCGATCTGACGACGATGAATCCGCTGGGCAGCTTCGTGCAGACCCAGTTCATGGAACAGGGCCTCTACTCGGTGGCCTTCCATCCGGACTTCGCCGAGAACGGCCATTTCTTCGTTCACTACGCGTCGCTGCCATTCAACGGCGACGGTATGATCGTCCGCTTCACGGTCTCTGATGACGACCCCGACGTCGCCGATCCCGAAAGCGCCAAGGTCGTGATGCAGATCGATCAGCCCTATTACAACCATAACGGCGGCGAGATCGGGTTCGGACCGGACGGATACCTTTACATCGGCAGCGGAGACGGCGGCTGGGAAGGCGATCCCCTGGAGGCCGGCCAGGATCTCAGCACCTGGCTCGGTAAGATCCTCCGCATCGACGTCGACACCGAAGACGGTCCTTACACGGTTCCGGCCGACAATCCCTTCGTCGAGAAGCAGCAGTTGATGCGCCTGTTCGGCATCACCGAGGACGTGTTTGCCGACATCCATACGCGGGCGAAGGCGGAAATCTGGGCCTACGGGCTTCGCAATCCCTATCAGTTCAGCTTCGACCGCGAGACCGGCGACCTGTACATCGCCGAGGTCGGGCAGAACCATTGGGAAGAGATCGACTTTCAGCCCGCATCCAGCGAGGGCGGCGAGAATTACGGCTGGGACTTCAACATGGGCACGCACTGTTTCCCGATCGACGAGGAGAGCTGTCCGACCGTCGGGACCCTGCCGATCGCGGAATATCCGCATGATGAAGGCGGGTGTTCGGTGATCGGGTTCGGCGTCGCCAACTATGCAGGCATGAACGGGGTCTACCTGTTCGGCGACTGGTGCACCGGCCGGGTCTGGGGCACCGGCTGGGACCAGGAGGCGGGTCGCTGGCAGATGCAGGAACTCGCGCAGGCGTCGCTCAACTTCACTGGCGGCGGCTACGGCGACGACGGTGCGGTCTATGCCGTCAACTGCGACTGCTTCTATACGACCGACAAGGGCGCGATGGAGAATCCGCCGGGGGCGCTATGGAAGATCGTCGCCGCGGACTCGGTGCCGGAGGGCGCGACGACGGCGACTCAGCAGCAGGAGTAGCCTAAAGCGCGATCGTCTCATGTCGAAAAGGCGTGAGACGATCTTGATCTAAGCCGAAGTCGTGCTGCATCGCCGTTCCAAGGCGGGGAGACCTGCCGGCAACGGCGATGCAGCCTACATGTCCAGTCCCAGCATCTTCCGGGCGCCGCGGACGATTTCCGGGTTGATCGGCGGCGGCGCGAGGTCGATGCCCGCCCCGAGCGTGGTGGCGATCGTGTCCAGCACCGAGACACGCGCATACCATTTCTGGTTGGCGGGAATTCCGTGCCAGGGCGCCCGTTCGGTGCTGGTCTTACGGAACATGGCGTTGATCGCCTTCTCGTAATCCGGGCGTTTCTGCCGGTTCCGCAGGTCGTCGGCCGTCAGCTTCCAGCGCTTGAACGGATTCTCCAGCCGCTCGGTGAACCGTTCGAGTTGCTCCTCCGGCGAGATGTGGAGGAACAGTTTGACGATCCGGATCCCATCGTCGATCAGCATCCGTTCGAATTCGTTGATCTCGCCGTAAGCGCGCTTCCACGCGGATTCCTCGGCGAACCCCTCGACACGCTCCACCAGCACGCGGCCGTACCAGGAGCGGTCGAAGATCGCCAGCGTTCCCGGGGTCGGCAAGCGGGTCCAGAACCGGTGGAGGTAGTGCCGGCCGATTTCCTCCGGCGTCGGCGCGGCGATCGGCCAGACCTGGAAACCGCGCGGATCGAGCTTCTCCGTCAGGCGGCGGATGCAGCCGCCCTTCCCGCCGGCATCCCAACCTTCGAACACGATGATGCCGCGAAGCCCTTGATGGAAATAAGCCTGCTGCACCCGGAGGACCTGGATCTGCAACGCCGAGAGCTGGCGTTCGTAGGTCTCCTTGTCGACGATCGACCGGCCGAGTTCGAGATCGAGGTCTTTGAGGCGCGGCGGTTTATGGTCGCCTTTGGGCACGTCATTCATCGATCAGTCTCTTCCAGCCGTGATCGAGGCCGGACGGAAGCGGTTCCGTCGGGTGCTCGATCCAAGCGACGACATCGGCCAGCACCGTCTCCGCCTGCAGGTCCCGGAGAAGCATATGATACCCTTCCGGGTAGACGACGACCCGGTGCGGGCCGCTAAGCGATTCCAGCATCGTCGCCGTCGGAGCCTTGGGAATGATCTCGTCATGCGCTCCGTACAGCACTAGGCTCTGCGTCTTCAGGCCGGGCGCTGCCACCAGCGCTGCGTCCATCAGGTCGACGATGCCCTTGATCGCGTCGACCCGCGTCTTCTTGATGACCAGAGGGTCCTGCCCCAGGGCGATCAGCATGTCGATGTTGTCGGAGGGGGTGATGTCCAGCCCCCGGCCCGAGAGCTTCAGCCACGGAACCGTCCGCGACATGATCCAGAGGACGCCGCGGTAGAGCGGGTTCATCGTCGACCGGCCCCACACGGCCGGTGCGACCAGGATCAAGCCGGTCGCCGCGGGCGGATCGGCGGTGGTCATGGCCGTCATGACCACCGCGCCGCCCATGCTCTCGCCGAGCAGGTAGAGCGGAAGACCGGGATGGCGGGCGCTTACCGCAGCGGCGATGGCCTTCATGTCGGCGACCAGGGTTTCCTCACCGGGCCATATGCCGGGACGGGGGGCGGCACCGAAACCGCGCTGGTCGTAGGCATAGGTGGTGAGTCCGCGTTTCGCCCAATAATCGCCGGCCGCAGCGAAAGCGTTGCTGTAGTCGTTGAACCCATGCACCGCCAGGATGACCGCGGATGGCTCTCCCTCCGCCGGCCAGACACGCGTCGGCAGGGCGATGCCATCGGCGGCGACGAACGCATCCGGCCGAAGTTCGGGCTGTTGAATCCGCGGCCCGGCGGCTTGCAACTCCGGTGCGCAGCCGCTCAAATGGACTGCCGCCACGCAGCAGAGCAAGCCGTGGCCAAGGCGCCGCCGTGTATGCCCGAACACATGCAGAAGGCCGGCCCTTGCCGTCGATCGTCGCCAGACACGCCTCAGACTCCTGCCGAAAGAAGGTTGATGAGCTATCTCGACCGCATCCGCGAATGCAATTCCCACGACCTCAGCCATTTCATGCCTTTTCATGTCGGCGACCTGCGCGTCGGTTGGGTCCGTCGCACCATGGCCGAGGTGCTGACGCACTATGCCGACGTTCTCGAAATCGGCGATGCGCGGATCGATCTCGTCGCCGGATCGAGCCCCGTCGAACGCACTGCGGCGATGCTCAAGGTAGCCGGCGATCTCAGGGGCCGCGGGATCATCCGGAGCTGGCGCGACGAACCCTATGCGGTGACGCCGGATTTCGGGTCGCCGGCACTGTTCGAGATCGAACGCGCCGCCGCGCCTTTCTTCGGCGTCCGCACCTTCGGCGTCCATGTGAACGGGTTCGTCCGCAAGGCGGACGGGCTGCACCTGTGGATTCCGAGACGGGGATATGACCGCGTCGTCGCTCCGGGGAAGCTCGACAACATCGTTGCGGGTGGTCAGCCGGCTGGGCTCAGGCTTGCCGAGAACCTGGTCAAGGAAGCGGCGGAGGAAGCCGCGATCCCGCGCGCCCTGGCGATGACCGCGGTGCCCGTCGGCTGTATCTCCTACCAGCTCGAGACCGCCGAGGGGATGAAGCCCGACGTGCTGTTCTGCTACGACTTGGCGCTGGACGAGGATTTCCGGCCGCGGAACACCGACGGCGAGGTCGGCGAGTTCCAGCTTGTGCCGGTGACCAGGGTGATGGAGACGGTGCGGGAAACCGACGAGTTCAAGTTCAACGTCAATCTGGTGCTGATCGACTTCTTCGTCCGCCATGGGCTTCTGTCGGCGGACTCCGACCCCGACTACACGGCGATCGTCACCGGCCTCCACGCCTGAGCGGCGCTTAACCGACCGCCCCCAGAACGCGGCTCAGGGCGAACAGCTCAGGCCCCGCCATCCGGCCGCTCTTCAAGGCGTTCTCCATGTCCATGAAGGAGAGCGTGAGGGACTCGCCATCGGGCACCGACGGATCGCCGTCGGCCTCGACCTGATAATAGAGCGGCGTGTAGTTGGTGTGGGTCCAGGGCGAGAACAGCGTGCCCGGCACGTGAACCAGCCGGCTGATGCGGATGTCGAGGCCGCACTCCTCGCCGAACTCACGGCAGAGGGCCATTTCCGGGGTTTCGTTCTCGTCGACGCCGCCGCCGGGGAACTTCAGCACGTCCCGTCCCGCGACCTGCTCGGCCGCGACGAGGACGGTCTCGTTCCTGACCAGCACCCCGTAGACCCGCAGATTGGCCGGCCCCCGCATGCGGGCTTCTCCGCGCGTGGAACCCTGGTCGGCGCTGAAGGGGAACGGAGTCGTCTGCGGCACGGCCATCCCTCGGTCTGTGGGCACGCGGCGTAAAGACGCCGCTCAGGGTTTTAACATCCGAGACCAGGGATGGTTAACGGGATTCCTGTATCACGCTGCCCGAGGTGGCCCGCTACGATCAGTCCTTCGCGTATCCCGCCGGCTTCAGGGCGCCCTTGATCTCCTCCAGGATCGCCGGGTCGTCGATGGTCGCGGGCATCTGGACCGCGGCGCCGTCGGCGATCTTCTGCATGGTGCCGCGGAGGATCTTGCCCGAGCGGGTCTTGGGCAAACGGTCGACGACGATCGCGGTCTTGAACGCCGCCACCGGGCCGATGCGGTCGCGGACCATGGCCACGGCCTCGCGGGAAATGTCGGTATGGGTCTTGGTGACCCCCGACTTCAGCACCAGGAAGCCCACCGGCACCTGCCCCTTGATCGCGTCGGCGACGCCGATCACGGCGCATTCGGCGACATCGGGGTGGGCCGCCAGTACCTCCTCCATGCCGCCGGTCGAGAGGCGGTGGCCGGCGACGTTGATGATGTCGTCGGTCCGGGTCATGACGAAGACGTAGCCGTCTTCGTCGATATAGCCGGCGTCCCCGGTCTTGTAGTAGCCGGGATAGTCCTTCATGTAGGCGTCGACGAAGCCGTCATGGTTCTCCCACAGGGTCGGCAGGCATGCCGGCGGCAGCGGCAGCTTGATCGACAGCGCGCCGATGGTTCCCGGCGCGACCTCGTGGTTCCCTTCGTCCAGCACCCGGACGTCGTAGCCCGGCACCGGCACGCTGGCCGAGCCGATCTTCACCGGCATCGGCTCCAGCCCCATCAGGTTGCTGCAGATCGGCCAGCCGGTCTCGGTCTGCCACCAGTGGTCGATCACCGGGGTCTTGAGGATGCGCTGCGACCATTCGATGGTGTCCGGGTCGCAGCGCTCGCCGGCCAGGAACAGCGTTCGGAACCGGCTCATGTCGTACTGCGCCATCAGCTTGGCGTCCGGGTCGTCGCGCTTGATGGCGCGGAGCGCGGTGGGGGCGGTGAACAGCGTCTCCACCCGGTGCTCGGCGATTACCCGCCAGAAGGCGCCGGCGTCGGGCGTCCCGACCGGCTTTCCTTCGTAGACGACGGTAGTGCAGCCGTGGAGCAGCGGCGCGTAGACGATATAGGAATGGCCGACCACCCAGCCGACGTCGGAGGCCGCCCAATACACCTCGCCCGGCTTCACGTCGTAGATGTTGGCCATGCTCCATTTGAGCGCGACCGCATGACCGCCATTGTCGCGGACGACGCCCTTGGGTCGGCCGGTGGTGCCGGAGGTATAGAGGATGTAGAGCGGGTCGGTCGCGGCGACGGGGACGCAGTCCTTCGGGCTCGCCGCCGCCATGGCATCGGCCCAGTCGATATCGCGGTCCGGCTTCAGCGGCGCCGGCTCCTCGACGCGCTGGAAGACGATGCAATGGTCCGGCTGATGGTCCGACAGCTTCAGGGCTTCGTTCAGCAGCGGCATGTAGTGGACGACACGCCCCGGCTCGATCCCGCAGGAGGCGGCGACGATCACCGTCGGACGGCAGTCGTCGATGCGGGTCGCCAGCTCGTTCGCGGCGAAGCCCCCGAACACCACCGAGTGGATGGCCCCCAGCCGGGCGGTGCCGAGCATCGCCACCAGCGTTTCCGGCACCATCGGCATGTAGATCAGCACCCGGTCGCCCTTCTTCACGCCGGCGTCGGCGAGGGCGCCGGCGAACAGGGCCGTGCGCTCCCGGAGGTCGCGGTAGGTGATGGTCTGCTTCGCGCCCGTGACGGGGCTGTCATAGATGATCGCCGCCTGCTTGCCGCGCCCGGCGGTGACGTGGCGGTCGACGGCGTTGTGGCAGGTGTTGAGCTCCCCGCCCACGAACCAGCGGGTCGACGGTGTCGCTGAAGTGTCGAGAACCTTGTCCCACGGCCGGAACCAGTCGATGTCGGCGGCTGCCTCCGCCCAGAACCCTTCCGGGTCTTCCAGCGAGCGCCGATGCTCGTCCCGATAACGGCTGGTCATCCTGGTCTTTCCTCCCTCGACAGCGGACGCGCCGATTTTGCGCCACCGTCGCCGGCTTTGCCAACCCGGCGACGACAGGCGGGAGGAAGGCGGCCCGGTCGCCGACCGTCCGCCTGCCGTAGGAAACGTCAGCCGGCGTCGGCGCGCTTACGGGCGATCATGATGACGAAGGGAAGCGCCGGCCCGTGAGCCAGGATCAACGAACCAAGCCCCGTGACGATGTCGGCATGCTCGTTCTTGAAGGCGGCGTTGAGTTCGTAGTCCCGGAAAGCGTGGGGGATCAGGTCGTTGCCGACATGCTCCATGAACCTCCGGATGATCCTGACCGGCGTCTGCTTGATCAGGCTCTCGTCGTCCTCAAACTCGTAAACACCTTCGCCGCCCGTTGCGGCGTCCATCAACCTCGCGCGATACGTCGTCATCGATTCTGCCTCCCGCATGCTGAAGCACCGGTATCAAAGTTCGATGACGGGTCGATGTCAGACCGAATGCCTCTAGCGCGTGCCGATCTTGTCGTCGGTCAGCCGGTCGATCGCGGCCTTGAGCTGGCGGGTCTGGGGGTGGTCGGTGCCATATCGGGCTTCCCAAAGCACCAGGACCTCGCGAAGAAGGGGCTCCGCGTCCGCCTGCCGCCCCAGTGCCACATAAACCGAGGCGAGGTTATAGAGATTGCGCCCGAGCAGCGCGTCCGGAACGGTGCCCATCGCCCGGAGCAGGGCGACCGAGCGCTCGTAGAACATCGCTGCCTCGGTATGGCGGCCCTGCAGGTCGTTGAGAAAGCCGAGGCGTTCGAGGGTGAGCTGGCGTTGGGCCGGTTTCGCCTCAGGCGAGGCATCCAAGATCGCCAGCGCCTTCCGGTACAGCGGTTCGGCGTCATCGAAAGCGCGGCGGCTGGTCTTGGTCGCGGCAAGCTCCGACAGGGTGATCGCGCTTTCCGGATGGCCGGGGCCGAAAGCATCTTCGAACACCGCGAGGGCTCGTTCCAGCCGCTCTTCCGCCGCGGCGTATCGGCCGAGCTGTGTCTCGCAAAGAGCGAGCGCTCCCAAGCTGCGCCACAGCTCCCTCGGCTCTCCGGCGCTTTCCAGGTCGGCCACCAGCCTTTCGTAGACGGTCGCTGCGTCGGCGTAGCGGTGGCGAGCACGCAGCGATTGGCCCAGCCCATCGCGTGCCCGGCGCAGGTTCAGCGCGTCTTTCGTCGCCGCGGATTCGATGTCGGCGATCGCGCGCTCATAGGCGGCGCCGGCATCCTCGTAGCGGCCCAGCCGGCGATAGGCATCGCCCAGTGCCACCCGGGTCTCGGTGACCTCGCGATGGGCGGGCCCCAGCAGGTCGGCGAAGCCTGCGAGCGCCGCCTCGATCGCGGTCACGGCGTCGCCGAAGCGGCCTTCCGCATAGGCGTCGCGTCCGGCAATGGCGTGGGCGCGTGCCGCGTCGAGCGCCGGCTCGTCGGCCACCGCCGGTCCCATCAGACAGGCCGACACCAGTATGGCCGACAGCGTTCGGGCGATCCGTTCCATGGCCTCTTTGCCTGATCGCAGTCATAGGCTTTCGGAGCCTTCAGTCTGCTATAGTGCCGCCCGACAAGAAACAGCGCCGGCAACAAGGGGAGACGCTTCATGATCGCCACCATCACCACGCCGCGTCTGATCCAGATCGGCGGCGGCGCCGTTGCCGGAATCGGCGATGTCGTCCGCCGCGTCCGGGCGACCAAGCCTCTGATTGTCACCGACCCGTTCATGCGCGACAGCGGCATGCTCGCGCGCCTGACCGATCCGCTGGATGACGCCGGCGTCGCCTATGGCGTCTTCGCCGATACCGTTCCCGACCCGACCACCGACGTCATCGAAGCCGGCGCGGCGGTACTGGCCGACGGGGATTACGACTGCATGATCGGCTTCGGCGGCGGCAGCCCCATCGACACGGCGAAGGCGATGGCGATCCTCCATGCCGGCGGCGGCAAGATGCGCGACTACAAGGTCCCGGCGCAGGCCGACATGGCGGCGCTTCCCGTGATCGCCGTGCCGACCACGGCGGGCACGGGCTCGGAGGTGACCAAGTTCACCGTCATCACCGACACCGAGACCGACGAGAAGATGCTGATCATGGGGCTCGCGGCTCTGCCGACCGCAGCGGTGGTCGACTACGAGCTTACCCTGTCGATGCCCTATCGCCTGACCGCAGACACCGGGATAGACAGCCTGACCCATGCCATCGAGGCCTATGTCAGCCGCAAGGCGAGCCCGCAGACCGATTCGGTGGCGCTCTCGGCGATGAAGCTGATCGCCGCCAACATCCGTGCCGCCTGTCAGGACCCCGGCAACCACAAGGCGCGCGAGGCGATGATGCTGGGCGCCATGCAGGGCGGTATGGCGTTCTCGAATGCTTCCGTCTGCCTCGTTCACGGCATGAGCCGGCCGATCGGCGCCTTCTTCCACGTGCCGCACGGCCTGTCGAATGCCATGCTGCTGCCGGCGATCACCGCCTTTTCCGCCGAGTCCGCGCTCGAACGCTACGCCGACTGCGCCCGCGCCATGGGCGTCGCCGACGAGGAGGAAGGAAACCAGTCGGCGGTGGCCAAACTTCTCGACGAGCTGCGGCAGCTCAACACCGACCTCGGCGTCCCGACGCCCAAGGACTACGGCATCGACGAGAAGCGCTATTTCGAGCTGATGCCGACGATGGCCCAGCAAGCCCTCGCTTCCGGCTCTCCGGGCAACAATCCGCGCGTGCCGACGGCCGAGGAGATCGTCAAACTGTACGAGGAAGCCTGGGCGTAACGCGCAAATCCCCCTTCGCCCAGCAGGGGGGGAGGGGCGATCGCTGACCGCCATTGGATTCTGAACCGAATGCGATACCTTGAGGGTATGAGCGGCAGTACGAACCAGCCACTGACCATCGACGAAGCAACCCGCGAACAGGGCGAGGCGGCCGATTCCGATTATCTCGAATGGGTCGCGAAGAAATTGCGGCGGGGTGCTGAGGATCTGAAGAAGCCGGCGACGCGTCACTCCGAAGAAGAGGTTTGGAAAGCGCTCGGGTTTGAAGGTTGAGTTCAGCCGCCTGGCGCGGGATGACCTTTTCTCCATTCGTGACTACATCGCCGACAGCAACCCCCGGATCGCGGATCAGGTAGCCCTTCGCATCTTGCAGTCGATCAGGCATCTTGCCCGGTTTCCCGAATTGGGCTCGGAGTGGTCGAACACCGGGACCCGAGCCCTTTCCATTCCGGGCCTTCCCTACAGGGTGCATTACCGGATCGCCGGCCAAGTCGTCGAAATCATCACGGTCGTCCATACCCGCCGTAAGCTGCCGTTTTGACGTCGGCGACTTTCGGCAAGATTCCCGACCTCGGCATACCGACGCCAGGGGCGTACGGCATCGACGAGAAGCTGTACGAGGAAGTCCGGCCCTGACAGTTGAGCCCCCTCCGCCCAGCAGGGGGGAGGGGGTTGGGGGCGGTGGGTGTCGATGACGAGCGACGGCCTCGGAGCGGCATCCTCCCCCGCCTCACCCCGGCCCTCTCCACCCCCAGGGGCGGAGAGGGAGACATGGTCAGGCAGTCCGGGGCGTTTTAGTTCTTCAGCGCCTGCTCCGCGCCACAGGCCTTAAACGCAATACCCCGCACCCAGGCGTGGCTGGCGCTCTTCGTGTCGTCGGAATCGGCGGAGACGGCGATCTGGATCGGGTTGGGGGCGGGGGCATCGAAGGCGGCGCGGTAGTCGCGGTCGACCGCCACGGTCTCGGTGACCCATTCGCCGTGCGGCTCGGGGACGGGGCGCAGGATCTTCAGGATGCCGGCGGCGCCGAGATAGGGACTCACCAGGGTCTGGCCGCGATCACGGATACCGCCCCAGACATAGCTGATGACCCGCCCCGGCGCGTCGCTGCCGCGGACCGCTTCGACGAAGGGGCGCTTCAGCGTTTCCCACAGGCTGGCGTTGTCGGGGTCGAACGGAAACGAGACGTAGACGGCGACAGCGCGGTCGTCCTTGCCCTTACGGGCGAGGTCGCTGGCCGGCGGGGCCGTGTCCACCCGCCATTGCCAGGTGAGGCAGGGTGTGGCCGCGAGATCGACCTCGACGAGCCGATAGAGCAAGGAGACGCTGTCTTCGGACCGGATCTCCACCGCGTCGTCGCTGCCGATCGTCCAGTGGTTGGGTGCCTTGTCGTCGAAGGTCATCTCGAACCACCCGTCCCCGGCCGTCCGGTCGGGGACGGTGGTTCCGGCGGCCAGCACCAGGGCCGCTGCGGCGACTGCTACTGCGCGTCCCCAAGCCATGCTGCGACGATATCGGGATTGTCGGCCATCCAGGCCTGGGCGGCGGCTTCGGGGGTCAGCCCGTCCACGTTCACCATCACATCCATCGCCTCGACGGCCTCCCGGCCGAGCGAAATACGGGCGAGGGCCGCGAGATCGTCGGCGGGGAGGCGATGGGTAAGACCGTCATGAGCAAGGAGCACACCGCGATTGGCCGCTCCGAGTATCCCCTCGGGCTCGGCCAGCGTGCGAAGGCCGTAGGCCGGATTGAGGAACATCGGCGTACCCAGCGGAACCACGACCCAGCGCTTCTCGGCCACCGCGTCTTCGAGGACCGCCGCGCGATCGGCCGGACCGCCCTCCCGCAGCACGTAGCCGGCATCGGTAAGGCCGTAGGCATCCATCATGTCGCTGGACCGCCTCATGATCCCGGAGCTCGGTCCGATGCCCTGAATGGCGATCGTCATACGGCCCCGTACCGCCGGTTTGGTGAGGTCGGCGACGGAGGCGACGGCTTCTTCGGGCACGTAGTCGGGCACCGCCCAGATGAGCGATGCGCCTTCGTAGAGTGTCGCGAGTTCCGAGGCGCGGCCCTCCCAGACCTCCTTGAAGTGACCGTGAGCATGAGGAAGCCAGGCATTCACCAGGAGGTCGATCTCGCCGGCGCCGAGAGCCTCGTAGACATCGGCATGCTTGCCGACGGTGAGGGCGACGTCGTGCCCCAACCGGTCGAGGACTTCAGCCACCACCGCTCGCGTCACCGCGTAGAATGAGACGTCGAGCTGGCCGACCCGCACCGTCTCCGCCCGTACCTGCGTTGCCGCCAGGACCGGCAGGGTCAGGAGGGCGCAAAGCCAACCTCTCAGCCGCTTCGTCATCGCGAGCGACCGGAGGGAGCGCGGCGATCCATACGGTGCGGGGCGATGAACGACGGCGCGACGTTCCTGGATCGCCGCGGCGCTTCACGCCTCGGGAAGACGGCGGGCACTAAATCCATCACGAGTGATCGTGGACCTGGAAACTGTCCAACCGCTCCTTGGGCTGCTCCTTCTGAAACTTCGTCTTCCACTCGCTGTAGGGCATGCCGTAGACGCGCTCGCGCGCTTCGTCGTAGCTGACGGTCTCGCCGCGCGCTTCGGCCTCGGACGAATACCACTTCGACAGGCAGTTGCGGCAGAAGCCGGCGAGTTCCATCAGGTCGATGTTCTGCACGTCGGGATGGCTGCGGAAATGCTCGACGATGCGACGGAAGGTCGCGGCTTCGATCTCGGTGCGGGTCTTGTCGTCCATGGACGGCTCCTCCGTAAGGGTTCGGTGGGTGATGTGGTCGTTTCGGGCCGGCTTATCCAGCCGTAATGCCGGCGACCGACTCCTCGATCAGCCAGTCGACCACCGCCCGATAGGCCTCCTCGCCGTCGGCGCCGGCCCTGCGGGCGGCGTTCCAGACATGGCGCTGTCCGTGGGCGCTGGTGCCGCGGGCAAGGATTTCGCGCGCATGCTCGATCTCGGCGACGCATCCCAGCGTCTCGGCGTCCTCGCGGACCAGTCCGATGATTTCTTCGACGAGTTCGGCGAAGGGGAACGCGCCCCATTTACCCAGGTCGATCAACTCGCCGTCCGAGCCGTAGCGCTGTGCGCGCCAGAGGTTCTCGGCGATGAACATGGTGGGGTAGAGACGCCAGCGCTGGTTGTCGGCGCGCAGCCGCCACAGCATCCGTAAGAGGCAGATATAGATGGTGGCGACGGTGATGCCGTCGTCGAGGCGCGTGCAGACGTCAGCGACGCGCATCTCCAGCGTCGGGAAGCGGACGCTCGGCCGGATGTCCCACCACAGGCGGGTGCCGTCCTCGACGATGCCGACGGCGCTCAGCCGGTCGATCAGCCGCTCGTAATCGCCCCAGGTCTCCATCGCCTCCGGGAAGCCGGTGCGCGGCAGGTTGTGCATGATCGTCAGGCGATAAGACATCAGCCCCGTGTCCTCGCCGTTCCAGTAAGGGGACGAAGTGCTGAGCGCCAGGAGGTGCGGCAGGAAGTAGGTGAGCTGGTTCATCAGGTCGATGCGGAGGTCGCCGTCCTCGATTCCGACATGGACGTGCATGCCGCAGATCAGCATCCGCCGGGCGACCGCTTCCAGCTCCCGCTGCAGGCCGAGATAGCGCTCCTTGGCGGTGGTGCGCTGCTCGCGCCAGCCGGCGAGCGGGTGGGTGGAGACGGCGATCGGCGCCAGGCCGTGATGGTCGGCGACGTCGGCGATGGTGCGGCGGAGACGGGCGAGGTCTGCCCGCGCTTCCTGAACCGAGCCGCAGACCCGCGTCGCCACCTCGATCTGGGAGCGCAGGAATTCCGGCGTCACCTGCCCGGCGAGCTCCGCCTCGCAGGTCTTGAGCAGCGCCTCCGGCGGGTCGGAGACCAGATCGCGCGTGGTCTTGTCGACGAGAAGGTATTCCTCCTCGATCCCGACCGTCAGCGACGAAGGAACGGCGCGCATGATCAGCCTTCCGAATCGGTGATGCGCTGGGGTTGGACGAGGGGCCTGCGCAGATGCGGGTCGGCCAGGGGGCCTTCGAACGCCGCGGCAAGGCGCTCGGCCCACATCTCCGCGTCCGGGCGGGTGGCGATCAGGTCGTGGCGCAGCTCGATGGTGATGTTGGCAAGTCCCACGATCTCGGCATGCTGGCGCACGGTGTTGCGGGATTCGCTCATGCCCGAATAGGGCTCGTTGTCGCCGACGACGATATCGGGATGGGCGGCCACCAGCGCGGCGCGAAGAGCGTCCGCCAGCCGGGTATCCTCGGCATGGAGCAGGCCGATCTCCCAGGGGCGGCGGAAGCCTTTCATCTCCGGCACGAAGCTGTGGACGGAGATGAAGGCGGGCTCCACACCGCGGGCCCTGATCGCGGCCAGGGTCTCTGCGACCGCCTGCTGATAGGGATGAAAGTAAAGGCGTGCCCGGCGCTCGGCCTCTTCGGTGCCGATGCCGCGATTGCCGGGGATGGTGATGCCGTCCGATTCGGGCATGATCGATTCCGGATGCCCCAGCGGCCGGTTGGGATCGATCACCAGCCGTGACGTGCCGTTCAGCACCAGGGGCGCATCGATCAGGGCGGCTAGCCGCCGCGAGACGTCGGCGGCGCCGATGTCCCAGCCGATATGGGTCTCGATCAGCGCTTCCGGCAGGCCGAGAGAGTCGAGCTCCGGCGGGATGTCCTTGCTCGCATGGTCGCAGACGACGATGGCGTTACCCTGTCCTTGCCCGTTGAGGACGGTGAAGCGTCCCGTTGCGTCATGCTGTCCGGAAGGGCGCGCGGGGGTCGGTTCGGGCGTCGAAGGCATCCTGGTCCTGTTCGTCTTTTCCTGCGGACGGGCGGTCTTGGTCGCGGGTGCAGAGCCCACTATAAAGGCGTCTTTTCCGCTCCGCATGGCTTCCCGACGCATGTCGACCCGCAACGCCGCCATAATCCTGTTTCTCGGCGCGCTCGCCGTCGCGCTGTCGGCGATCTTCGTGCGGCTGAGCGAACTGGGACCGGCGGCAACCGCCGTGCATCGTGCGGGACTCGCAGTGCCGGCCCTGTTCCTGTGGGCGAAACTGCAATCCCGGGGCAAACCGGTGGTGCCGGTGAAGGCGCGGGATGCCTGGCTTCTCGTGCTGGCCGGGTTGTTCTTCGCCGGCGACCTCGCCTTCTGGCACTGGTCCATCACTTTCACCTCGGTCGCCAACGCCAGCTTGTTCGCCACTTCGACGCCGGTGTTCGTGGCGCTGGCAGCATGGCTGCTGTTGGGAGAGCGGATCACCCGGATCTTCCTGCTCGGCATGATGCTGGCGCTCGCGGGTGCGGCGATTCTCGCCGGCGGCAGTTTGACCACTGAACCCGGCCATCTGCTGGGCGACGCTTTCGGCCTCGTGACGGCGATGTTCTTCACCGCCTATCTGCTGACGGTGAAGGGGCTGAGGACGCGGATCAGTGCCGCCTCGCTGATGGCATGGTCCAGCCTCGTCACCGCGCTCGCCCTGCTGCCGATCGCGCTCCTGGCCGGCGAATCGCTTATCCCGCAGACGACCGAAGGCTGGCTGGTGCTGATCAGTCTCGCGCTCATCTCCCATGTCGGCGGGCAGGGGCTGATCGCGGTGTCCGTCCCGCATCTGCCGGCGTCCTTCTCCGCCGTCGCCTTGCTGTCGGAGGCCATCATGGCGGCGGTGATGGGCTGGGTGCTGCTGGGCGAGGCACTCGGATGGCCGCAGTTCTGGGGCGGGGCGCTGGTGCTCGCGGGGATCGCTCTCGCCCGTCCGCGCCGACCCTTGAGTCCGCCGGTAGCCTCCCGTCCGTGATTGGAGTAGCTTCCGCTGTCACAATGTTTGCGCGTTGGGCTGCGCCCGTTCGGGTGTACAACGCTCGAGTCCGCCGTCCGGAGGGGGCTGATGGACGTATCCAAGCGCGATTTCCTCGTTTCGTTGTTCGATGCCGCGGTGGCGGCGGCCCGTCCGGGGCCCTGGTTTCGTGATTTCCTCCCCGATCCGCCGAAAGGGCGGACGGTCGTCGTCGGCGCCGGCAAGGCCGGCGCATCCATGGCGCAGGCGGTCGAATCGCTGTGGCCGGAACCGCTGGATGGCTTGGTCATCACCCGCTATGGCCACGGCGCGCCGACAGAGCGGATCAAGGTGGTCGAGGCGTCGCACCCCGTACCCGACGCGGCCGGTCGCAAGGCGGCTGCCGAAATCCTCGACCTCGCCTCCGGGCTTACCGAGGACGATCTGCTGCTTTGCCTGATTTCGGGTGGCGGTTCGGCGTTGCTCACGCTGCCGGCCGAGGGACTCGATCTCGAAGACAAGCGTGCCGTCACCGGGGCGCTTCTGAAATGCGGCGCGACGATCAGCGAGATCAACTGCGTGCGGAAGCATCTGTCGGCGATCAAGGGTGGAAGGCTCGCAGCGGCAGCCGCGCCAGCCCGGATCGTGACGCTGATGATCTCGGACGTGCCGGGCGACGACCCGGCGGTGATCGCGTCCGGCCCGACCGTGCCCGATCCCACCACCTTCGCCGATGCCCGTGCGGTGCTCGCCAAGTACGGGATCATGCCGCCGCCCGCGATCGCCAAGCGGCTGGAGGCGGCCGAAGACGAAACGCCGAAACCCAGCGATCCCCGCCTTGCGCGAAGCGCGCTCAAGATGGTGTCGCGACCCCAGGACGCGTTGGAGGCCGCCGCCAAGGTCGCGCGCGATGCCG
>MDTD01169366.1_pt1 | contig 50113 bp, 41 predicted proteins | sample 811221 | NCBI WGS metagenome assembly MDTD01 (sample SAMN05326646, study PRJNA326480) | marine metagenome | isolation source: seawater | place: Pacific Ocean: South West | collected 2011 | reverse complement strand
CTGCTCGACGCGATCTGTTCGGCGACCGAGCGGCTGGTGATCACCTATACCGGCGCCAACGAGTACAGCGGCGCCCACCGCCCGCCCGCCGTTCCGCTCGTGGAGCTGCTCGACGCGCTGGACGGGACCACCCCCGACCCCGTCAGCGACCGCATCGTCATCCGGCATCCGTTGCAGCCGTTCGATGTTCGCAACGTGACTCGCGGCGCACTCGGCATGCCGGCCGACACGCCGTTCACGTTCGACCCGACCGCGTTGACAGCGGCCGAGGCCGCCTCGGCGGACCGCGGCCCCGAACCCGGCTTCTTGAGCGGGCCGGTGACCGCACCGGTCGCCGCCGACGTCGCGCTGAGCGACCTGACCGCGTTCGTCAAAGACCCGGTGAAGGGGTTCTTCCGCGCACTGGACTACACGCTGCCGTGGGACGTCGACGGCGTGGCCGACGCAATGCCCGTGGAGATCGACGCGCTACAGGAGTGGGTCGTCGGGGATCGGATGTTGCAGGACATGCTGCGCGGTCATCCGCCCGACCAGGCACGCCAGATGGAGTGGCGGCGCGGCTCTTTGCCGCCGGGGCGGCTGGGCTGGCGCAAGGCGCAGGAGCTGCGCGACCAGGCGGCTCAACTCGCCGCTGCGGCGCAGCCACACCGCGACTCGCAACCCCGCGCCTTCGACATCGACCTGCAGCTGGGTGGCGGACGCCGGCTCACGGGCACAGTTCCGGGGGTGTACGGGCAGCGCATCGTCGAGGTGACCTACTCCAAACTCGACGGTCGTCACCTGCTGGAGCCGTGGCTCGCGCTGCTGGTGTTGTCGGCGTGCCACCCCGGTGGTGACTGGACGGCGCTGGTGATCGGCCGAGGCCGGCGAGGGCATGAACCCGCGCGACGGCTGCTGGGCGCTCCCGCCGACGCGGTCGCCGTGCTGACCGATCTGATCGCGATCTACGATGCCGGCCGCAGGGAGCCACTGCCGCTCCCCGCCAAGACATCCTACGCCTGGGCCGAGGCGCGTCACACCGCCGGATTCCCCGAACGCGACGCCGCCGCGAAGTGGAAGTGGGACAGGGACGAGCCTGCCGTGCAACGGGTTTGGGGACCGAACGCGCCGTTGGACGTCCTGCTCGAGCCGGTGCGTGCCGGCGAGGAGTTCGACGGCGAGAACACCCGACTGGGTGCCTACGCGGCGCGGCTGTGGTCACCGCTGTTGCGCGCCGAGAGGACCGGGCACTGATGCAACGGTTCGATCTGCTGGGGCCGTTACCCGCCGCCTGCTCGACGACCGTGCTGGAAGCCAGCGCCGGCACCGGAAAGACTTTCGCGCTGGCCGGCCTGGTGACCCGCTACCTCGCCGAGGGGGTGGCCACGTTGGACGAGATGCTGCTGATCACGTTTTCCCGGGCGGCCAGCCAGGAGCTGCGCGAGCGGGTGCGCCGGGCCGTCCTTGACACGCTGCATGCGCTCGACCATCCCGGCGATCCGCCGCGCAACGACGTCGTCCGCCACATCGTCGACGGGTCACCGGCCGAGCTCACCGCCCGCCGAGAACGTCTGCGCGACGCACTCGCGGGTTTCGACGCCGCGACGATCGCCACCACCCACCAGTTCTGTCATCTGGTGCTCAGATCGCTGGGCGTCGCCGGGGACACCGACGCCGGGGTGACCCTCGTGGAAAGCCTCGACGACCTGGTCACCGAAATCGTCGACGACCTGTACCTGGCGCACTTCGGTGCGGCGCCGGGCGAACCGGTGCTGACCCGCAAAGACGCGCTGCGGCTGGCCCGGGAGGTGGTTCGGAATCCGCACGCGCAGTTGCGGCCCACCGACCCGGCACCGGGTTCGGAGCCCGCCGTGCGGGTGATGTTCGCCGAAGATGTTCTGCGCCAACTGGATCAGCGCAAGCGACGGCTCGGCATCCTCAGCTACGACGACCTGCTCTCCCGGCTCGCCGACGCGCTGCGCACCCCCGACTCGCCCGCCCGCGCCCGCATGTACCAGCGCTGGTCCATCGTGATGGTCGACGAGTTCCAGGACACCGACCCGGTGCAGTGGCAGGTCATCGACCGCGCCTTCTCCGGGCGGTCGACGGTGATCCTCATCGGCGACCCCAAGCAGGCCATCTACGGTTTCCGCGGCGGCGACATCGTCACCTACCTCGACGCTGCCCGCGGCGCCGCCGATCGGCGCACCCTGAGCGTGAACTGGCGCAGTGACCGTGCGCTGGTCGACTGCCTGCACGTGGTGCTCGGCGGCGCCGAACTCGGTGACCCCGACATCAAGGTCCGCGACGTCTCGGCCCACCACCAGGACCGCCGGCTGGCGGGAGCCCCGCACGGTGAACCGTTTCGGCTGAGAGTCGTCGGCCGCGACACTTTCGGTACCCGTCAGGGCAGCACGATCCCGATCGCGAAGCTGCGCCGGCACATCTGCGCCGACCTGGCCGCCGACGTGGCCACGCTGCTCGGCAGCGACGCGACGTTCGACGGTGCCCCGGTCCAAGCCCGCGACATCGCTGTCATCGTCGAGTTGCACGACGACGCCCGCCGTTGTCACGAAGCGCTCGCCGACGCCGGCATCCCGAGCGTCTACACCGGCGACTCCGACGTCTATCGCTCGCCCGCCGCCGACGACTGGCTCTACCTGCTGGAGGCATTCGACCAGCCGCACCGCAGCGGCCTGGTGCGCGCGGCGGGCGCGACCCGCTTCTTCGGCGAGACGGCCGAGAGCCTCGCCCGCGGCGGCGACGAGCTGACCGACCGCATCACCGAGACGCTGCGGGAGTGGTCCGATCACGCCCGCGAGCGCGGCATCGCCGCCGTCTTCGAGGCGGCGCAACAGAGCGGGCTGAGCCGCCGCGTGCTGTCCTATGCGGGCGGTGAGCGGCACATGACCGACCTCGCCCACATCGCCCAGCTGCTGCACGAGACGGCGCACCGCGAGCACTACGGCCTTCCGGCGCTGCGCGATTGGCTCCGCACTCAACGCGAGGCCCGCGGCGCCACCGAACACAGCCGGCGCCTCGACAGCGATGCGGCGGCAGTGCAGATCATGACGGTGTTCGCCAGCAAGGGGTTGCAGTTTCCGGTGGTGTACCTGCCTTTCGGGTTCAACCGCCGGCTTCACGACTCGGAGTTCGTCAGTTTCCACGACGGCCACACCCGTTGTCTGCACATCGGCGGACCGGACAGCCCCGACTTCAACCCGGTGACCGTCCAGGGCGGCCACGAGCAGGCCGGTGATCACATCCGCTTGACGTACGTCGCGATGACCCGCGCGCAGTCTCAGCTGGTGGCCTGGTGGGCGCCCGCGTGGGACGAGCCGAGCGGCGGGCTGTCGCGTCTGCTGCGGGGCCGCGGCCCCGGAGAGTCCACGGTGCCCGACCGGTGTCCGGACCGGCTGACCGATGACGAAGCGCGGACCAGACTGCGCGAGTGGGAAACCGCCGGCGGTCTGGTGCTCGAGGAGTCCGTGGTCACCCCGGCCCCGGCGCCACCGCCCACCCCGTCTCCTCATGGGTTGGCGGTGCGGCACTTCCACCGCTCGATCGACACCACGTGGCGGCGCACGTCGTATTCCGGGCTGATCCGCGACGTCGAGCCTGCCGGGGTGAGCAGCGAACCCGAGGTCGCCGAACTCGACGACGAGGTGGGCGAGACGGGAGGTTTGACACCGGCACCCCCGGTCGCCGGCGTCGACATGCCCTCACCGATGGCTGCCCTTCCGACCGGGGCCAAGTTCGGCACACTCGTGCATGCCGTGCTGCAGACCGCCGATCCGTTCGCCGCCGACCTGGCCGCCGAACTGGCGGAGCAGGTCGAGGTGCACTCGGTGTGGTGGCCGGTCGACGTACCGGACAACGAGTTGGCGGCCGCACTGGTGCCGCTGCACGACACCCGGTTGGGTCCGCTGGCCGACAACACCACCCTGAGGCGGATCGGTCTGCGGGATCGCCTGACAGAGCTCGACTTCGAGCTCCCGCTGGCCGGTGGTGACGCCGGCGACCGGACCCCGGAGATCCGGCTTGCCGACGTGGGCGCGTTGCTCGCGGCGCATCTGCCGGCCGCCGATCCGCTCGCCGTGTATTCCACGCGGCTGGGCAGCGCACCGCTGGGGCGGCAGTCGTTGCGTGGGTATCTGACCGGCTCGGTGGACGCGGTACTTCGCATCGACGGCAGATACCTCGTGGTGGATTACAAGACGAATTGGCTCGGCACCGCCGACGCGCCGCTGACCGCCGCCGATTACCGGCAGGCCAGGCTGGCCGAGGCGATGCTGCACTCCGACTATCCTCTCCAGGCATTGCTGTATCTCGTTGCGCTGCATCGTTTCCTGCGTTGGCGACAGCCAGGATACGACCCGGAGCGCCATCTCGGTGGCGTGTTGTATCTCTTTCTGCGGGGAATGTGCGGCCCAGACACACCGACAGAGGACGGCCTGCCCGCCGGGGTGTTCAGCTGGCACCCGCCGGGCGCGCTGGTGGCAGCGTTGTCCGACCTGTTGCATCAGGGAGCTATCCGGTGAACCTGACTCAGTGGGTCGACGCCGGTATCCTCGACCTCTCGGACACCGTTGTCGCTCAGCGACTTTGTGACATGGCCGGCGAGTCCGACTCTCGGGTAGGACTCGCGGTGGGCCTGCTGGTCGCCGCATTGCGCAACGGGTCGGTCTGCATGGACCTGGCGTCGGCGCGCGATCGCAACACGGCGGACGCGGCGGTGGACCTCCCCTGGCCGGAGCCACAGGCGTGGCTGGCTGCGGTGCGCGCCAGCCCGCTGTCGGGGAACCCTCCGGTGCTCAGACTTCTCGACGACCTGCTGTATTTCGACCGGTACTGGCTCGAAGAACAGCAGGTCTGTGGCGACGTCGCGGCTCGGCTGGCTGCCCACCCGCCGCCCGACGCGGCGGCGCCCGACCTGACACGACTGTTCCCCGAGGGCTACGCCGAGCAGCGATCGGCCGCGGAAGTCGCCGTGGCCCAACGGCTCACGATCCTGACCGGCGGTCCGGGCACGGGCAAGACGACGACAGTGGCCCGGTTGCTTGCCGCTCTGGCCGAACAGGCACACCTCGCCGGCGGCACCGGGCTGCGGATGGCCCTGGCCGCGCCGACGGGCAAGGCGGCCGCCCGACTGCAGGAGGCGGTCGCCCTGGAGGTCTCCCGGCTGTCCCCCGTCGACCGGCGCCGGCTCGCCGGTGTGCGCTCGACAACGCTGCACCGGTTGTTGGGCAGCAGGCCGGACACGTCGTCACGCTTCCGGCACCACCGCCACAATCGGCTGCCGTATGACGTCGTGGTGATCGACGAAACCTCGATGGTGTCGCTGACGATGATGGCGCGGCTGCTGGAAGCGGTGCGGCCGGATGCGCGGCTGGTGCTCGTCGGTGATCCCGACCAGCTCGCCTCGGTCGATGCCGGCGCGGTGCTCGCGGACCTGGTCGAGGGGCTCGGCGAGGTAGGCGTCGTGGAGCTCAAGACCCCCCACCGGTTCGGGCAGTCGATCGGGGCGTTGGCGCACGCGGTGCGCACCGGTGACGACGACGCCGCGATGGACGTGCTTCGCCGCGGGGGTGACGCCATCGGCTGGGTCGACACCACCGACGCGGTCGACGCTCTGCGCGCCTCGCTGCTCGAGCGGGCCGTTCGCATGCGCCGCGCCGCGGTCCTCGGTGACGCGTCGGAGGCGCGTTCGATTCTCGACGAACACCGTCTGCTCTGTGCGCATCGGCGCGGACCGTTCGGGGTCGCGGTGTGGAATAGGCGGGTCGAGGGCTGGTTGGCCGAGGACACCGGCCAGCCGTTGTGGACGCCGTGGTATGCGGGACGGCCGGTGTTGGTCACCGCCAACGACTACGGCTTGGGCGTCTACAACGGCGACGCCGGTGTGGTGGTGGCCTCCACGCACGGACTACGTGCGCACATCGGGTCGGCGGACTTTGCGCCCAGCCGGCTGGGCCAGGTGGAGACGATGTTCGCCATGACGATCCACAAGAGCCAGGGCAGTCAGGCCGACGAGATCACCGTGCTACTACCCCCACCGGAATCTCGATTGCTGACAAGGGAATTGTTCTACACCGCAGTGACGCGAGCCAAGAAGCGTGTCGTCGTGGTCGGCCCTGAATCAGCTGTACGGGCGGCGATCGGCCAACGCGCGAAGCGGGCCTCAGGGCTGGCCAAGCGACTGCAGAATCGGCGTCCCACAGATCCGTAGCAGCACACATCGGCACTGCCGGCCTTGCTGTGCTCCGGTCGTAGACGTTTGACGTGCTCGCGAATTGGCAACCCCGTCAATGACGAAGCCGCCTCGACAGTTGTGGGCTTGTTCTTGTTTCGTAGACCCGATTATTCAGGAGAACCAAAGATGCAGAAAACAAACGTGATAGCTGGTCTCGCCGGTGGGTTGTCGGCAGCCGCGCTCTTGCTGGCGACCCCTGCCGTGGCCGAACCGGTGGTTGGTGACAACGCCGCTGACGCCGTCGCCGAGTTGAAAGGCGGTGGGAACCGCGTGTATGTCGAGAACCTCAACGACGCCCCACTCGCCGAGGCGCAAGTGGTGGCGATCACCCCGGGGCCCGACATCCGCGAAACGATCGGCGTGCAGGATCCGTATGCCAACAACGAGAACCGCCAGGACGTCCCGGTGGGTCAGGTGTACTACCTCACAGTGGAGTGACCACACAGATCTGAGTGACAAGGGCGCGTGGCGTGCGAGTCGAGGCGGGCTGCCACCTCCGACATTGCGTCCCACGCGAAGTGTCGAGCAATGGTGAGCAACGACTCCAACTCATTTTTCGGCAGCTCATAGCAGTGCGCGTACCTGGCTGACGCGCCTGCCCGCCAAGGGTTCGGCCAATATGCGAACGACTTCGCCGAAATGAAATTGTCACTTCTCCCGGGTTGTTTCAACACGAAGATCGGGGAAACCCGGTGTGTACGAGAGCTGATCGGACGATTGCTTCAAGACGTCGCAGATTGCTCCACGGCTCCGATGTGGAAAGAAGGGAGCACCACCCGTATGACGAAGAAGTTCATCACCGCCGGCGCGATTTCGGTGGGCACCGGGCTTTCGGCCCTGGTTCTGGGACTGGCTGCGCCTGCTGCAGCGCTGCCGAACCCCGGCGACAACGCTGCTGAGGCGATCGCCGAACTGAAGTCCGGCGGCGACCGTGTGATCGTGGAGAATCGGTCCGGCGCGCCGCTCTCCGAGGCGGACATCGTCTCGGTGATTCCGGGACCCACCATCAACGACACGGTCTACGAGAACGACCAGTACGTCATCAACGAGACGCGGCAGGATGTGCCCGTCGGGATGATCTATTACGTCACTGTCGAGTGACTGTTCACGAGATCGGGGCGCCCCTTGTGCAGGGGCGCCCCTTTTTCGGGTCTACCGTCCGCTGGACGAAGTCGTGACGACTTTCTGACCGGACCGGTGCGGCAACTCGCCGCGCCCAGGGGCGGTCCGCCCATCCGCTGCCGGCTCGGCATGAACAATCGCTAAGTTGTCGGTGAGCCGAGTACGGTTCCCGGGCCGAGTCGAGAGATCGTTGAGTCATGCGAGTTGACGGACGCGAGATTGCCGTGACAGGCAGCTTGCTTCAGCCGTTGATCCGTCGCACGAACGACATCCTGCGGTTGGCGCTGTCCGGCATCTTCCTGCTCATCGTCGTGACCAGCTCGCTGATCACCCGATACGAGTGGGAGACGCTGGAGCGGTCGATCTCCGAGATCATCGGCGTGCTCACCCCGACGCAGTCCAACACCGTCTACCTCATCTATGGCGTGGCGATCTTCGCATTGCCGTTCGTCATCCTGATCGGCCTGATCGCCTCGCGGCAGTGGAAGCTGTTGGGCGCCTACGCCGCGGCCGGGCTCAGCGCACTGCTGCTGTTGTCGATCACCGGAAACGGTATCGCCGCGCCACGCTGGCACTTCGATCTGTCCGACCGCCTGGACACGGTGTTGTCGCAGTTCCTCGACGACCCGCGGTGGATCGCGATGCTGGCGGCGGTGCTGACGGTGTCCGGGCCATGGCTGCCGGCCCGCTGGCGGCACTGGTGGTGGGCGCTGCTGCTGGCGTTCGTACCGATCCATCTGGTCGTCAGCGCCGTCGTGCCGGCCCGCTCGCTACTGGGCCTGGCCGTCGGCTGGTTCGTCGGGGCGCTGGTGGTGCTGGTGGTGGGCACGCCGGCCCTGGAGGTGCCGCTGGACGGTGCGGTGCGGGCGATGGCGCGCCGCGGGTTCACGGTGTCGGCGCTGGCTGTGCTGCGCCCGGCCGGTCGTGGCCCCATGCTGTTGTCCGCGCGGCGCGATCCCGGCGACGGTGACGGCGGCGAGGCGCGCGCCGGCGTGGTCGAGTTGTACGGTCCGCATCAACGTGGTGGCGGCTTTCTGCGACAGTTCTGGCGCAAGGTCCGGTTGCGTGACAGCGAGACGGCGCCGATCCAGCCGTCGATGCGGCGGGCGGTGGAACATCGCGCGCTGATGGCCATCGCCGTCGGTGACCTCGCGTTGTCGAACACCACGCCGATCGCGGTGGCGGCGCTCGAGCGCGGCTGGACGCTGTATGCACACCACCCCGCCGAGGGCATCGACCTGCTTCGGTGCACCGACACCACCCCGGTCGCGCGGGTGTGGGACTCGCTGGCGATGCTGCACAGTCAGCAGATCTCGCACGGTGACCTGCGCGCCAAAGAGATCACGGTGGTCGGCGGCACCCCGGTGTTCGGGGGTTTCGCCCACGCCGAGTACGGGGCCTCCGAGGCGCATCTGCACACCGACATCGCCCAACTGCTGATCACCACCAGCGAGCTGTACGGCGCCGAGGAGGCCGTGGCCGCCGCGATCACGGTGTTCGGCAATGAGGCGGTGCTCGCCGCGTCACGGCGGCTGACCAAGGTGGCGATGCCCAAGCGGGTCCGCGACGCGGTGAGCGATGCCGGCTCCGTCATGGCGGCGGCTCGCGACGAGGTCAAACGCCAGACCGGCGCCGACCAGATCACCACCGCGACCATCACCCGGTTCACCCGCAACCAGATCATCCAGATGGTGCTGCTGGTGGCGCTCGTGTACGTCGCCTACCCGTTCATCAGCTCGGTGCCGGTGTTCTTCTCCGAATTGCGCAACGCGAACTGGTGGTGGGCGCTGGCTGGGTTGGCGGTCTCGGCGCTGAAGTACGTCGGCGCCGCTGCGGCACTGTGGGCGTGCGCGGACGGATTGGTCAAGTTCCGCACGCTGACGGTCATGCAGGTTGCCAACACCTTCGCGGCGACGACTACCCCGGCCGGGGTGGGCGGACTGGCGTTGAGCACCCGCTTCCTGCAGAAGGGCGGGCTCGGCGCGTTGCGGGCGACCACCGCGGTCGCGTTGCAGCAGTCGGTGCAGGTGCTCACCCACATCACGTTGCTGGTGTTCTTCAGTGCCGCGGCGGGCGCATCGGCGGACCTTTCGCAGTTCGTGCCGAGCACGACGGTGATCTACCTGATCGCCGGCGCCGCGCTGGGCGCGGTCGGGGTGTTTCTGATCGTGCCCAAGCTGCGGCGCTGGCTGGGCAGTTCACTGCGGCCGCGGCTGAAAGAGGTCATCGACGATCTGGTGGTGCTCGCCCGAGAGCCCAAGCGGCTTGCGGTGATCATTCTGGGTTGTGCTACAACGACACTCGGCTCGGCGCTGGCATTGTGGGCCAGCATCGAAGCGTTCGGCGGTGACGTGAACTTCGTGACCGTGACGATCGTGACGATGGTCGGCGGCACGCTGGCGTCGGCCGCCCCGACACCGGGCGGGGTGGGGGCCGTCGAAGCGGCGCTGATCGGCGGCCTGGCCGCGTTCGGGGTGTCCGCGGCGGTGGCGGTGCCCGCCGTGCTGCTCTACCGAATCCTGACCTGCTGGTTGCCGGTGTTCCTGGGCTGGCCCATCATGCGGTGGCTGACCCGCAAACAGATGATCTAGCACCACCCGCGAACGTGCGTTCCCTGTCGTTGTCGTGCGCTCGGCGCTACCGGGAATGCACGTTCGCGGCGGGGTCACCGGAGGCGATACCTGCGCGCTACCGGGATTAATCTGCCCGAAACGCAGGCGTGGTTTCCTCTCATCAGACGTTGTTTCCTGACAGAGATCATGCTGGAGGCTTGATGACGAGTACCGCCGCACCGACCTTCCTGGTGACGTCCGGGTTCTGGAAGACGCTGCCCCAGATGCCGCTGGAGCAGTACCCCGGCACCGAAGGCTTCATCGACGACGTCTATGCCAACCCCAACGGGGTGCCCATGTGCTCGGGCTACTTCGAACTGCGCAACACCGATGCGCCGCTGGACTACTACTACGACTACGACGAGATGAAGATCGTCCTCGAGGGCGAGTTCCGGCTGGAGAACGTCGACACCGGGCAGGTCGAGATCGCCCGCGCAAAGGACGCGATCTTCTTCCCGAAGGGGTCCCGAATCCTGTTCTCCACGCCCGATCGTGCGCTGGCGTTCTACGTCGGCTACCGCTCCTTCGCCCCCTGACACCGCCGCAGCAGGAATGCGCGCATCCGCCCGCCTCGACAACCCGGTCGAGCGGTTCCGAGTCGGCCCCGGGGCAGTCACCGCACTGCGGGTCTGCGGCGGCGACCGCGTCGACGTCATCGATCCGCATGGCCGCCAGCCGGCCGAACTGACCGTGTTGTCCACGGATCCGGCCGCGGTGCCCGGTACCGCACCCGACGCCCCGGCCAGCGTGCTGCGGCGGCTGACGGCCGGGCCTGACGAGGAGGGTTGTGCCGCGGCGCGAATTCTGACGCTGCTGTCCCAGCATCGGATCGATCAGCCTGCCGCGCTGGCGACCCGACTGTTCGACGGTCGCTCGCCCGCCGGCGCGCGCGCCGGTTTCGCCGTCGACGCCGACGCCGTGGTGTTGGTCGCCGCACCCGCATCGCCGATGTCGCCGGCGGCCGAGCATCCGAACCCGCCGTCGGAGGTCTGGGTCGAGGTGCGCCGCGCCGACCCGCGCCGCATCGAGGCCCAGGAGCTGCCCGAGCCGCTGACCGAGCCGTTGTACGACCTACGTATCGACGCCATGACCGCCTCGGCCTACGAGGTTCGCGCCGGACAGTTCATCCAGGTCATCGACGTCCAAGGCAGGCAGTGCTCGGATTTCCTGGCCTTCGACGCCCACGCACTGCACGACGGCACCGAGTACGGCCTCGACGCCACCACCACCCGCACGATCGGTGGCGGCGCCTACCCGCGACCCGGGCTGGCGGGCAGGTTCTTCGACCCGCGAGCCCGTCCCCTCCTCGAGGTGGTCCGCGACACCGTGGGTCGCCACGACACGTTCGCCCTGGCCTGCACCGCCAAGTACTACGCCGACCTGGGCTACCCGGGCCACGTGAACTGCACCGACAACTTCAACGCCACGCTGTCGCGGTTCGGTGTGACAGCACGCGCCGGCTGGCCGGCGCTGAACCTGTTCTACAACACGGCCTTCGACGCCGACCACCAGTTGGTCACCGACGAACCGTGGTCCCGGGCAGGCGATTACGTACTGTTTCGGGCCTGTACCGATCTGGTGTGCGCCTCGTCGGCCTGCCCGGACGACATCGACCCGTCCAACGGCTGGATGCCGACCGACATCCACGTCCGCGTCTACGACTCCACGAGGAGGTTCTCCGTGGCGCTGGGACATCGGCCGACGCCCGATGCCGACACGGTGCTGACCAAGCCGACCGCCTTCGCAGCGCGCACCCGTGCGCTGACGCAACAGTTCAGTGAGTACCGGGGTTACTGGCTGCCCACCGCGTACGACAACTTCGGCCCTCAGGACGAGTACTGGGCGTGCCGCGAACGGGTCGCGGTGATGGACCTGTCGGCGCTACGCAAATTCGAGATCCTCGGCCCCGACGCCGAAGCGTTGTTGCAGGCCACGCTGACCCGCAACATCCGCCGGCTGGCCCGCGGGCAGGTCGTCTACTCCGCGATGTGCACCGAGGCCGGGGGTGTGATCGACGACTGCACCGTGCTCCGGCTGGGCGAGAACACCTTTCGCCTGGTCGGCGGCGACCCCTACGACGGCGCGTGGTTGCGCAGCCAGGCCGATCGGCTGGGTCTTTCTCAGGTGTGGATCAAGGACTCCACCGATCATCTGCACAACCTCGCCGTCCAGGGCCCCGCCAGCCGCGACCTGCTCGCCGAACTGGTCTGGACACCGCCGACCCAGCCTGGGCTGCCCGAGCTGGGGTGGTTCCGGTTCCTGATCGGCCGGCTCGGCGGACCTGACGGCGTGCCGCTGGTGGTCTCGCGCACCGGATACACCGGCGAGCTGGGTTACGAACTGTGGATGCACCCTGACACCGGCGAGACGGTGTGGGATGCGGTGTGGGAAGGCGGGCAGCAGTACGGGCTGGCGCCCTTGGGTCTCGAGGCTCTGGAGCTGTTGCGGGTGGAGTCGGGACTGGTCGCCGCGGGCCACGAGTTCGACGACCAGACCGACCCGTTCGAGGCCGGTATCGGTTTCACCGTCCCGCTGAAGACCAAGACCGACGACTACGTGGGCCGCGCCGCGCTGCTCGAGCGCAAGGCTCATCCGCAGCGAGTCCTCGTCGGGCTGCGACTGGACGGCAACGAACTCGCCGAGCACGGCGACTGCGTGCACGTCGGGCGCTTCCAGATGGGGGTGGTGACCAGCGGCGTACGTTCTCCGGTACTGGGTGCCAGTATCGCGTTGTGCCGCATCGCCGTTCAGTATTCGGAACCCGGTACCCGCGTCGAGGTCGGCAAGCTCGACGGGCACCGCAAGCGGCTCGGCGCCACCGTCACCACGTTGCCGTTCTACGACCCGGACAAGACCCGGCCCCGTTCCTGACACCGCCCACTCGTCGACTACCAGGAGAAACCATGACCCGAACCGCCGTGATCGGCGCTGGCCCGTGCGGCCTGGCCCAACTGCATGCCTTCGAACAGGCCCGCCTGGCGGGCGCCGACGTCGGTGACATCGTGTGCTTCGAGAAGCAGAGCGACTGGGGCGGGTTGTGGAACTACACCTGGCGCACCGGACTGGACGAGCGCGGAGATCCCGTGCACGGCAGCATGTACCGCTACCTGTGGTCCAACGGACCCAAGGAGTGTCTGGAGTTCTCCGACTACACCTTCGACGAACACTTCGGCCGAGCGATACCGTCGTTTCCGCCGCGCGAGGTGCTCTACGACTACATCGTCGGCCGCGCGAAGAAAAGCGATGTGCGCCAGTACATCCAATTCGAGTCGCCGGTGCGCGCCGTGTCGTTCGACGGGTCCGCCCGGACGTTCGAGGTGACGGTGCAGACGTGGGAGCCGTCCGGGGACAGCGTGCTGCGCACCGAGTCCTTCGACCATGTGATCGTTGCAACCGGACACTTCTCCACCCCGAACGTGCCCGAGTATCCCGGTTTCGACCGATTTCCCGGGCGCATCCTGCACTCCCACGACTTCCGTGACGCCGCCGAGTTCACCGGCAAGGACCTGTTGATTCTGGGCAGCAGCTACTCGGCCGAGGACATCGCGCTGCAGGCACTGAAGTACGGAGCCGCGTCGATCACGGTGGCCTATCGCACCGCCGCCATGGGCTTCGACTGGCCCGAGGGCATCACCGAGGTTCCCGCGCTACGTCATCTCGAGGGCCGCACCGCGCATTTTGCCGACGGCACCAGCCGCGATGTCGATGCCGTCGTCCTGTGCACCGGCTACCTGCACCATTTCCCGTTCATCGACCCGGAACTACGACTGAGCACCCCGAACAACCTCTACCCCGATGGCTTGTACAAGGGTGTGGCCTGGACCGCCAACCCGCGGTTGATGTATCTCGGCATGCAGGACCAGTACTACACGTTCACCATGTTCGACGCGCAGGCATTCGTCGCCCGCGACCTCGTACTGGGCCGGTTGCCGTCGCCGTCGCCGCAGGAGATGGCGGCCGACGTGGCCGCGTGGCGGGCCCGGTACGCCGAGGTCGGCAGCATCATGGAGCAGATCGACTTCCAGACCGAGTACGTGCGCGACCTGATGACGTTGACCGACTATCCGTCGTTCGATCTCGACCTGGTCAGGCAACACTTCGTCGAGTGGGAGCACGACAAGGAGGAGAGCATCACCGGCTACCGGGACAAATCGTTCGCCTCACCGTGCACGGGCAGCGTGGGCCCGACACCGGGCACCACCTGGTGGGACGAGCCAGACGACAGCCTTGCGCGGTTTCTTCAGCGTTAGCAGAGCACGCCGGCGAACACGGCCCCGGTGACGAGCGCGACGACGATCGCGACCGTGGGCATACCGCTGGACAGTGCCACGACCACGCCGGCGATCGCGGCGATCAGGATCAGGCTCAGCAGCGTGGCGAGCAGCCAGTTGGCCGAGTGGGAAGCGTGTGTCGGCCGAGGAGTCTCGCTGTGCTGCGGGATCATCGCGCCTTCGCCAATTCCAACCATGGCCGCCCTTTCTGTGACTGCGGACACACTATAACCCGGCCATGGCGCAGATCACACCAATGCGCCCGAGTTTGTGACCTTGTCGTCGATTTCGAAAGCCCTACTAACAGAACTGATTAGCGGCACTAATCGGATCTGGATGCTTCGGTACGTTGGGTCCGATGGTGATCGCGAGGCTGGCCGCGCTGGTGGCCGTGACGGCAGCGCTGGTCCAGTGCGCGCCCGATCGGGGGCACCCGGCCACGCCGTCACCGGCCACTCCGACGGCAGCCGAGCCGGCACCGGAGACGTTCCGCACCGTTCCGCGGCCGCCGCCGACTCCGCCTCCGCCGACTGCCGGCCCGGCCGAGATCAGCTCCGTCACGGCGGCTGACCTGGGCAGCACCTGGAGGGCGGGCTGCCCCCTGCCCCCGGAGCGGTTACGACAGGTCGAACTGGACTACCGGGGTTTCGACGGGCAGACCCACCGCGGCCAGCTGGTGGTCCACGAGGATCTGACCGACGAGGTCATCGACGTGTTTGCCGAGCTCTACCGCATCGGCTATCCGATCGAGCGGATGCGCACGGTCGAGAACTACCCCGACGCCGATGACGAGTTGTCGATGCGCGACAACAACACCTCGGCGTTCAACTGCCGCGACATTCCCGGAACCGGGCAGTGGTCGTATCACGCCTACGGCCGGGCGATCGACGTCAACCCGCGGCTGAACCCCTTCGTGGATCGACGCGGCGACTACCAGCCGGCCAACGCCGCTCGGTGGGTCGACCGCACCCGCACCGAACCGGGCATGCTGCACGACGGTGACGCCGCGGTGCTCGCGTTCACCGACCGCGGCTGGACGTGGGGCGGCCATTGGCGCACCCCGCTGGACTACCAGCATTTCGAGCTTCCCTGACCAAATGCTGACAGGGCGCTGATCAGGTGAGCCCCCGCGCGGGCTTGCGGTAGCGTAAATTCGGGCGCCGTCAAGGAGCGGAGGTTGCCCTGCTTCATCGAATGACAGTGCTGGCCTTGGCCGCGCCGCGACGCATCATCGCCGCTGCGGCCGTGCTGACGGTTGCGTTGGCCGTGTTCGGCGTGCCCGTCGCCAATCACCTCTCCCCCAGCGGTTTTCAGGACCCCGGCTCCGAGTCCGCCAGCGCGGCACGGCTACTCACCGAGCATTTCGGTCACGGCGACGTCGAGATGGTCATCGTGGTGTCCTCCCCCGACGGCGTCGACAGCCCCGCCGTGCGCACGGTCGCCCGGGACATCGTCACCGCACTCGACGAGAATCCGCACGTCGCCGAGATCTCCTCGGCCTGGTCCACCCCCGTCCCGCCGGACCTGATCAGCACCGACCGCACCGCCGGGCTGATCGTCGCGGGCATCACCGGCACCGAAGCGCAGCAACAGACCTACGCCAAGGACATCTCCGAGCAGGTCAGCGGCGAGCGCGACGGTGTCACGGTGCGCACCGGCGGCACGGCGATGGTCAACGTGCAGATCACCGAGCAGTCCCAGCGTGACCTGCTGCTGATGGAGTCGCTCGCCATCCCGCTGAGCTTCCTGGTCCTGGTGTGGGTGTTCGGCGGGCTCCTGGCCGCGGCGTTGCCGGTGGCCATCGGCGCCATGGCGGTCATCGGCGCGCTGGCGGTCCTGCGGGTCGTCACATTCGCCACCGACGTCTCGATCTTCGCGCTCAACCTGGCCGCAGCCATGGGCCTGGCGCTGGCCATCGACTACACGCTGCTGCTCATCTCCCGCTACCGCGACGAACTGTCCGGCGGCGCCGACCGCGCCACCGCGCTGTCCCGGACCATGAGCACCGCCGGCCGCACGGTCATCTTCTCGGCGACGACCGTGGCGCTGTCGATGTCGGTGATGGTGCTGTTCCCGATGCACTTCCTCAAATCCTTCGCCTACGCGGGGGTGGCGACCGTCGCGTTCGCCGCCGCGGCAGCCGTCGTCATCACCCCCGCCGCCCTGGTGCTGCTCGGCGACCGAATCGACTCTCTGAACGTGGCCCGGCTGGCCCGTCGCGTGCTGCGCCGCCCCGACCCCGGACCGGTGCCCGTGCAGCAGCGGTTCTGGTATCGCTGCGCGCACGGTGTGATGCGCCGGGCGCTGCCGCTGGGCCTGGCCGTCGTGGCGCTCCTGCTCGTTCTGGGGGCACCGTTCCTCGGGGTGCGCTGGGGATTCCCCGACGACCGGGTGCTGCCGCAGTCCGCCTCGGCCCATCAGGTCGGCAATCAACTGCGCGAGCAGTTCGCCGCCAACTCCGACACCGCCGTCACCGTCGTCGTCCCCAACAGCGCCGGATTGCCCCCCGAGCAGGTGTCCGGCTACGCCGCCGACCTGTCACGGGTTGCCGACGTCGCCGCGGTGTCTGCACCGACCGGCACCTACGTCGCGGGCAGCAGGACCGGCGCACCGTCCGCGCCGACCGCCGCACGCGACGGGAGCATGTACCTGACTGTCGCCACCACCGCGCCGCTGTTCTCCGACGCCTCGGAAACCCAGCTCGACCGCTTGCACGCTGTCGACGGGCCGGGCGGGCGCACGGTCGAGTTCACCGGCACCGCACAAACCAACCGCGACAGCGTGAACGCGATCACGTCCACTCTGCCGCTGGTGCTCAGCCTGATCGCCGTCATCATGTTCGGGTTGCTGTTCCTGCTCACCGGCAGCGTCGTGGTGCCGCTGAAAGCCCTGGTGCTGAACATGCTTTCACTGACCGCGGCGTTCGGTGCGCTGGTGTGGATCTTCCAGGACGGCCACCTCGGCGGGCTCGGTACCACCCATACCGGCACTCTGGTCGCCAACATGCCGGTGTTGTTGTTCTGCATCGCCTTCGGCCTCTCGATGGATTACGAGGTCTTCCTGGTCGCACGCATCCGCGAGTTCTGGCTCAGGCCCGGCATGTCCAATGACGAGGCGGTGGCGCTCGGTATCGCCCACACCGGCCGGGTGATCACCGCGGCCGCGCTGATCATGTCGATCTCGTTCGCAGCGTTGATCGCCGCCAGCACCTCGGTGATGCGGATGTTCGGCCTCGGGCTGACGCTGGCCGTCCTCGCTGACGCCACCCTGGTGCGGATGGTGTTGGTGCCCGCCTTCATGCACGTCATGGGCAGCGCCAACTGGTGGGCGCCGCGCTGGCTCAGACGGGTGCACGACCGCCTGGGGATCGACGACGAACCCGCAGCGCCTTTCTCCCAAGTCCCCGGCACCACTGGACCCACAGACCCCTACCCCGAAGTCCCCGAAGAGAAGTCCGAACGGATCATCACATGACCCCCAACTGCGGCAACCCGATCAGTGTCATCACCGGTGTCCAGGGAGCACTGCCGAAACACCGCTACCGCCAGGACGAGATCACCGAGGCTTTCCTCGCGGTGCCCGCGTTCGCCGACCTCGGCGACGTGGTCCGCGGCCTGCACGCACACGCGAAGGTCGACACCCGGAACTTCGTGCTGCCGTTGGAGCGTTACCCGACGCTGACCGATTTCGGTGCGGCCAACGACCTCTACCTCGAGCATGCGGTCGATCTGGCCTGCGAGGCGCTCACGGCCGCGCTGGACGAGGCCGGCCTCGGACCCGGTGACCTCGACATGATCATGACCACCACTGTCACCGGTATCGCGGTGCCCTCGCTGGACGCCAGGATCGCCGGCCGGCTGGGTCTTCGCCCGGACGTGCGCCGGGTCCCGTTGTTCGGGCTGGGTTGTGTGGCCGGGGCCGCCGGAGTCGCCCGCATGCACGACTATCTACGCGGCGCACCCGATCACGTCGCCGCGCTCGTGTCGGTGGAGCTGTGCTCGCTCACCTACACCGCGGCCGAGCCGACCATGGCCAGCCTGGTCGGCAGTGCGCTGTTCGGGGACGGCGCCGCCGCGGTCATCGCCGCCGGCGAACGCCGCGCCGAAGAAATCGGCGTCGGCGGACCCGAAGTGCTCGACTCCCGCAGCCGGATGTACCCGGACTCGTTGGACACGATGGGCTGGAAGGTCGGGCCGACCGGATTGCAGCTGATCCTGTCGCCGAATCTGCCCGAGCTGATCGACCGGTACCTGGCCGACGACATGAGCGGCTTTCTCGGCGATCACGGCCTGTCCGTCGGCGACATCGCCGCATGGGTCTCCCATCCCGGCGGCCCCAAGGTGATCGAGACGATCACCGCCGCGCTCGGCCTCCCCGACGACGCGCTCGAGCTGACGTGGCGCTCACTTGCCGAGGTGGGCAACCTGTCCTCGTCGTCGGTACTGCATGTGTTGCGCGACACCCGCGCCAAGAAACCGCCGGCGGGCCACCCCGGACTGCTGATGGCGATGGGCCCGGGCTTCTGCTCCGAACTCGTGCTGCTGCGCTGGCGCTGAGGACACCGATGCTCGCCTACACCCTGCTGATCGCCCTCGTCGCTGTTGAGCGAGTCGCTGAACTCGTTGTCTCACAACGTAACCTGGCGTGGAGCAGACAGCACGGCGGCGTCGAGTTCGGCGCCGGTCACTACCCGGCGATGGTGGTGCTGCACACCGCGCTGCTGGCCGGTTGTCTGCTCGAGGCCGCGCACCGCGAGTTCCTGCCCGCCCTGGGCTGGCCGATGTTGGCGCTCGTCGCCGCCGCTCAGGCGTTGCGCTGGTGGTGCATCGTCACGCTGGGCCGGCAGTGGAACACCCGGGTGGTCGTCGTCCCCGGCGCCGGGCGCATCACCGGCGGGCCCTACCGGTTCCTGTCGCACCCCAACTATGTCGCCGTCGTCGTCGAGGGGATCGCGTTGCCGCTGGTGCACACAGCCTGGCTCACCGCGCTGGTGTTCACCGTCCTCAACGCCGCGCTGCTGCGAACCAGGATCTCGGTGGAAAACGGTGCGCTGCGGTCACTGGACACCGGTGAAAGGCCGTCGACGTGATCGACCTCGCGGTGATCGGCGGCGGCCCGGCAGGCTTGGCCACCGCCATCCACGCCGCCCGGGCCGGGTTGCACACCATCGTCATCGAAAAGCGTTCCGGCCCGATAGACAAGGCGTGCGGCGAGGGCCTGATGCCGCACGCGACCCGGCAGCTGGAACTGCTCGGCGCGGCCCCGGCGGGCAGGCCGTTTCGCGGGGTGGCCTACCTCGACGCGCGCCACCGCGTCACTGCGCAGTTCGACTCGGGGACCGGGCTGGGCGTGCGCCGCACCACGCTGCACGCCGCGCTGCTCGACGCCGCGGTGGCCGCCGGGGTCGACATCGTGCAGGACTCGGTGCGTGCGGTGAGCCAGGACGACGACGCGGCGACGGTGCACGCCACACGGACCGACATCCGCGCCCGCTACGTCGCTGCCGCCGACGGCCTGCACTCCCCGATCCGGGCGAGCCTGCACCTCGAGCGCCCGGCCGGCCGGGCGCGGCGATGGGGCCTCAAGCGTCATGTCGCGGTGGCGCCGTGGAGCGAGTTCGTCGAGGTGTACTGGTCGGCCGACACCGAGGCCTACGTCACGCCGGTCGCCGACGACTGCGTCGGAATCGCGATCCTCACGTCCCGGCAGGCACGCTTCGAGCAGCACCTCGCCGCCTTCCCCACGTTGCGCGACCGCCTGGACGGGCACGCTCACGGGCCCGACCGCGCGGCCGGTCCACTGCGGCAGCGGGTCCACCGTCGGACCGCGGGCCGGGTGCTGCTGGTCGGGGACGCGGCCGGCTACGTCGACGCGCTGACCGGTGAGGGTCTCGGGTTGGCGTTCGCGGCGTCGCGGCTGCTGGTCGACAGCGTGGTGGCCGATCGTCCGCAGGACTACGAACGGCAGTGGCGCCGGGCCACGCGCCGCTACCGGCTGCTGACGGAGGGCATGCTGGCTGTGGGCACGTCGCCGCTGCGCTCAGTCGTCGTGCCCGCCGCCGCCCACTTCCCGCGCCTCTTCACCGGCGCGGTGAACCTGCTCGCCGACTAGCGCCTCGTCGCGGGCCAGCGCGATGGCGTTGCGTCCCTGCGACTTCGCCACGTACAGCGCCTGGTCGGCGCGCTCGAGCAGCTGTCCCACCGCGGCGTCCGGGTCCACGCCGTGCGCGGTGCGCGGGTAGGCGGTCGCGACCCCGATGCTGATCGTCAAGACGCCGCACGGCGACGCCGGATGGTCGATTCCGAGCGCCCGGATCGCCGCAGCCACCCCCTTGGCGAACGTATACGGGTCGTCGCAGCCGGCCAGCACGACAGCGAACTCCTCACCGCCGTACCGCGCGGCCACACACGTCTGCGGGGAGGCCAGATTCTGCAGGACGTCGGAGACGTCGCGCAGGCACGCGTCACCAGCCTGGTGGCCGAACTCGTCGTTGAACGCCTTGAAGTGGTCGACGTCGACGAACAGCGCCGTCAGAGGTTGGTCGAGTTCGTGGGCGCGCAGCCAGATCTCGCGGGCCCGTTGGGTCAACCCGCGCCGGTTGGCCAGACCGGTCAACGCATCGGAGTTGGCCAGGTCGGTCAGCGACTCCTGCATCTCCCGTTCGAGCGTGACGTCGCGCAGGATGGCCGCCGACAGCCCGTGCGCCGCGCGCCGGCTGTGCACCACGTACCAGCGCCATCCGCCCTCGCGGGAGCGCACGCGAAACGGCAGCGATACCCCCTCGCTCCGTGACGCCATCCGGTTGGTGATCAGGTGCTGGTCCTCGGGATGGACATGCTCGAGCCATTCGGTCCGGCTGATCCGGCCCTGCGGCAGGTCCAGGTGGGTGTGGCCGGTGTAGGCGTGGTGCAGCACGTCGCCGCGGGGGTCGAGCACCAGCACCAGGTCACCGGTCAGATCGGCGACGAGATCGTAGATCTCGCGGCTGACGTGGTCGAGGGCGGACAGCCGGTTGCGCTCCTCGAGCGCCGCGGCGACGATCACCACCATCGCGTATCCGGCGAGCAGGAACGCCTGGGCGTGGATCATCGCCTGCGTTGCGGTGTCTGCCGTGGCGATGAACGGGCCGCGCCCGGCGAAGGTGGTGCCCAGGATGATGACGGCGCCGACCGCCAGCTGCCAGAACGCCGCCGCGATGCCGAACTCGATGAGCATCAGCAGTGCCGGCACGCCGGTGAGGAACATCAGCAGGAAGTTCGACTCGGAGGCCGCCACCGCGCCGAGCCCCAACATCAGCAGCGTGAGGCCGGCGGTGGAAATCAGTTGCCGCCCGGTGTAGCGCCGCCAGTATCTGCGCCAGCGCAGCAGCACCGGCGTCAGGAAAGCGATGCCGACGGCTTCAGCGAGGTACCAGATCAGCGCGGTGCGAGCGAGGCTCTGCAGGTCGGTGGGGCCCTGTTGGTGCACCAGCACGCTGGCCGCGCCGATCAGTCCGGCCAGCATCGGGGCCACGATCACGGCGTAGATGACGAAGCGCCGCCAGCTGCGCACTGAATCGCTGCGGCCGAACACCCAGTCCCGGTCGGGGTGCAGGACCGTCGCGGCGAACAGCACCGCGCTGACGGTGGACAGGGCGGCCAGCTCAGGATGCTGGCCGAGCAGCAACCACGCGGGCAGGTACTGCGTCACCGCGAACGCCAGCAGATACGCCGGCCAGTGCCGGCGGCGGGCGGTCAGCAGCGCCACCAACTGCGGCGCCGCGGCCAGCCAGACCACGGTGAAGGTGCGCCCGTCGACGCTGGCCAGCCAGCGCACCAGATACGACGCGGAGGCGACGGCGGCGGTCCAGCCGATCAGCTGCCAGAGCGGCGGAACCAGGTCGGCACCGCGCACGGGTGCGCGCAGACCAGCACCGCGCACGGGTGCGCGCAGACCAGCACCGCGCACGGGTGCGCGCAGACCAGCACCGCGCACGCGGGCGCGCAGACCGGCCCGCCAGCCGTCTGCTTCGGCGCCCGCTGCCATCCGTCTAGTCAACCGCGTCGATATTCGTCTCGGCAATCCCCCGACTGCCCATCCGAGGCTAGCGCGGAGTTCACATTCCCGACTTTGTCGGGAAACACGCGCGCGACACAATGACGCGTCCACGCTCGCAGGCTCGGATTCCAGGAGACGCAGTGACCGATGTCGTGACCTCCACGCCGGAAGATTCCGCCGACCACAACGGCGCCCACCTCGCCCCCACCGGACAGACCCGGTCCGGCATGACCGCCGACGCGCTGCGCGCCGCGGTGTCGGATCACCTGATCTATTCGATCGCCCGGCCGCCGGCGGTCCTCACCCCCGAGCACTACTACAAGGCGCTGTCCCTGGCGGTGCGCGACCGCATGCAGAAGCGCTGGATGGCGACCACCCAGGACTGGCTGGATCTGTCGTGCAAGGTCACCTGCTACCTGTCCGCGGAGTTCCTGATGGGCCCGCAGCTGGGTAACAACCTGCTCAACCTGGGCATCGAGGCGCAGGCGCGTCAGGCGCTGGCCGATCTCGGCCAGGACCTCGACGTGATCCTCGATTGCGAGGGCGAACCGGGCCTGGGCAACGGCGGGCTGGGCCGGCTGGCCGCCTGCTACCTGGACTCGATGGCCACGCTGGAGCGCCCGTCGATCGGCTACGGCATCCGCTACGAGTTCGGCATCTTCAAGCAGGAACTCGCCGACGGCTGGCAGGTCGAGAAGACCGACAACTGGCTGGTGCACGGCAACCCGTGGGAGATCGACAAACCGGACGCCGCCTACACCGTCAACTGGGGCGGCCACACCGAGACCTACGAGGACGTCACCGGACGATTCCGGGTCCGCTGGGTTCCGCAGCGCGTCCTCAAGGGCGTCTCCTACGACACCCCGGTCCAGGGATACGGCGTCAACACCTGCAACACGCTGACGCTGTGGAGCGCGCGGGCGGTCGAGTCGTTCGCGCTGGACGCGTTCAACACCGGCGACTTCTACAAGGCCGTCGACGAGGAGGTCGTCTCCGAGACGGTGTCGAAGGTGCTCTACCCCAACGACGAACCGGAGGCGGGTAAGCGGCTCCGGCTGCTGCAGCAGTATTTCTTCGTGACGTGCTCGCTGCAGGACATCCTCAACATCCACCTGCAGCGCGCACACCTACCGCTGTCGGCGCTGCCGGACAAGTGGGCCATCCAGCTCAACGACACCCACCCGTCGATCGCGGTGGCGGAACTCATGCGGCTGCTCATCGACGAGTACCAGTTGTCCTGGGACACGGCGTGGGATCTGACGGTGCGCACGTTCGGTTACACCAATCACACCCTGTTGCCCGAGGCGCTGGAGACGTGGCCGCTGCGCATCTTCGGCGAGGCGCTGCCGCGGCACCTGGAGCTGATCTACGAGATCAACGAGCGGTTCCTCGAGCAGGTCCGCGAACGCTTCCCCGGTGACGAGGACCGGGTGGGGCGGATGTCGCTGATCGGCGAGGAGGACGGCAAGTGCGTCCGGATGGCGCATCTGGCCACGGTGGGCAGCCACACGGTCAACGGGGTGGCGGCGCTGCACTCGGAGCTGCTGAAGGCCAGCGTGCTCAAGGACTTCTACGAGATGTGGCCGGAACGCTTCGGCAACGTCACCAACGGGGTGACGCCGCGCCGGTTCCTGGCGCTGGCCAACCCGGGCCTGCGTGAGCTGCTCGACGACACCATCGGTCCCGGCTGGATCACCGATCTGGGCCGGTTGCGGGGCCTGGAGTCGTTCGTCGACGATCCGTCGTTCCGGCAGCGCTGGCGGGACGTCAAGCGCGCCAACAAGTCCCGCCTGGCCGAGTACGTGCACGCGACAACGGGGATCGAGCTGGACCCGACGTGGATGTTCGACGTGCAGGTCAAGCGAATCCACGAGTACAAGCGCCAGCACCTGATGGTGCTGCACATCATCGCGCTGTATCACCGGCTCAAGTCCAACCCGGGGTCGTCGGTTCCGCCGCGGGTGTTCATCTTCGGTGGCAAGGCGGCGCCGGGATACTTCATGGCCAAGCGGATCATCCGGCTGATCACCGCCGTGGGCGCCACGGTCAACAACGACCCGGACGTCAACCGCTGCCTGAAGGTGGTGTTCCTGCCGAACTTCAACGTCAAGAACGCCCATCTGGTCTATCCGGCGGCGAACTTGAGCGAGCAGATCTCCACCGCGGGCAAGGAGGCCTCGGGCACCGGGAACATGAAGTTCATGATCAACGGAGCGCTGACGATCGGCACGCTCGACGGCGCGAACGTCGAGATCCGCCAGGAAGCGGGCGCGGAGAACTTCTTCCTGTTCGGCCTGACCGAGGGCCAGGTGGAGAAGGTCAAGGCCGAGGGGTACCGGCCGCTGAGCTATGTCGAGTCCGATCCCGAGCTGGCCGCGGTGCTGGAATTGATCGCGCGCGGCGAGTTCACCCACGGCGACACCGAGGTGTTGCGGCCCATCGTCGACAACCTGATCCACCACGACCCGTTCCTGGCGCTGGCCGACTACCGCTCCTATGTGGACTGCCAGGACGAGGTGTCGCGGGCCTGGCTGGATCGGGACACGTGGTCGCGGATGTCGATCCGCAACACCGCCCGCAGCGGCAAGTTCTCCTCCGACCGTGCGATCAAGGAGTACTGCGACGAGATCTGGGGCGTCGGCCCCATGTCGGTCGACCTCTGACTTCCCGCGAATTCGGCGCGCGCAGGCACCTCAGGTGTCGCGTTGCGCGCCGGATTCACGCGTAGAGGCCGCGTTCGAGCGCGCGCATCAGCGCGACCGCGGACGCGATGTCGTGCTGTTCGCCGGAGGCTTCCAGTGCGTCGCCGAGCAGCCGGGCCCAGATGCCGCGCAGGGTCGTGAGGTTCTCGGCGGCAAGCTCGGTCGAGCGCACCACCACGCCGCGGCTGTCGGCCGGGTCGACGGACCGCCGGACCAGCCCCTTGGATTCGAGCTCGCGCAGCGCTCGGCTCAGGTTGCTGCGTTGTAGACCGGTTGCCGCGGCGACGGTGCTGGGGCTGACGTCGGGATGGTGGTCGAGGTAGCGCAGCACCGTCACTTCGGTCACCGACAGCTCGAAGACCGACGGGTCATCGGCAACGTGGGCCTTGACCGCGCGAGCGACCGTCATCACCAGGTCGGCGAGGTCGGCGAGCTGATCACCACGCGGTCGTCTGGCTTGCACCGCTCCACTCTACCTGATAATTATGTATTGATAATTATGTTCCGATAATCACTTGGAGAGTCTCATGAGCACTGCTGTCGATTCGCGGTACGGCACCGTGCCCGGGCTGAGCGCGGGGCTGCTCATCACCCTCGCGCTGCTGTCCGCGGTCGCCCCCTTCGCCACCGACCTCTATCTGCCCGCATTCCCCGCGATGGTCACCGACTTGCACACGTCACCGACCGCTGTGCAGCTCACCCTGACGGCCTTCCTGCTCGGGCTGGCCAGCGGGCAGCTGGTCTTCGGTCCGCTGTCGGACCGCTTCGGCAGGGTCAAGCCGCTGGTGATCGGTGCCGCCGTCTGTGTGCTCGCGAGCCTGGCCGCGGTGCTGGCCCCATCGATCGAGGTCCTGGTCGCCGCCCGGTTCGCACAGGGCCTGACCGGAGCGGCAGGCATGGTGATCGGCCGGGCCATCATCTCCGACCTGGCCACCGGCCGGGCCGCCGCGCGCGCGTTCAGCCTGATGATGATCGTCGCCGGCGTCGCCCCCATCGTCGCTCCGCTGGCCGGCGGGTTCCTGGTCGAGCCGCTCGGCTGGCGCGGGGCGCTGGCGGTGATTCTCGGTCTGGTCGTGCTCATGCTGGTGGCTGTGCTGGCCGTGGTCCGCGAGACGCACACCAGCGAGCGCCGAGCCAGGCTTCGCGACGAGGGGGCCGCGGCCGGTTCGCCATTACGCGACCTGGCCGGACGCACCTACCTGGGCAACCTGATCGCCTTCGGCTTCGCCTTCGCGGTCATGATGGCCTACATCTCCGCGTCGCCCTTCGTCTACCAGACGATGATGGGTCTCAGCTCGGCCGAGTACGGAATGATGTTCGGGGTCAACGCGTTCGGCCTCCTGCTGATGAGTGCGCTCAGCGCCCGGTGGACCGCCCGCGCCGAACCGCGCTCCCTGGCCCGAGCCGGCCTCCTGGTGATCGTCGTGTCCAGCGTGGTGGTGTGGGCGCTCGCGGTATCGCCGGCGCCGGCCGGCTGGCTGGCACTGCCGCTGTTCACCACGGTGGCCGCGATGGGGCTGATCTTCGGCAACACCACCGCGCTGGCCCTGTCGGCCGCACCACGCGCCGCCGGCACCGCCTCGGCCGCGCTCGGGGCCACACAGTTCCTGCTGGCCGCTCTGGTGTCGCCACTGGTCAGCATCGGCGGTGAGCACACCGCGGAGCCGCTCGCGGCGGTCATGGTGGTCGCATCGGTGCTCGCGTGCGCCGGTTTCGCGCTGGCTCGCCCCGCGTCGGAGTGAATCCGGCGCGCGCAGGCACCTCAGGTGTCGCATTGCGCGCCGGAAAATCCTTGGCGCGGCGATGTCTGCGCGTGCCACCCTGCCCGCATGGTCGATGTCGAGGCGTTCGTGGCCGACGGCTACGTCAAGATTCCCGGCGCCGCGCCGCGGGAGATGGCCGACGCCGCCCGGGCCGCGTTGTGGGGGCAGCTCGGGCTGTCCCCCGACGACCCGTCCTCGTGGACCGAGCCGGTGCGGTGGGCCGCCGACCTGACCGGAGCCGCCCCGTTCGGTGCATTGACTCACAGCCCGCCCGTGGCGAGAGCGCTGGACCAGGTGTGCGGCGCCGGGGGCTGGGTGCCGCGCGGGTCGCTGGGCAACATCCCGGTGCGCTTCCCGGTGTTCCCTGCCGCCGACGACCGGGGCTGGCACCTCGACCTGAACACGCCGCAGCCCGGCGGTTCGTGGCTGGTCAGTGCCCGCCCGCACACCGTTCTGGTGTTGACCCTGCTGTCGGAGGTCACCGTCGACGACGCGCCGACACGAATCCGGGCGGGCTCGCATCGTGACACCGCTGCGGCACTGGGCGACCAGCCGCTCGACGCCACCGACGCGGCCGTCCTGGCCGCGGCAGCCAGCAGTGCCCGGCCGGTGCACCACGCCACCGGGATGCCCGGCGACGCGTATCTGCTGCACCCGCTCACCGTCCACGCCGCCGACGAACACCGCGGCCACACACCGCGTTTCATGGCCCAGTCGCCGGTCGTGCTGACCGAGCCGCTGACTCCCGAGTCGCTGTCACCGCTGGCGCGGGCCTTCTGGTGAATTCGGCGCGCCCAGGCACCCACGGTGTCGCATTGCGCGCCGGATCCGCCGAGACAACAGCTCGGTAACAAGGCGGTCACCGGCCCGCGCGTTCTCCGGTCCGGCCGCGACGCGCTGCTAGCTTCGCCAGGCGTGACCTCCCTACGGCCGCGGCTCTCCCGCGCCTGCGCGCGGCTGGCCGCCGTGGCGCTGCTGATGTCCGCGGCGCTCACCGCGGCACCCGCCCCGCCCGGGTACGCCTTCTCCCCCGCGGGCCTGCCGATCGAGCAGCTCGACGTGCCGTCGCCGTCGATGGGCCGCACCATCCGTGTCGAATTCCAGGGCGGCGGACCGCATTCGGTGCTGTTGCTCGACGGTCTGCGCGCTCAGGACGACTTCAACGGATGGGACATCAACACCGCGGCGTTCGAGTGGTTCCACCAGTCCGGGGTGTCGGTGATCATGCCCGTCGGCGGCCAGTCCAGTTTCTACGCCGACTGGTATCGGCCCGCGCGGGGCCGCGCCGGAACGCTGACCTACAAGTGGGAGACGTTCCTGACGCGTGAGCTGCCGGAGTGGCTGGCCGCCAACCGCGGCCAGGACCCGTTCGGCAACGCGGTGGTGGGGTTGTCGATGTCGGGCAGTGCCGCGTTGACGATGGCGGCGTGGTATCCCCGCCAGTACAAGTTCGCCGCGTCGCTGTCGGGTTATCTGGCCCCGTCGCAGGGCCTGTGGCCGACGTTGATCGACTTCGCCATGCAGGACGCGGGCGGCTTCGACTCCAACGACATGTGGGGCCAGCCCGGTTCGGGAGCCTGGCAGCGCAACGACCCGACGGTCAACGTCAACCGGCTGGTCGCCAACCGCACCGCCCTGTGGATCTACTGCGGCAACGGGGTGTCCTCGGATCTCGACGGCGGCGGGGGTGACTTCGGTACCCGCTTCAGCGCGCAGTATCTGGAGAACATCACGCTGAGCACCAACAAGGAATTCCGCGACAAGTACCTCGCGGCCGGTGGACACAACGCGGTGTTCAACTTCCCACCCAACGGCACACACAGCTGGGGCTACTGGGGTGCGCAGCTGCAGGCGATGAAACCCGACATCGTCCGGTTGCTGACCGCGCCGCCACCACCGCCACCGCCTCCGGCACTGCCGCCCCCGCCAGCACCGGCTCCCCCGCCACCACCACCGGCCGCGCCGGCATAGCGATATCCGTTGAGACTGTATCCACGGCGTAGAAGTTCGAGTGACCCCCGCCGTGAGCGCAGTCTCAACGAGGGCCGGGGGCGCTCAGCCGCTATCGGACGTGCGGCTCGAGCAGGGTGCTCCAGGCGCGATCGAGCTTGGCCCACTCGTCGTCGCATCCGTCGGCACGGTCTTCGGGCAGCTCGCCGCTGGCCACCAGGTCGGCGTTGGCGTCCGGGTCGGCGCCGTAGATCCAGCACTGCAGATTGAACATCCGCGTCTCGCTCAGCGAGTGCACGTCGGCGAAGTCATCCAACCCGGCCTCGCCGCGGCGCTGCCCGTAGGCGCCGAACTCGCGCGCGAAATCCTTGACGGCCGCGACGGATTCGGGGTCAGGTGCGCCGTCCTCCCCGGGCTGCAGCAGCACGTAGGCGGCCAGCTGATCGGCGACGTCCTCCTCGCGGCCGGTGGCCGGCAGGTCGTACAGGTCGATCGCCATGTGGCCGAGCTCGTGATAGAAGGTGGCGATCTCGGCGTTGACCGCCGATGCGTCGGGATCGTCGTCGCCGGCGTCGCGGAAGATCTGCTGGCTCAAGTCCGCGTCTTCGTAGCAGATCGTCATCGACTTCTCCTGCGGATCCCAGAACGCGTTGGCCTCATCGCACTGCGCGCCGATGACCGGGATGTCGTAGGGCAGCCACAGGGAGTCATTGACGTCGTCGGCGAGGTCTTCGAGCACGGCGTTGTCCTGCAGCAGCGCACGGCCGTTCATCGCTTCCGGGGTGGTGGCCTCTTCGTAGCTGACCACCATCTCACCGGTGTCCTCGGCATGGGAGTCGTCGGGGTCCGTCTCGGCGCCGCCACTGGCCACCTTCTCCTCGGCCGTCGGGGGCGGCGACTCTGCCTGCTGCGCGCCACCGCATCCCGCCAGGAGCACCACCGCTGCCACTACCGGAAGAACTCCTCGATGCGCCACCCGGCCCCCTCTCGACGTTGTCGGGAGATTGTAGAGCCGGTCGGCCGCTATCTGCTGTAGTCGGTCGACAACCAGCGTTGCGGACGCATCCGGATGACGACCGACGACGGGCCCAGGTTCTCGTCGGCGAACTGCCCGCCGGCCTCCTCGCCGAGGTAGCGCACGGCGAGCGCGCGGACTTCGGCGGCCTCGGCCGGGTTGATCGACGTCACGTCGCCCTCGGCGGTGACGTATTTGTAGGGCGGTTGTTCGTCCTGGACGGTGATCGCAAATCGGCCGGCGGATCGAATCAGCTTGTGTTTCACCGAGTCCGCATCGGTCCACAGCAGCACCTCACCGCCGGGTTCATATCCGTACCAGATCGGGACCGCCAGCGGGGCGCGCTCGGGCCGCTCCACGGCAATCACGCCGACGTGCACGTCGGCCAGGTAACGCTCTCGCTCGGCAGGGGTCATCGGCGCCATACCGGGTGCCAACCGCGGCGACCCGCGTCACATTCCCGTCAGTCGGCGGGCAGCAGCTCGAACACGGGGATGACGCGGTCGGTGCGGGTCTCGTACTCGGCGAAGCCGGGCGCGCGCTCGGTGATGACCGGGTAGATGCGGTCCCTCTCGTCGCGGGGCAGTTCCCGCACGGTGACGCGGCGCGGCGGGTCGGCCCCGATCTCGACGCCGGCCTGCGGGTGGGCCCGAATGTTGAACGCCCAGGAGGGGTCCAAGTCGCGACCGGCGGAGGATCCGACGATGTAGAGACGGTCGTCGATGTCGAAGTAGGCGACGGGATTGATCCGCTGCTGCCCGCTCTTGGCCCCGGTGGACGTCAACAGCAGCAGAGGAAAACCCTCGAACTGACCGCCGACCTTGCCGCCGTTGGCGCGGAACTCGTCGATGTTGCGTTGGTTGAAGTCACGTTCACCGCTGAGCTCGTCGGCCATGGCCCCAGCCTAAGGCTCGAGTCCGGCCAGCAGCACCGAAAGCCCGTACTCGAAGACGTCGTCGGCGCGTTGCGGATTGGGCGTAGCTGTCGCCAGCGCGGCGGCGAACTCCGGGCCGACCTCCGCGCTGGTGAGCCACGGTTCGTCCGGTGCGGCGACGTCGAGGGCCGAGCCGAGCACGAGGTAGTCGATCAGCGTGATCACGCGCAGGGTCTCGGCGTGGTCGAAGCCCGCCCGCACCAGCGTGGCCGCCAGCGTGTTGTACATCGTGATCGCCGATGCGCTGTTGACCGAATAGGCGGTCAACAGTGGGATCAGCCGCGGGTAGCGGGCGTAGCTGCGCCGGTAGGAACGGGCGATGTCGGCGACGGCGTTGCGCCAGGGACGCGGGGGTTCGTCCGGGTCAACGCTGGGCAGCTCGACTTCCGACATGGCTCGTTCCCGCAGCAGCTCGACGATCGCGTCGCGCCCGGCGACGTGGTTGTAGAGCGAGGACGGCCGCACACCGAGGCGGGCCGCCAGCGCGGGCATGGTGAATCCGCCGGTGGTGTTGACCAGCTCCAGCGCGGCGTCGGCGATGCGGTCGGCGGACAGCAGCGGCGTGCGAGGTCGTCCCATGCTGTCTCCTCTTGCGCTCGCCGGTGACCCAGTTCACAATAAACGAACTTCATTCGTTTTAGGAGTCGGATGCTCACGCTGACCGCCACCGCGCCCCCACCGTTGTCGCGCTCGACCGAGTCGCAGCGCGCGCCGCTGCGCGTCGGACTGGTCCAGCACCGCTGGCGGCCCGACGCCGACGAACTGACCGCCGCACTGCGCGCCGGTATCGACCGGGCCGCTGCGGAGGGCGCCACGGCGGTGTTCCTGCCCGAGATCACGCTGCTGCGCTACCCCGCCGACCAGCCCGGCGGCGCCGACCCCGGTGCGCTCGCCGAGGACCTCACGGGCGGACCCACCGTCACGCTGGCCGCCGACGCGGCGCGGGCCCACGGCATCTTCGTCCACGCCTCGCTCTACGAGAAGGCACCCGGCCCGGACGGATTGGGCTTCAACACCGCGATCTTGGTGGACCCGTCCGGGAATCTGGTCGCTCGCACCCGCAAGCTGCACATCCCGATCTCCGCCGGCTACTACGAGGACACCTACTTCCGGCCGGGCCCCGCCGTGGACCCCTACCCGGTCTACGAGCCTGACGGCCTGGGCGCGCGGATCGGCCTGCCCACCTGTTGGGACGAATGGTTCCCCGAGGTGGCCCGCAGCTACTCGTTGAGCGGCGCCGAACTGCTGGTCTTCCCGACCGCGATCGGGTCGGAACCGGTGTTCCCCGACTTCGACACCCGCCCGCTGTGGCAACAGGTCATCGTCGCCAACGGCATCAGCAGCGGGCTGTTCATGGTGGTGCCGAACCGGGTGGGTGACGAGGGCTCGGTCACGTTCTACGGTTCGTCGTTCATCTCCGACCCGTACGGCCGGGTGCTGGTCCAGGCACCCCGCGACGAGGAGGCGGTGCTGGTGGCCGACCTGGATCTCGACCAGCGCCGGGACTGGTTGGAGCTGTTCCCGTTCCTGCTCACCCGCAGGCCGGACACCTACCGACACCTCACCGAACCTGTTGACCCGCAACGCCCCTACGGTGCGGGGCACCGGCAGACGGCGGTGGTCAAGTGAGCTCGACGCTGTTCACCGGCGGCACGATCTGGACCGGGGACGGCGACACCGACGCGCTGCTCGTCACCGACGGCGTCGTCACCGCCACCGGGCGTGCGGCGCAGCGAGACGACGCGCACGTCGTGGATCTGGGTGGCGGCTTCCTGATGCCGTCGTTCGGCGACGGTCACGCCCACCCCCTCTACGGGGGTCTGGAGGCCGTCGGGCCCGCCGTACGGGCCTGCGACTCGGTCGACGAGATCGTCACCGCGGTACGGCGTTACGCCGAGGCGCACCCCGACGAGGAGTGGATCGTCGGTGCCTCCTACGACGGCAGCCTGGCCCCGAACGGGCTGTTCGACGCGCGCTGGCTGGACGCCGCGGTACCAGACCGTCCAGTCGTCTTGCGCGCCTGGGACTATCACACGCTGTGGTGCAATTCGGCTGCCCTGCAGCGAGCCGGAATCACGGCCGACACCCCCGACCCGCCGCTGGGTGAGATCCCGCACCGCGAGGACGGTTCGGTGCTGGGCACCTTGCGCGAATGGGGTGCCACCGATCTGATGATGCGCGTCATGCCGGCTCGCGACGAGCAGGTCCGCATCGCGGCGCTGGGCACCGCCGCCGACTACTACCTGGCGCGCGGGGTGACCTGGGTGCAGGACGCGTGGGTGGAGCCGGCCGACGTCGAGACCTATGCAGCGGCCGCGCGCCAGGGCGCCTTGCGGATGCGGTTCAACCTCGCCCTCTACGCCGATCCGCGACACTTCGACGAGCAGGTAACGCAGTTCGCCGAGCAGCGCCGCGGGGTCGAGGCAGCCGGCAACGAGCTGCTGACCGCACACACGGTCAAGTTCTTCGCCGACGGCGTGGTCGAGAACGAGACCGGGGCGTTGTTGGCGCCGTACTGTTCTGGGCTGCACAGCCATTCGGGTGACAACCGTGGCATGCGCAACTGGGAGGGCGATGCGCTGGCCGAGGCGGCGTGCCGGGTCGACGAACTCGGCCTGCAGATCCACATCCACGCCATCGGCGACGCCGCGGTGCGCCAGGCCCTCGACGCCATCGACGAGGTGGTGCGGCGTAACGGCCCCCGGGACCGGCGGCCCGTCATCGCGCATGCGCAGCTGGTCGACGATGCCGACATCGATCGCTTCGCCCGACTCGGCGTCATCCCGAACATGCAGCCGCTGTGGGCACAGCTGGATTCGTTGATGACCGTGTTGACCATCCCGCGGCTCGGTCAGGAGCGGGCCGACCGGCAGTACCGGATCGCGACGCTGCAGCGTTCCGGTGCGGCGCTGAGCTTCGGGTCGGACTGGCCGGTGTCCTCCGGCGCGCCGTTGGACGGAATCGCGGTGGCGGTGTCGCGGCGCACCGCCGACGGCGAACCCGAGGGCGGCTGGACGCCGCAGGAGATCCTGCCCGTCGAGCAGGCGCTGAGCGCCTACACCGCGGCGGTCGCCGCGCAGGCATTCGCCGAGAACCGTTGGGGACGGATGCTTCCCGGCGCGGCGGCCGACCTGGTGTGGCTGGACCGCGATCCGCGCCGGACAGCGCCGCTGGAGCTCCCGCACATCGGCGTCCGCGCCACCTATCTGCAGGGCGAACCGGTCTATGAGGCCGACAACGGAAGGGCAGAGTCATGACCAAGCCAACCCAGCCCGCCACGGCCGGCGTCGACGCCCACCAGGGCCATTTGAAGCGCGCGCTGGGCACGCCCTCGCTGGCGCTGTTCGGGCTGGTGTACATGGTGCCGCTGACGGTGTTCACCACCTACGGCATCGTCACCGAGACCTCCGGGGGCCGGCTGCCGCTGTCCTACGTGGTGACGCTGGTGGCGATGGTCTTCACCGCGTTGTCCTACGCGCGGATGTCGGCGGCGTTCCCGCTGGCGGGGTCGGCGTACACCTACACCCAGAAGTCGTTCGGCGCCCCGACCGGCTTCCTGGCGGGGTGGTCGCTGCTGCTGGACTACCTGTTCCTGCCGATGATCAACTATCTGGTCATCGGCATCTATCTCAATGCCGCGCTGCCGGCGCTGCCGGAATGGGTGATCGTGCTCGTCGCGATCGGCTTCGTCACGGTGCTCAACATCGTCGGCATCGTGTCGGTGGCCCGGGCCAACTTCCTGATCATCGCCGTGCAGGCGATCTTCATCGTCACGTTCGTCGTGCTCGCGCTGGGCGAGACGTTCGGCGGCGGCAGCGTCGACCTGGCGGCGCCGTTCACCGGTGACGGCACCGCCACCGGCCTCGGCCCCGTGCTCGCCGGCGCGGCGATCCTGTGTCTGTCGTTCCTCGGGTTCGACGCGGTGTCCACACTGTCGGAAGAAGCCAAGGACCCCCGGCGCGGGGTGCCGCGGGCCATCATGATCGCCACCATCTCGGCGGGCCTGATCTTCATCCTGCTGTCCTATGTGGCCCAATTGGTGTATCCGTCCAACGAATTCGCCGATGTGGACTCCGGGTCGCTGGACGTGATGGTCGCCGCGGGCGGGCAGTTCCTGAACAACTTCTTCACGGCCGCCTATGTCGCGGGCGCGTTGGGGTCGGCGTTGACGTCGCAGGCGTCGGTGGCCCGGATCCTCTACGCGATGGGCCGCGACGGCATCCTGCCGCGCAAGCTGTTCGGGCACATCTCCCCGCGGTTCAGCACGCCCGTCTACGCCATCCTGGTGGTCAGTGTGGTGTCGCTGCTGGCGATCGTGATCGATCTGGCCACGCTCGCGTCGCTGATCAGTTTCGGTGCACTGGTGGCGTTCTCGGCGGTGAACCTGTCGGTGATCAAGCACTTCTTCGTCGACCTGCGGGACCGTTCGAGGGTGGCGCTGAACCTGATCGCGCCGGGGGTGGGCTTCCTGTTGACGGCGTGGCTGTGGACCAGTCTGTCGGGGATGACGCTGGTGCTCGGGTTGATCTGGCTGGCCATCGGTTTCGTGTGGCTGCTGGTGGTCACCCGCGGCTTCCGTCGACCCACCCCGGTGCTCGACCTGGCCGAATGACCGAGTCGGCGGGCTGAGTCGCGCCGTGCACGACCAGTTGCGCCGAAGTCACCTTGACGCGGCGGCGAGGGCGAGGACGTCCTCGGCGGCCGGCGGGCTGGCCGGGTGATACGACAGGCACCACGGTGCGACGATGCGGTGAAACGCCTCGCCTTCGGTGGCGACGTAGAAGTTCCCGGCCCGCAGTCTGCTGATGTCGTCGACCAGACCGCCCTTGGCTCGGGCCATCTCGCGCGCCGTCTCGATCTGGGCGGGCGAGTTCAGCAGCCCGTAGAACTGGGTGGCCGCATTGCCCGGGATGCTGTTGTCGAGCGCTTTGGGGTGTTGGGTGGCGAACACCAGACCCAGGCCGTACTTGCGGGCCTGCGACGACAGCGCCAGGGTGCTGCGCTTGCAGGCGGTGAATCCGCGTGACGGGGCGAGAGTCTGCGCTTCGTCCATCACCAGCAGCCCGCCGAGTGGACGCTCCCCGGCGGGGTTGCGCTTGATCCACGCGAACAGCGCCATCTGCAGCTGGTTGACGAAGCTCTGCCGCTGTTCCTCGGAGGTCAGCCCGATCATGCTGATCACCGACACCCGCGCCCGGTACCCGTTTGCCGGGGTGAGCAGCACGCCGGGGTCGACCGGGGTGCCGGAGCCGCCGAACAGCGGATCGTTGACCATCGCCGCCTGCAGGTCCTGGGCGATGTTGCCGGCGATCTTGCGGGCGTCGGCCAGCCCGCTGACGTCATCGGGCAGGTCACCGAGCATGCCGATGAAGCCGGGCAGGGTCGGTGCGGGTGTGGTGCCGTAGTACTGCAACGCTTCGCGCAGCACCGCCCGGGCCCGGCCGGCCTTCTGGGTCTGGCCTGAGATCAGCGCCCGCGGTTCCAGTGCTGCGCAGGCGGATTCGACGGCGTCGATGAACTCATCGTGGTCGTCGACGACACTGGCGAAGTCGGGCAGCGGCTGGAAGGCCAGCGGGGCGCCGTTGGCGCGGCGCGGTGTCCAGATCCGGACGTCGGTGTGCTGCAGGTACTCCGCGGCGGCCGCGTCGTCGGGGCGCCGCCATCCCGACGGCGGCTCGGGCCAGGCGGTGCCGAGTCGGGACAGATCGTTGTTGGGGTCCAGCACGATGGCCGACACCCCGCGCAGCGCACACTCTTCGACCAGCCGGCGGATCAGTACGGTCTTGCCCGAGCCCGATCCGGCGAAGATCGCCACATGCTTGCGCAGCGCGGACAGCTCGATCGTCACCGGTGCATCGGTGTGCAGGTCGCGGCCGAGTGGAATCTCGTTGTCGGGCACCGGTATGTCGGGCACCTCGATGACGTCGGGTTCGGTGCCGGCGTCCTCGGGCACCTGGTGTCCGGGCCCGGCCTCCTCGACCTCCGGCCCGACCGCCTCGACAGACGGCGCCGGAACGTCCGCCTCGCCCCCGAGCGCCTGGCGCAACAGCGTCAACCCGTGCGCGGGCCGGTTGCGGCGCAACCAGCCGGGCAGGTCGTGATGGTCGTCGTTGATCAGGTCGCGCAGCGCGATCATCGTGCGCAGGTCGTCGTCATCGAGTTCGACGGTGCGCGCGCCGGCGGCATGCACGTCGGTCATCAGCTCGGCGGTCTTGGGGCCCGTCGGCCACGGCGTGTTGCGCAGCAGGAACAACTGCCTGCGGTCGGAGCCGGCCTGCAGTCCGGCGGCGGTGAACGCCTTGCGGACCCGGCTCTGCGCAGACAGCGCGTTGCTGGCGGCCACCGCGCGGAACGCCCAGTGCCGTTCGTCGTCGGTCGCGGCATCCAGACTCTGGCGTAACCGGCCGTGCAGCATCACGTGCGCGCCGGGCGGCGGGTCGCACAGGTACGCCGGGTCACTGTCACGTTCGGCGATCCACGCGGTCAGCGCCGCACCCAGCAGCTCGGGCATCGTGACGTCCTCGCCCTCCGGGTCCAGCGCGGCGGCGGGCACCGCGCGACGCCGGTACTCGGCGAAGGCGCGGTCGAGCTCGGAGGACGGTGCGACGGTCCGGTCGCCCTGCTGCGTGTCCCACACGGGGCCGTCGTCTTCGGCGAGATGGTCGAGCTCGAGGACCTCGCGGTGACGCAGGCACTGCCGCACGTGGGTGTCGGCACGGATCAGCAGCTGACGGGGCGTGTAGTCCAGCGCCTCGTCGAACGCCGACGGCCGGATCGGCCAGCTCGGATACGGCGGCCGGAAGTCGACCGACGCGTAGCTGGCGCTGAAGCGGCGCTCCAGGATCGCGCGGCCGATGTCGGCGGACGGCACCGGGGTCAGCACCCCGGTGACCCTGAACCGGTCGGCCACGCTGGCGGTGGCGCGGTCGCGGATGCTCTCCCACACCGCGGGCAGGCACGCGACCACCGACACCGTGCGCCGTGTCGTCTGTCGCAGCGCCATCAACCCGTGGGCCACCTGCTCGAGCAGCGTGTCACCGGCGTCACCCGGCTGTGCGAGGGACGCCGCCAGCAGCGTGTCGATCTGGTCGACCGCCAGCACCGACGGGCCCACCAGCGCCACCAGACGCGAGATCTCCCGCACGCATTCCTGCGTCAGCGACGGCGCGGCGCGCAGACCCCAGCGCAGCCGCTCGTCACCACCGGCCTCCGAGCTGGCCTGCAGGTACGCCTCGCCGATGTCCTGGGCGGTCAGGTCGGTCGCTGCGAACAGCACCAGCGCCCGCAGCGTCTGATGGCAGTGCCGCACCGTGTCCTTGCGGACCTTGGCCAGCGCGTTGACGAACCGGTCCAGCACCTCGGGTTCGAGGTCGGCGTCACCGACGATGGCGCGGCGGTCGGCTCGCGACACGTGCGCCAGCGACGACAACTCCCACAGCAGGTCCTTGAGCTGGGTTTCGCGGTGTGCGCCGGGCCTGCCGAAGCTCTCCAGGATGCCGTTGCGCACCGACTGCCAGAAACTGGCCGCGTCGAGCAGCTCGATGACGAAGAAGAACCCGCCGTCGGCCTGCACGCGTTCGCGAACCTGGCCGAGCAGGTGGGTCTTGCCCGAACCGGCGGGGCCGCGGATCACCACGCCGAGCGGCGAGGACGATTCGTCGCGCAGCGCGTCGGTGAAGGCGTCCATGACGTCGTCGACGGCGTGCTCGTTCAACCCGCTGACGTGGGTGGCCGACTGGGGCTTCCACAGGTCGTCGACGGTGGGCGCCCACGTCAGGCGCAGCGAGGCGAGGGCGTCGCGCTGCAGTGAATCCATCAAGCCTCGATCGCGATCAGGTGCTTGGGCCGGTCCCCGATCATCACCGCGGCGGCGCGGTCGTCGGGCGTCAGCTTCTTCTGGTCCTCTTCGGGAATCACGCTAACCCCCGGCGCGCGCGACAACGCGGTGAGGGCGGTGTCGACGTCGCCACGGGCGTCCCCGAGCGCGGCGCGCAGCTCGGCCAGGCGCACCCAGCCACCCGGCCGCGGCGCCAGCCGCGCATACGCCGCGCGCACCCGGTCCTCGAGGGTTTCGCCCCCGGGGGTTTCGTCCTCGAGGGTTTCGGCCTCGGCCGGCCAGAACAGCTCGGCCAGGCTCACCTCCGAGCGCTGCAGGTAACGGCCCAGGGCGCCCAGCACGGTGTAGAGCGTCTTGGCCGGGCCGGTGGACCGCGGCGGCGGGCCCGCGGCGACGATGTCGCGGCACAGCGCCCACCCGCGATCGGTCAGTTCATGCACATACCGGCCCTTGATCCGCTCGGACTCGATGAGCCCGAGCGCGTTGAGCTTGTCGCGCCCCGGCTTGTCCAGCGCGGGGCCCAGCGTGGCCAGCTCGGGGTTGGCCACCGGGCGGGATTCGGCCATCAACACGATGAGGACGGCCCGCTCGGTTCCGGTCAGGTCCGTCGGCGTCACACTCACCCCGCCAACTTAACGGCGTGCGGCAGGATTGCGTCCGGCATGGTCGACAGCGAAGACACTCCCCCGGTATCGCGGCGCCCGCACATCGTGCGGTTGGCGCTGTTCGCCGCGGTGCTCGGGGTGTTGTTCTATCTGGTTGCCGTCCAGCGGGTGATCGACGTGGAGTACGTGCGCGAGCTGGTGGCCGCGACGGGTCCGCTGGCGCCGCTGACCTACGTGGTGGTCTCGGCGCTGCTGGGCGCGGTGCTGGTGCCCGGGCCGCTGCTGGCGGCGGGCAGTGGTTTCCTGTTCGGGCCGCTGGTCGGGACGTTCGTCACGCTGGGTGCTGCGATGGGGACCGCGGTGATGGCCGCGCTGGCGGGCCGGCGGGCGGGCCGCGACAGTGCCCGCGCGCTGCTGGGCCCCTCCCGCGCCGAACGTATCGACGCGCTGGTGCGACGCCGCGGGCTGTGGGCGGTGGTCGGGCAGCGGTTCGTGCCGGGTATCAGCGACGCGTTGGCCTCCTACACGTTCGGGGCGTTCGGCGTGCCGATCTGGCAGATGGCGGTCGGGTCGCTGATCGGGTCGGCGCCGCGGGCGTTCTCCTACACCGCGGCGGGTGCGGCGATCGGCGAGTTCTCCGCACCGCTGGCCATCGCCGCCGTGACGGTGTGGTGCGCGACGGCGGTGATCGGCGCGTTCGCCGCGCACCGTGGCTGGCGGGCCTGGCGGTCCGGCCGATCCTCCGCGAAATAGGATTCCGGGTCGCGATATCGCCCCGTCCCACAACCGTGGCTTCTCGCTCGGCGCGGTAACCTGCCGCCATGGGGATCGTCCTCACCGACGAGTTCCGTCACGCGCTGGATCTGCTGGCCGGCGGGGGCCACGTCTTCCTGACCGGCAAGGCCGGCACCGGCAAGTCGACGCTGATCCGGCACTTCATGGCCGGCACCGAGCGCAACGTGGTCGTCGTCGCGCCGACGGGCATCGCCGCGCTGAACGTCGACGGCTACACCATCCACCGGCTGTTCGGGTTCCGTCCGACGACGACGCTGGACGACATCCGGTCCGGCTCCTACCGGCCGGGCCGGTTCACCAAGACGCTGGCGTCGCTGCAGACGCTGATCGTCGACGAGGCCTCGATGGTGCGCGCCGACACCTTCGACATGGTCGCCGCCGCCCTCGAGCGCTTCGGCCCGGCGCCCGGCACCCCGTTCGGCGGCGTGCAGATCGTGTTGGTCGGTGACCTGTACCAGTTGCCGCCGGTGGTCAGTGAGCACGAATCCGGGTTCTTCTCCGGCGCGCCCTACGAGACGCCGTACTTCTTCTCGGCGCGCTGCTTCGAGCGGTCTCAGTTCCCGACGGTGTCGTTGACGACGGTGTTCCGCCAGCTCGGCGACGACCGGATGACGGCCATCCTCAACGAGATTCGCGAAGGCGTGTTGCTGGGGCACGCCCAGGAGCAGCTCAACGCCCGTGCCGACGCCGACTTCGTGCCGCCCGACGACGAGTTCTGGCTCACCCTCGCGCCGACGAACAGGCTGGTGACCGCCCGCAACCGTCAACATCTGCAGCGGCTGCCCGGCGACGAGTTCGTCCACCAGGCAACGTCTTCGGGTGATCTGTCGCTGTTCGATCCGCCCGTCGAGGAGACGCTGCGCTTCAAGGTCGGCGCACAGATCATGATGCTCACCAACGACCAGGGCAACCGGTGGGTCAACGGCACCATCGGCCGCGTCGTGGGCGTCGGCTACGACCGGTACGGCGCGGTGGTGGAGGTCGAATTCGCCGACGGCAGCTGCGCCGAGGTCCCGCCGTTCACCTGGGAGGCCACCCGACCGGTGCTGTCCGGAGGCTCGCTTGGTCGAGAGGTGGTCGGGTCGTACACGCAGTTGCCGTTCAAGCTGGCGTGGGCGATCACGATCCACAAGAGTCAGGGGCAGACGCTGCCGCGGTTGATGGTCGACCTCACCGGCGGCATGTTCTCCACGGGCCAGCTCTATGTGGCATTGAGTCGATGCACCTCGTTGGCCGGCCTGGTGCTCAAACGTCCTGTGCTGCCAAAGGATCTCAAGGCCGATCGGCGCATCGCCCGTTTCCTGCGCGGCGCCGGTGACAGCACCGCCGCCCGACGCTATTGCGCCATCGGGATGCTGACCGTCGGCGACGAGGGCCGGATGTCGCGGCCGCGGCCGGTCGAGCTTGCGGTCGCGTTCGACGATGGCACCGCGATCTCGACGCTGATCAACCCGCAGCGCGATATCGCTGATGCGCGAAAGGCATTCGGCATCGGGGTCGCCGATGTGCTGTTGGCTCCGACGCTGCGCGAGGCGTGGGCGATGCTCGCCCCGATGCTGGCCGGCTACACACCGGTCGCGGTCGGCGTCGACGAGCAGCTCGGCCTGATCGACTTCGAACTCAAGCGGCTCGGCTATGTGACGACGATGCCGCTGGGCGTCGAGCTGCGCGGCAGCCGGGTGACGGGACGCACCGCACTGGAGCGGGCCCGTTCGGCGCTGGCGGCACACACCCGCGCCGAGGCCGAGGACGGTTCGTCGGCGTTCGACGAACCCGAACCCACCGAGGTGACGTCAGGGCTGTTGATCAACCGCGACCGGGATGTGGCCACCCCTACCGCCGATCATCTGCCTGCGCTGTCGGCGCTGTTACGGATCAGCCGCGACGTGGGCGCAGTGCTGCTCGGCGCGTCGGTGCCCACGGGCGGCACAGCCGACATCGGCTGGGACGCGGCGGCGCGTCGTTCGGTGGCCGATCAGCTCCGCGCGGCGGTGTCGCGGGTGCGTCTGCCCGCCGAGGTGCTGGACCGGCTGCACGCGACCGAAGAAGTGCTGGGCATCGAGATCGCAGGCGAAGCAATGCTTCTCGACAGCTATGCGATCGCTGACGCGCTGCTGCCCGGCGCCCGGATCTGTTTCACCGGGACCGCACAGGACGCCGACGGATGCGTCGTGGAGCGCTGGGAGATGGAGGATCTGGCCCGCTCGGTGGGGCTCACCCCGGTCAAGTCGGTGTCGAAGACGCGCTGCGATGTGCTGGTGACCGCGGAGGCGGGCACGCAGTCGGGCAAGGCGCGCAAGGCGCAGGAGTACGGCAAGCCGGTGTTCTGCGCCGACGAGTTCTTCGCCTGGGTCGCCCACCGCCCCGCGAAATAGAATTCCGGGTCGCGATCTGACCCGTGAGCACGACCCTGCGTTCTCGCCCGCGGCGACCGCGGCGTCCGCAGCGTCCGCGGGGACCGCGGCCCATGAGTGCGATCATGGCGGACGTGTCCGTGTCCGCTGCCTTCGCCTCCGACAACGCCGCGCCGGCGCACCCGAACGTGCTTGCGGCGCTGCAGCGGGTCAACGACGGCCCGATGGGTTCCTACGGCGCCGACCCGGTCACCGAACGTGCCGCCGACGCGGTGCGCAGCGCGTTCGACTGCCCCGGCGCCGAGGTGCTGTTCACGTTCACCGGCACCGCGGCCAACATCATCGCGCTGTCGGCCGCGACCAGGCCGTGGCAGGAGATCTTCTGCAGCGACGTGGCCCACGTGCTGGTCGACGAGGCCGGCGGACCGGTGCGGCTGTCCGGCGCGCAGCTGACCCGGCTGCCCAGCGACGACGGCCTGATCGACCCGCAGGTTCTCGCCCGCCGGGTGCTCGGTCGCACCGCGGTGCACCATTCGCAGCCGCGCATCGTGTCGATCACCCAGTCGACCGAGAGCGGGCGGGTGTGGAGCGCGACGGCGATCGCCGAGTTCGTCGGCCGGGCGCACGGTCTGGGCCTGCTGGTGCACGTCGACGGGGCGCGGATCGGCAACGCCGTCGCCGCGCTGGGGGTGGACCCTGCCGAGGCGATCGGTGACGCGGACATCGTCTCGGTCGGCGGCACCAAGAACGGCATGATGTTCGGCGACGCGGTCCTGGTTCGCCGCCCGGAGCTGTTCGACGGTGTCCACTTCGTGCAGAAGCAGATCGGGCACCTTGCCAGCAAGCAGCGCTACGTCGCGGCCCAGTTCGAGGCCATGTTCGCCGATGGCCTGTGGCTGTCCACCGCTTCGCGCGCCAACGCGATGGCCGCCAGGCTCAGCGAGGGAATGATGGCGCTGGGGCTGCGGCTGGCGTCCCCGGTCGAGGCCAACGAGGTTTTCGTGGCGATGGACCCGGAGCTGCACCGCCGGTTGGGCGACACCTATGCGGTGCATCAGCCCGATCTGGGCGAGCCCGTGGTGCGGTTCGTCTGCTCGTGGGCCACCACCGACGCCGACGTGGACGGTGCGCTGGCGACGCTGCGCGGGCTTTTGTAGCTGCCGCCGCGAGCGTGCTCTGACAGTGGTCATCCGCGCCGGGCGGCTACCGGGAAGGCACGTTCGCGGGCAGGGAATCCGGCAAGAAAGAGCGGGGGAATCGGACCGGCCCCGCTACCGGGCTTGACCAGTTTCTTGCGGTACGTTTGACCGCTGATGGCACCGGGAACCCGGCCTCCACCATCATCGACGACAGGATTTGCTGTGCCCGAAACACCTAGCGCCGAGTCCAAGTGGCTGTCCAAGTCTGCCTCGCAGACCCGTGGATCGGACAAGAAGGAAGTCCAGTTCCACTACGACATTTCCAACGACTTCTTCAAGCTGTGGCAGGACCCGTCCCAGACCTACAGCTGCGCTTATTTCGAGCGCGATGACATGACCCTGGAAGAGGCGCAGCAGGCCAAGGTGGACCTGTCGCTGGGCAAGCTGGGCCTGGAGCCGGGCATGACGCTGGTCGACATCGGCTGCGGCTGGGGTTCGACCATTCAGCGCGCGGTGGAGAAGTACGACGTGAACGTCATCGGGCTGACGCTCTCGGAGAACCAGAAGCAGCACATCGAGCAGAACCGGTTCCCCAACATCGACACCACGCGCAGCATGGAGGTGCGCCTGCAGCCGTGGGAGGATTTTGACGAGCCCGTCGACCGCGTGGTGTCGATCGGCGCTTTCGAGCACTTCGGATTCAACAAATACGACGATTATTTCAAGAAGACCTTCAACCTCATGCCCGATGACGGCGTGCAGTTGCTGCACACGATCATCATTCCCAGCGATGAGGAGATCAAAGGTAAGAATCTGCCCCTGACAATGTCCAACGTCAGGTTCATCAAGTTCATCATGGACGAGATCTACCCCGGTGGCCGTTTGCCACTGGCGGCACAGGTCGAGCAGAGCGCCACCAAGGCGGGCTACACCGTGACGCGCCGGCAGCACCTTCAGCCCCACTACGTGAAGACTCTCGACACTTGGGCGGCTAACCTCGAAGCGAAAAAAGACGAGGCGATCGCGATCACCAACGACGAGATCTACGAGCGGTTCCTGAAGTACCTGAAGGGCTGCGCGGACCTGTTCCGTGACGGATACACCGACGTATGTCAGTTCACGTTGGAGAAGGGCTGATACAGCCCGGCGCTCGCCGCCACGGCATGAGAAGGAGCGTTTGATGGCGGACAACGGGTCGGGGGGCTCGACGAAGCTGGAACCGAACTTCGACGATGTTCAGGCCCACTATGACCTGTCCAACGAGTTCTTCGGACTGTTCCAGGATCCGTCGCGCACCTATAGTTCCGCGTTCTACGAGCGGGACGACATGTCGCTCGAAGAAGCGCAGCTGGCCAAGATCGATCTGGCGCTCGGCAAGCTCGACCTCAAGCCGGGGATGACGTTGCTCGACGTCGGCTGCGGCTGGGGCTCGATGATGAAACGCGCCGTGCAGCGATACGACGTCGACGTCGTCGGGCTGACGCTGAGCCGCAACCAGCGCTCGCTCGGCCAGGAGATGCTCGACACGCTCGACACCGAACGGTCCCGCCGGATCCTGCTCAAGGGCTGGGAGGAATTCGAGGAACCGGTCGACCGGATCGTCAGCATCGAGGCCTTCGAGGCGTTTCCGAAAGAACGCTACGAGGCGTTCTTCGCGACGTGCGACCGGGTGATGCCCGCCGACGGCCGGATGGTGCTGCAGACCATCATGGGCCATCCGCTCAAGCGCTGGCCCGAGATGGGCATCCCGATCGTGATGAGCGACCTGAAGTTCATGCGGTTCATCGCCAAGGAGATCTTCCCCGGCGGGGCGGTGCCCTGCGACGAGGACGTCATCGACTACTCCAAGCGTGCGGGGTTCACAGTCGAGGAGACCGACTACCTGACGCCGCACTATGTGCGGACCCTGAACACGTGGGCGACGGCGCTGGAGGCGCACCGTGACGAGGCGATCGCGGTGACGTCGGTCGAGGTCTACGACCGCTACATGCGCTATCTGGTGGGCTGCGCGGACTTCTTCGAGCGGGGCATCAGCGAGGTCGCCCAGTTCACGCTCGTCAAGAACTGACAGGTTGTCCACAGGGGGCGCGGGGGAACCCGCCGTCATGGACACCGTTCCCCAGGACCCACCGGAGCGTCTGACGCCCGAGGAGGTCCCCGAGCGTCTGACGCCCGACGATCCGCCGGTCACCCCGCCCGAGCCCGCGACGACTCCCGACCCGGGTCCCCCACAGCGCTGAGCAGCGGCACGTCCGTCACCGGTGATCTCGAACAGCAGTGGGTATGCCCCCGCCATGAGTGATTCCGGATTGGTCGTCCTCGGTAGCGGGCCCGCGGGAGTGGCCGCCGCCGAGGCGTACCGCGAACGCAGACCCGATGCCCCCGTGCGGATCCTGAGCGCCGACCGGCGCCGTCCCTACGCCCGGCCGCCGCTGAGCAAGGAATTCCTGCGGGGCAAGACCGATGACATCGACCTCCACCCGGAGCAGTGGTTCACCGAGCGCGACATCGTGCTGGCCCTCGATTCCCGGGTGCAGGGGTTCGATCCGCAGCAGCGCGTCGTCACCGTCGACGGCGAGCCGCACGGCTACGACGCGTTGATCTTCGCGACCGGTTCGAGTCCGGTGCCGCTGCCGGTCCCGGGCGGCCAACACGCCCTGCAGTTGCGGTCCCTCGACGACGCCGAGCGGCTGCGCGCCGCGGCCGAATCGGCGCGCACCGCGGTCGTCGTCGGCGCCGGTTTCATCGGTTGCGAGGCCGCAGCGTCGCTGGCCCTGCGTGGGCTGTCGGTGACGCTCGTGGCTCCCGACGAGGCACCGCAGCAGAAGCGGCTGGGTGTCGAGGCCGGCCGCAAGCTGGCCGAGCTGGTGGAGGCGTCCGGGGCGCGCTGGCTGGGCGGCGCGAGCGTGGAGCGTCTCGACGAATCGGTCGTGCACCTCGACAGCGGAGAGACGCTCGAGGCCGACCTGATCCTGGCTGCGACCGGGGTCCGCCCGAACACCGAGCTGGCCGGCCTCGCGGGCGTCCCGATGCAGGATTCGCGCATCGTCGCCGACGAGGATCTGAGTACCGGGTTGCCTCAGGTGTACGCCGCCGGCGATGTGGCGTTGGCGTTCAACACCGGTGCGGGACGGCGGTTACCGATCGAGCACTGGCAGGACGCCGAGGACCAGGGCAAGGTCGCCGGGGCGACGGCAGCCGGTGACGACGCCGCCTGGTCGGGCGTTCCGGGATTCTGGACCACGATCGGGGACACCACGGTCAAGTACCACGCGTGGGGTGACGGTTATCAGGACAGCCGGATGGTCGAGCACGGGGACGGGTTCACGGTCTGGTACGAGGCCGACGGAGCGGTCGTCGCGGTGTTGACGTGCAACGCCGACGACGACTATGACCTCGGCGGCGAGCTCATCCAGGCCGGCAAGCCCGCCCCGCTGCGCTGACCCGGTTTTCGGAGGTCCCGACGCCGGGTAGTCCACGGAGCATGACTTCCCACCCGGCGGTGCTGTTCGATGTGGACGGCACCTTGGTCGATTCGAACTACCTGCACGTCTACGCCTGGCAGCGCGCGTTCCACGAGGCGGACGTGCCGATGGAGACGTGGCGGGTGCACCGCAGCATCGGCATGGACGGCACCACGCTGGTGAAGACCCTGCTCGAGCAGTTCGGCCAGGATCCGACCGACGAGCTGGTCTCGCAGCTCAAGGACGGCCACAGCGAGTACTACCAGCGCAGCGCGTCGCTGCTGGAGCCGCTGCCCGGTGCCCGGGAGCTGGTGCACCGGGTCGCCGACATGGGCCTGCAGGCCGTGTTGGCCACCTCAGCCCCGCCCGACGAGCTCGAGTTGCTGCGCAAGGTGCTCGACTGCGACGACGTGATCGCGGAGATCACCTCGGCCGAGGACGTCGACACCGCCAAACCCGAGCCGGACATCGTGCGGATCGCACTGGAGCGTGCCGGGGTGAGCGCCCAGCAGGCCGTGTTCGTCGGTGACGCGGTGTGGGACGCCGAGGCGTGTGCCCGCGCCCAGGTGCCGACCATCGGGTTGCTCACCGGCGGGTGCGGGCGCGACGAACTGCGCGACGCGGGTGCTGCCGAGGTTTTCGAGAATCCGCGGGAGTTGCTGGCCAACCTGGCCGGTAGCGCGATCGCCCGGCTCGCCAGCCGGGAGTGACCGGCTTCGGCACGTTTTCCTCGCGCGGCAGCGGGTAACCCCCGGAAGCAGCGGTGCGCAGCCCATGCCCGCTTCCCCTTTTCCCGTCGCATAGGAGGTTTCCTGTGTCTGCTCCCAGCATCACCAAGGCCGACGACGTCATCGAGTACCTGGTGGCCCAGCACGAGACCATCAAGAAGCTGTTCGTCGAAACCCTCGACGCCGCCGACGTCGATACGCAGCGCGCCGCGTTCACCAAGTTGCGCACGCTGTTGGCCGTCCACGAAACCGCCGAAGAGATGATCGTGCACCCGCGTGTGCGTCGCAAGATCACCGGCGGCGCCGAGATCGTCGACGAGCGGCTGGCCGAGGAGCACGACTCCAAAATCGCGTTGAGTGAGCTCGAGGGTCTCGAGCCGCAGACCTCGGAGTTCAGCAAGGCGCTGATCCACCTGCAGGCTGCGGTCACCGAGCACGCCGAACACGAAGAGACGCTGGAGTTTCCGGCGCTTCGTGACGGCGTGGACGCCAGCGAGCTGGCCAAGCTGGCCGAGGCGGTTCGGGTTGCCGAGCGCATCGCCCCGACGCACCCGCACGCCGGGGTGGAGTCCGCGACGCTGAACTTCGCCGTCGGGCCGTTCGTGTCGATGGTGGATCGGGCGCGTGACGCGCTGGGCCGCGTGCTGAAGTAGGTGCGGCGATGACGAACACCGCGGTGCTGGTCATCGACATGATGAACACCTATGACCATCCTGACGCAGAACGGTTGGCGCCCAACGTCGAAACGATCATCGACCCACTGAGCAAGATGGTGGACCGTGCGCGCAGCCGCGACGACGTGGACCTGATCTATGTCAACGACAACTACGGTGACTTCACTGCCGCGCCAGGAGATCTCGTCGACGACGCGCTCAACGGCCAACGACCCGACCTGGTCCGCCCGGTCGCGCCGAGCAAGAAGTCCCGGTTCCTGACCAAGGTGCGGCACAGCGCCTTCTACGCGACGCCGTTGGACTACCTGCTGGGCCGGCTCAAGACCGAGTGCGTGGTGCTGACGGGTCAGGTCACCGAGCAGTGCATTCTCTACACGGCTCTGGACGCCTACATCCGCCACCTCGAAGTGATCGTGCCCGAGGACGCGGTCGCGCACATCTACGACGATCTCGGCGATGCTGCGCTGCAAATGATGCGGCGCAACATGGGCGCCCGGCTTGTGACCACGGAGGACTGCCTGACCTGACGGTGGGACGGCTCACAGACGCAGGTGGTTTACCTGTGACAGCAAAGTGGGCATATAGCCGTCAAGCGAATCGACCATCCGATTTGCGAACCTTAAATTGTGGAGGTGCACGATGGCTGACAACAACAGTGGTCCCGAGGAAGGCATCAAGGGCGTCGTCGAGGACGTGAAGGGCAAGGCCAAGGAAGTGGTCGGCACTGTCACCGGTCGCAACGACATGGTCGAAGAGGGCAAGGCCCAGCAGGACAAGGCCGAGGCCCAGCGCGACGCGGCCAAGAAGGAAGCCGAGGCCGACGCGGCCCGCGGGGCTGCCAGCGCAGCCGAGAAGCGCCAGGAGGCGCAGCAGTAGAAGCGTGAATGCGAGGGGCCCGACCGTCATGGTCGGGCCCCTCGTCATATGTGGAGAATGTGCGCAGATATGCGTTGAGACTGCATCCAGCGCGGGAAAGTGCGAGTGGCGCCCGACGTGGACGCAGTCTCAACGGGTCTGATGTGCCCCCAGCCTCATCGGGTCTGATAGCGGTCGAGTTGCTCGGTGAGTTCGCGCGCATACCCCAGTTGCTTGCTCAGCGTGGCGCAGGCATCGGCAGCTCGGCGGTGAAACTGCGCCACGGCGTCCGCGGCTTCGGCTCGTTCAGCCGCGGTCGACGTGTCGTCGTCGAGGACGGCCAACGCGTCGAGCAGCTCTCGCATCTCCTCGAGGGTGAACCCGAGCGGTTTCATCCGGCGGATCGCGATCAGCCGGGCGACGTCCTCGCCGGTGTAGAGCCGGAACCCGCCCGCCGAGCGTGCTGACGGCACCACCAGGCCCACGTCGTCGTAGTGGCGGATGGTCTTGATCGACAGCTCGGTGTGCGCCGACACCTCTCCGATCTGCAACAGCTCCATGCCGGTGTCCCTAGTGCGCGCCGCTGAGTTGACCTGACAGCCGGGCGTGCCGCTCGGCGCTGTTGTCGTTCATGCCGATGATGGTGACCGACTTGCCCTTCGCCGCGTACTTGGTGGTGATCGCATCCAGCGTGGCGACGGTGGAGGCGTCCCAGATGTGCGCGTCGCTCATGTCGATGACGATGTTGGCGGGGTCGCCCACGTAGTCGAACTGGTACACCAGGTCGTTGCTGGAGGCGAAGAACAGCTCTCCCCGCACCGCGTAGACGCGGGTGTCGCCGGCGGTCTCAGCAGCGGCATCGGCAGGCGCGTCGTCAGGGGCAGGGTCCAGCGCCACGACTTCGGTGAAGTGCGCGACGCGGCGGGCGAACAGCACCATCGCAGCCAGCGTTCCGACCGCCACGCCGTAGGCCAGGTTGTGGGTGGCCACGGTGACGGCGACCGTCGCAAGCATCACGAACGTT
>MDTD01125462.1_pt1 | contig 50118 bp, 38 predicted proteins | sample 811221 | NCBI WGS metagenome assembly MDTD01 (sample SAMN05326646, study PRJNA326480) | marine metagenome | isolation source: seawater | place: Pacific Ocean: South West | collected 2011 | reverse complement strand
TACCTATTTTGTTTTGATTAAAGATTCGACACCTTTATCAAAACGGGTAACTCTCATCTTTTCAAGAAGAAGTGTCAGATTAAGTCGAGACTAATTCATTTAATTTAATAGGTAGCTGTCAGTTCATCTTGAATACTTCACCAACATAGCTTTTAAAACCCTCCGGCAACCCGTTATGGAAAAAAGCGAAATAACATTTACACTTTCCTTGCCTTATCTCAGATTCAATGCATGTACATTTCTTAAACGCTTCAAACTTTTCCTTACCATTATCAATTATTGTTTTTTCATTGTAAGGGAGAAAAACTGCTATTCTAAACTCATCTTCATGTTGATATTTTGAGTGTTTTGTAAATACTGCCTCATTCGCTGGCAAGCATGATAACCCCGCATTATCGGTGTAATATTTAACATCTTTTGCTATGACTTCTCCACCAAAACTATCTTCAAATATAAACTTCATAAAGTTGATTAAGGAGTTGACGTTAAACTCAATACATACATCAGCATTAAATTTATCAAACAGTTCTTTATCGTTCTTCTTGTTGCTAAAACAGATGCAAAGGCAATGTCTTGTTGGTAAGTTGAATTTTATATTTGATGTAATATCTTCTGGGGCTAAGTCGATTCCCGCAAAATTTAATTTTATAGAGTCAGGCGAAAATTCGAATTTTTTAAAAGCCTCATCATCACGCATTTCATTATTTTCTAGGCGAGAGTAGTGACGGATATCGCAAAATCGAATACTAGAATTCCCTTCAACCAAGCCCCTAAGTACATCCCATTTCCCATATAGATATTTGTACATTGCTTCTCCTCAGGTTAACCCCTTAATAGTAGATTGAAGTTTCTTTAACTTTACCTCAGCACAATCAATTGGAGTTATTAAACTTTAATGCTATCTATAATTTGCTTGAACATTTGAACAGAAGATAAAATAACTGCTGGGCTTTCACTGAATGCCTGCCCATACTCTTTTAAGTCTCGCCTAAGTTCTTTTTCATCTCCCTCTAAGTCTTTTATGATTTTATTAGTTTGACCTAATAATTCTTTAATGGAGCGTGACATACACTTTTCAGAGCTTTTATCTGATACATCGATATTAATGTCTGTATAATCAAAAATGGTTGATGATAGCTCAAATGTAAACTCTTCATACTCGAATTTACATAATAAACACGATATTTCTGCATTTGAAAAGCAATTCTCTATTGCTCTAGTTATTACTGAGGAAATGCGTTGAATGCGCTTTAGGTCGTTAGTTATCTTAGCCATTATTCTGTCAGCTCCTCTTCCAGAAGCATCGACTCCTCGTACTGATCAGAAGTTACATCATTCACTATGTTGAAATCTGTATCCACAAATTCAGTTAAAGCTTCTTCTATTTCTTTGATTGTTAGTTTAAAAAATTCTCTTCGTTGGTTAACTTTGTTTACTCTTTTTGAAGCAAACTTGGTATGCAATCTGTTTTCCAAAGACGGTGCGTCATCAGATGGTATTAAGGCGTGGACATCAAAGTGGAATGGCACAGATGCACCACTCAACTCTCTAACTCGATCTAATGGTTCTAGTCTTCTGGTCATGCCTATTTTATATACATTCTCACCAAAAGATCCTTTGTTCGAGATTACATATACATAACCTGAGCGAGTTAACTGTGCCATGCTAAGCGCTCTTTCTTTTTCATTTGTCGCACGCTCTAGTTTTAATTTAAGCTCTTCAATATGAGTGTTTAGCTTTTCAATTTCTTCTTGATTAGCAGTTTTGATCTTACTTAGAGCAGCATTGAGGCTTTTTTGATATGTCACTTCTTCTTTTTCACGATCAGTGATAAATTTTTCTATCTCTTTTTTTACTTTAGCCTCTTCTCTCAAGGTTTCTCGCATATAACGTTGCTCTTCAAGCTCCATTTCCTTTTTGTATTTAAATTCAAAAAAGTGGCGTTGTTCTTCTAACCTTAAAGCTAATAAGTCTCTACTCAATTCAATATAGCTGTCCTTTCCATCTTTATTTACTCGATCAAACCATTTCTCAATCTTTTTGGCACTGCTAGCAAAATTGCGGGCAGTTGTGTTAGAGATGATGTTATCTACCTCTGCATTAAATGCTGTTATCAAAAACTTTCCGTGTCGCTTCTGCATTGCCTTACCACTGGCAAGGTTGTCATTCCAACGGATAAATTCTTTAATTTTAAAGCCTTTTCCTTTTAGTATTAAAGATTTTTGTTTTTCTTTAACTTTCTCTAACTTGGCTTTTATTTGGTCACTAACAGGGCCATCTATTAAATATTTGTATGGTGTAATCGTTTCTGCGATTTCTAGGTTTTCTGATTCGGTTTTAAGTTCTTGTTGCCTCTTTTCCAGTCTTGATATTTCTTTAGATGCTTTTAATTTAGACTCTTCCAATGTACTAATTTCAATTTCAAGTCTGTTGAGTTTGGCTTGAGCTTCTTGTGACTGTTGCTCAGCCTTACTTTTGGCAGAGGCAATAAATTCTTTACATTCTTGAGTCGTTCTATTTATTAATTCATTAGCGCTATTTTCGGCTTTGTTGATAATACTAGAGGCGTTTTCTTTAGCCTTAGTTATAAACAATATTGCTTTGAGTGATAACTGCACAGCTTTGCTTTTTGCAGTGGTAATAAGCTTTTCATTTTCTCTATCTGCAATTAGTTTAGTGTTATTACATTCTTGATTTGCTTTATCTATTAACTCTTTGGCACTACCCTGAGCCTTGTCGACCAAAGTCGAAGCGCTCTCTTTAGCGGCAGTTAAAACTAGTGTTGCTTCCCGCGAGGCTGCTGTAAGAATTTTATCCTTTTCTTTTGAAGTTGCGGCTATTATTTCTTCAAACTCTAATTTAGCCGAATCTATTTTTGAACGAGTTGTGGTTAGCTTTTCATCCAAATCTTTTAACTCCAGACCACGGAGGTGTTCCGTAGTTGCAATTTCATTTTGAATGGCTTGTAGTTCAGACCTTGAGTGCTGAAGTTCCTTTTCAAGTGAGCTAACCCGCTTTTTCTCTTCTCTTAATCGAGACTCTCTTACAAAACCTAGCATTCCCTTTCACCCGCGAATTTATTTTAATTTAATACTAGACAATTAAATTGGGCGCGATTACAAAATTAACTCTTAAAATGATTATTTTTCAGAGTCTTGTTTGAATATTCTATTACCCATACATTGCTATTAGTTACTAAACTAGCATGATTGGTTTAGTTCATGAACTAAAAGTTATTATAAATATTACGTTCATGTACTATCATAAATGTACTAAAGTTATAACTTAGGTTCATGCAAAGAGGCTGGAGATGGCGTTAATAGGGTATGCGAGGGTTAGCACGCAGGAGCAAGATCTTGAAGCTCAAGTTGCAGCATTAGAGTGTCATGGCTGTGAGAAGATCTTCTCTGGCAAGCAAAGCGGTAACTCTTTGGATAATGTAAAAAAACTTGACGATCTTCTCGATTATATCCGTGAAGGAGATGTTGTATGCGTTACGAAACTTGATCGTTTGGGCAGAAGCCTCAAAGGGATCATGACCGCAATAGATGGTATCCATTCAAAAGGCGCTGCTCTTACAACGCTTGATGGAGTTATTAACAGTGCGGATGATTCGCCTTTTGGAAAAGCTGTTCTTCATGTTATTGCCGTTTTTGCCGAATTAAACAAAAGCCTAATCATCAAAAATACGACTGAAGGCCGTGAACGGGCTATTGCTCAGGGTAAGCATATGGGGAGGCCAAAGACCATATCAGACAGCGATAGGGAAAAGATCCGTAAGTTAGTTGAATCAAAGCAGAAGTCACAGAACCAACTCTCAAAGGAGTATGGCGTTAGCAGGACGACGATAAGACGCATCGTGGAGGGGAGTTAATATATGAGTAAAGAAAGAGGTCAACGTAACAGAGACTTATTCCTTGGCTGGGTGGCTGAAATGAAATCAAAAGAGTCGCCTAACTGGTTGGATTATTGGCATGGCGATACGTTAAGTCCCAAAAAAATTGCTGATGAGCTTGGTTTTGATTCCTCTGCATTTAAGGAAAAAAGAAATAAAAAGCTCTTTGATTTGTTGCAAGAACTTAAACAAGAACTTGCTACCTCAGGTGTGTACCAGCAACGTAAGAAAAACCTGCCTCTCGATAAAGAGATCATTGATGTATCGAAAGAAACTGACGAAGACATCAAAGATAGCGCTAAAGTCAGAGACCTAAAAAGAACAAACCGAAGACTACAAAACGAAAACGCTAAGTTAGCTGCCGAAGTTGCCAAGCTATCTGAATTTAAAGATGTACTGATTGAAATGGGCTTGTGGAAATGAAGAGTCGTGCTTATCTGGTAAGGATCACCAGAATATACCAGTACCGCCCGGATAATGTCCGGCTGGGAGCTATTTTTGTTAACCACAAAGCAGGTGCGCATCGTATTGAGATTCTGACTACTCAAGAAAAGTTAAATATTGATCCGAAAGTCGGGCAGCAATGGAAAATTCTCAAAGAGCAAAATTTCAGCATTAGGCAACAACAAGTCAGTATGGGTGGTTATGTTGATGTCTGGCGCTTTATGGAGCCGACACTAAAATGTGTTATGCCAGATAATGGCGTTGGATTTGTAACCTTTTTAAGCACAGAGAAAGCGTTTGAAGGCATAGGTAAGGTAAGCGCTCAATTCCTTTGGGAAAAGTTTAGAAGCGAAATATTTAACGTACTAGAACGTGATAAATATGCCCCATACGAAAAAGACCAATCAAAAACGAACTTTCAAGCTGTCAGGGAAGTGCTGCTTAAAGACAAAGCGGTACATGGGCTTTGGAATGGCTATAAAGAGTATTCAAATCTAAAACATTCAGCGCAGTTGGTTGAATGGGAAATAGAAGCCCCTATTCAGCGACAATTGTTCAGATTTGCCGATCAGGATGCTATCAATTTTCTTACCCAGAACCCATATCGGTTGTTTTCATTGGGGATGCGATTTCACAAGGTAGACGATATTGCACAAAAGCATTTCGGTATAAAACAGGATGATGAAACTAGACTGGTAGCAATCGTAGAACAAGCGTTGAGATTATGGAGTGATCAGGGTAATACGGTTGCAGACTGGCAAGACATTGAACCGTCAGTATCTAAGCTGTTGAACAAAGACCTGCGCTTAGTTGCAAGGGCAAGCGAGCTAGATGGCGATATCGTTGGGTTTGTTAAACAAAACAATCAATATTTCGTTTCAGGCAATTATATATTTGAGAAAACTATAGCCAAGCGTTTTGGCAGCCTCAGAAAATTAAACGCTCTTTGGTCGAGCGAGTTGGAAGAAGCATTTATAACCTCGTTCCCTGCCGATTGGCCCATTGAAAAAGCACAAGAACGTGCCGTAAGGACAGCATTAGTCAGTCACGTCTTTGCCCTAACTGGCGGAGCTGGAACAGGTAAAACAACGACCACAAAGCTTATTGTAAATGCTTATCAAAAATTAGGTTATACGATATACCCCGTTGCGCTGTCAGGGAAAGCAGCCCGTAGGCTTCAGCAATCAATCGGTAATGAAACGAAGACGATTGCAAAACTGTTACGAGAAACTAATCTTGATGAAGATAAGGCTGTATTACTAGTTGATGAAGCCTCCATGCTGGATGCATATACCATGTGGCGCTTGGTTACTTTGTTTTCTGAAAAGGTTCGAATCTTGTTAATTGGTGATCCTTATCAGCTTCCACCGATTAATGCGGGTTTTATTTTAAATGATGTCATTAAAAGTGGTGTAATAAACCATGTGGAACTTGATGTCGTGAAACGACAGGGAGTAGATAGTAGTGTACCTGCATATTCCAATGCTATACGGTACGGCATAATGCCAGAGTCATTAACTACTGCTGATATTACGTTCCAAGAATCAACAGGCGACATTCTGCAATACGCGGTAACTGCGTATTCTGAGTATGACAACGCCATGATAGTTGCTCCTACCAATGATACAGTAAGAAAAGCAAACATTATGCTGCAAGGCGTTGTGAACCCTAATGGCAAGATTCTTGACCTTACGGATATGCCTATTACCAAAGGAAGCTATGATTTCAAGGAAGGTGACCCGATTGTCATTACCCTAACCAGTTACAAACACGATGTTCAGAATGGTACATTGGGGGTCATAAAGTGTGCTGAACCTTCTGATGAATATGCTTGTGTAATTGAACTTGAAGACCTTGATGAAAAAGGTAACAAACGTTTGTTAGAAGTGGATTGGCAATTATTTGAATATATCGATCTTGCTTACTGCTTAACCTTGCATAAATTACAGGGGTCACAAGCTCCTAATGTGATTGTATTGCTTGAACGAGGAAGATTGCTCGACCGCAGTTGGCTGTATACGGCTGTGACAAGAGCAGAAGATAAAGTACATATTATTGGCAAGGAAACAGATTTTCGTTATGGTGTTAACAAGAAAGGCGCAGTTGACTCTCGTAAAACCGCCTTGGCAGAAATGTTGAAAAATGTTTAAATTTAACCGTAATTGGTAGAAAATGGCGTAATTAATCTACATTGTTGTGATTTAGTGTTTAAAAGTTAATTGGGGTCATTTGGTTAAATCCCTTTCTATCAAAGGGTGTTGTCATTGTACTGACCCTGAATTTATGTGTTTTGTCTTAGATAACCGTTCTAAATCAAGTCAGCACAAGCCATATTGATGAAAGCCGCTTTTATGCGGCTTTTTTATTGTCTTTTTATAGCTAAGTCATCGCTAAGTCTGTTATCAAGAAGAGCGATGAATACGTTTTCCCTGTAAATGTTAAATTTAACGCGCTTTCTGTTCGTTTAATTACTTAAGCTTATTTATTAAAATTCATTTAAATAATGGGCTTGTGCTTGTATGTTGTGGGATGCAGGGTAATATAAAAGCATCTAATAATTCACAAAGTATTAGCATTAAAATGAAAACGTTATCCCTGCTACTTGTTGCCACCACAATAGTCAGTGGCGCCACCTTTGCTGCCCAAACTCTATATAAAGATTATCCCGCAGATGTTATGCCTGAACTGAGTGAATCCGGTGAATTCCCAGTTGGCGTTACCACAATGGAAGTGACCTACCCTGAGGCCGCGATGACCATGGAAGGTAAAATGGAAACCCGGGGACTTACGTTAGAAGTCTGGTATCCCGCGCAGAAAGCTACCGAGAACACGTTGTATTCTGATGAAACACGCAGTGGCCAAGTATTTGAAATTCAGGCTGATGCTTCTCGTGATGTTGCAATAGCGGAGTCTGAGAGTAAGTTCCCTATTGTGGTTGTGTCTCATGGTTACACAGGATACCGCACATTAATGTACTACTTAGGTGAGCACCTTGCTTCCCATGGGTATGTTGTGGCGGCCATCGACCACACTGACTCTACTAATAAAGATGTTAATTTTGCAGAAAACCCTTATTCAGGTTTTCCTAGCACCTTACTCAACCGTTCAAGAGACCAAGTGTTTACCTTAAATGCTGTTACCGATAGTGAATTCTTCAACGCTAGCGTGGATGCGACTAAAGCCGGCGTGATCGGCTATTCAATGGGGGGCTTTGGCGCTGTAAGTACCGTTGGGGGGTGCTATGCTTTTAACGACGAGGCGGCGGCTACTTTTACGGGTACTAAAGATCCTGCGGTTATCGCGTTAGTCAAACAAGCGTTAAATACCTGCGCGGGTGGAAAGGCTAGCAGTGACGATACATTAAGTGCCTGGAAGGCCGCATTAGCCCTTGCACCGTGGGGCGGTCAGCACCAAATATTTGACGTGGATTCCCTTAATAATATAAACGTACCTGTTTTATACGTAGCAGGGGACAACGATGATATTTCAGGCTACGACGGAATTCGTTGGTTGTTCGAAAATACGGGAAGCAAAGACAGCAAGCTACTCACCATTAAAAACGCACGTCATAATGTGGCTCCCCATCCGGCACCTAAGGAAGCATTTGGCAACGAATTTGATATTGGTTCTTACCTCGAGCCCGCTTGGGATACACAAAAGCTAAATGCTATTAACGAGCACTTTGCGTTGGCATTAATGAATTGTCATGTAAAGGATATGGCTGAGTTTTGTGATTACCTCAATGTAAAGGGCAGTAGCGACCAAGTACTTGTTGAAGGGAAAAAGCCTGCTCCTTGGAAAGGCTTCGACGACCGTTGGGCACTTGGGCTCATCGTTGAAGGTAAATAGAACACATGTGCTAATGGCGACATAAAGCAAACCATAGGAAGGGCGTTAAGCGCCCTTTTTCATTTTTATTCATCGACCTTCCTTCCTATTTCCTCATTCCTTTGTCGCGTGTTCCGACGTGTTTGCGCAACGCTAGCATTTTGTTACAGAAAGCATTTTAATTTATAGACGGGCTAACGTAGATTAGAAAAAGCGCGAATGTGCAACCTATGAAGATGTCTCACGCCATGGTGTGAACAGTTGCTCGACTATACTTAATCAAAGGATGTGATATGAACCTAAAGAAGTTAGCGATACCGCTTTTGTGTGTCACTACATTGTCTGCTTCATCTATGACTGTGGTTGCTTCGACCGCCGAGACTAACCAGCAAAGCCAGCAAACGGTAGATTTCGAATGGCTTTTTCAGCAAGGTGCTTTCGAAAAAATTATTGAGGCACTTAGCGAAATAAAAAATAAAACACCCGAACAACACAACATGCTTGTTTCTGCACTTATGAACACGGATTTAGATGATGCAGAAGAGGCATCAGAGCGCTTTATAAGAGCCTACTCTAATGACTATAGGGCGTATCATACCCATGCAAGCGTCATGGGGGCGCAAGCTTCAAGCAGTATTTTTTCTGCTTTAGGTTATGCAAAAAAAGCCAAGCAGAGCCTAGAACAAGCGGTTGAAATAGCCCCCGATGAAATTGCTGTTTATCAAGCACTAATGCAATTACATCTTATGGCGCCTTCTATCGCCGGTGGCGACATTGATGAGGCAAAAAAACTCGCGCAACATATTGCAACACTGGACGACATTGAAGGGCAATTTGCTTTAGCAAAAGTGTACTTAGAAGATGACCAAGAAGGTGAAGCGAAAACACTCTACGCCCCTTTATTGGAAAGGGACGATACGCAAATACGCGCCCGTTTTGAACTTGGGAATTACTACTTAACTGACGAGCAGTTTCAGGCGTCCTATGACATTCTGCTCCCCCTTTCTGCTATGCAGGTGCCTGTCGTTGATAAAGCGGATAACGAGCAGTGGGATAAGTACGAAGAAAGCATGAGCCGGCTGCTGTATGGCAAATACCGACTAGGCCAAGTTGCGGTTAAAAGTGGTCAATATACGCAAGAGGGTATTCAGGCCCTTAAACGTTATCTGCAAGAGTATGACGATACCACCATCGACACCCAAAGCCTTCCCACACCGAGTTGGGCTAAGTTACGTTTAGCTGAATTACTGCTTAACGCCAACGCGCTAAGTGAGGCCGAAGACCTCATAAAGCAAATTGGCGAAGATGACGACAAGAACTTTTCGAAAATTCTTAAACAACTCAAAAAAGAGTTAAAAAAACGAGCGGCGGTGTAATACCGCACAGCTCGCTTACTCGCATTTTCCTTAGGCAGCGCTTAGAAAGCCATAGCGTTTAGAAAACTACAGGGCTTTAACAGTATAAATCAGGGCTGTCTGTGGGAAGAGTACCGGCAGCTGCATACCGTATTGCATCAATACTTCGCCAGAGAATACGTGCCCTTCGGTTTGTTGCAAAATAGACGGTGTGTATTCTTTTAGCTTCTCAGGCCATACACGCTCAATGGTGTATTGCTTATTAGCATCGAGACCTGCGAAGTAGAAACGGTTCGGCGTAGTGCGTACGGTTTCTGTAACACTATTATAAGCAAAAATGCCTTCCTGTTTGTCTTTAGACACATAACCAAATTTCACATTCATGCCGTCATCGTCCATGCGGAATAGGTCGCCGCCGTGGGTAATATGACGATATTTCTTATAAAGCGAAATGGCATCGGTTAACACTTTTTGTTCGTGCTCTGTTAGTTCACGTGGGTCCATTTCTATACCCATATGCCCAAACAACGCTACTGCTGAACGAATTTCAATAGGTAGGTTTCGCCCGGTAATGTGACAGTCACGTGGGCCCACATGCGCGCCCATCACTTCAGATGGGAAGAAATAAGAACAACCCCGCTGAATGTAAAGGCGATCGAGTGCGTCGTTTGAATCAGACGTCCAGAATCGGTCTGTGTGAGGTAATATCCCTAGATCTACGCGACCACCACCAGAGCAGCAACTTTCAATTTCAACACCAGAATGCGCGGCTTTTACACGGTCAATCAGGCCATACAGCGCAGCCATTTGACCATGCATTGCGGGTTTCCCTTGTAGGTTGCCCGGGTGGTTTACGTCGCGGTTCATGTCCCATTTGATGTAGCTGATTTTTGGGTACGCTTTTAGTACGTCGGTAATAACCTTATACAGGTATTCCACGACCTCAGGGTTGGTTAAATCTAAAACGTATTGATTTCGGAAGGGAACATGGGGGTTGTTCTCAGTTTGTAGCGCCCATTCAGGATGCGCGCGATACAAGTCGCTATCAGGGTTAACCATTTCTGGCTCAAACCAAATGCCGAATTCCATGCCAAGGCCAGTAACATGGTCGATTAGCCCATCTAAGCCTTGAGGATAAATGGTTTCGTCAACAAACCAATCACCTAAGCCTGCTTTGTCGTGTCGACGGCCTTTGAACCAACCATCGTCCAACACAAAGCGCTCAATGCCTAGCGGCGCTACTTTATTAGCAAGTGCCTTTAATGTGTCTTCGTCATGGTCAAAGTAGATGCCTTCCCAGGTATTGTAGTGCACAGGACGGGGTTTAGACTCTGCGCTATGGCTCAGTACTTTGCTGCGAATAAAGTTGTGGAATTGCTGAGATAGAGACGAGAAGCCTTGGTCCCCGTAGCCTACATATAATACCGGAGAGGTATAACTGTCTCCCGATTGCAATACCACTTCACCTGGAAACAGGAGTTCACCAAACTGCACGTAGCTTCTTCCATCAGCCATCAACTCTGCGCGCAATTTGTGGTTGGCTGACGCGCCTAGGTGAAAACCAAAACATTCACCTAGAAGTTCACCTGTATGTTGTGGGAATGCAATTAAACCGGGAAAGGTGTCGTGGGAGGTTTTACCTCGACGGTTTTCTCGTACATAGCTTCCGAAGAATAAGTCATGATCTTTGGTTTGGAATTCAGCAGACCAACGACCTTCGAAAGTTTTAATTTTACTAACCGTAGTGGGAAGTGGAAGGCTTGCTGCATTCAGGTAGTTGAGGTTTAGCGCGCTGCTGCCAGTGTTTTCAACACGAGATACATATTTAACCACACTGGTATCTGTATCGAGTTCCGCCGTTGTAATAAGGCGCATACCGCGGTGCGCATCTTCAGCAATGAAGGACACCGATTGACCGTCTTGGTTTATGTTCACCAAACTAAAGCCTGCTGACCATTGATCTGCATCGCCAGATATTTCTAGCCCGGGCTGACCGGTCCACCCTTCACCATGGGTAGGAACCAGCGTGACGGGCGGCTCGATAACGGGGGCGCATTTTGCTTCTTGGCGAGTATTTAAAACGCTAAGCATTTCTGGCGTGGTGGCCTCACTTAGGGTCGCCCCATAATAAATCACCTTTGGCATTCTGCCTGTGCAATCGAAGGTAAGTGAAACCTGTGAATTCTTTAAACTAACAAACTGGGGTAATGAAGACATATGCTCCTCGCGTTAATTGCGCCGCCTATAAGTGTGGCGGTCATGTATAACATAGATAATACGGTTAATTAAGATTTGCGCTAGTTCGCTTACATGCTTTGGGTTAAACGTTTACATTTTTGAGATTAGTCACTGCTTAAATTTAATCTTTCGCCAGTTTTAAACTCACTTTCACTGCGCTGTTCTCGTGGTGTTGGCTCAGTTGTACTAGGCGATTGTATTGCCTTAACGACAGCATCATTGCGTGAATGGCAATCAGCACGCCTTGTTCGTGTAATTCCATGACGGTATCTTTTTCCAATTCGGCTAGACGGGTTTCATCTATGGTAAGCAGGTCATTTGAGACGACTTCTTGCCCATCTTGTAAGGTGAGTGTGGTTGAAAGGGGCGTGAGTAAATTCAGATTTGCGATTATCTCTATAAACGCCTTCGCCTGTTGTTGGCCAGATACTAAGTTTGACAGAATACTTTGATAGTGTTTCAGCAAGCTGGTTGGCTGACCATCGGAAGAAAATAGGCGGGTGGAAGGCGTCGCTTGCTGGCTCACTCTCTCATCGGCGTCATTGATGAGTACCCTTAATGATTGGTTGTCTAGGGCGTAATTAAAAGGATGCGATTGAATACTTAAAGGAATCGCATGGCCTAGCCACTGCGCTTTCCCACAAAATAAATTATCAAAAGGCGCCATGCCCACCACAGCAGCTAAAGTGTACTCTGGCTTTGTGTCATTCACGATGACAATAGGCATGCAGCCGCTTAAACTGGCTATTTCGTTAAAGCCTATAGTAACCAAGTTAAATGCACGGGCATGAGAAAAACCAGGGTCCTGTGTAATGCCCGTATCTTTATGCTGTTGCGTATCTAGAGTGACGTAAGAAGGTCGTGTCATAACTGCTCACTAAGATTGGAAAAAGCTTTCAACTAACCCTCGATGGGAAGGAAGACGCTCTTTTAGTTGGCCAATGAGTGTTTGGTTTAATTGCCCTTGTTTCGTGGCAAAGTTGTGGTGCTTTAGCGAGCGTTCTGTGGTGCTCATATCCCAATTGAAATCGGTTTTAGGCCCCATACCATACAATATGTAGCGGTAACTCTGTGCACTAAACGCTTCGTTTGCTTGAGGAAAATCACTGTCGAGTATAGGCCGATAGCGCCATTCTTCAAGCAAGTCTGCCAATCGTTCGGGAATACTTCCTCGCTGTTTATTGTCTTGCCAAAATGCTTCGGGCCGGTTGCTCAAAACGTAATGGAGTTTTAAAAATTCGATGGTGCGTTCCCACAAATAAGTCAACCGGCTATTAAAACGCTGGCTGACCTTCGACATTATTGTCGTATTGGCCGGTAGCTGCTCGGCCAGTAGCATTGCACTTTGCTCAATTAGCATTAGTGACGAGGCTTCAAGGGGTTCTAAAAATCCGCTAGACAGGCCAATGGCTACACAGTTGTTGTGCCAAAACGTTTCTCGATAGCCTGTTTTGAATTGAATTTCCCTAAATGCATCCGGGGTAGCCATAGAAGGGGCTACTTGAGACAAATAGCGAGAGAGCGTGTCCGCTGCGCGATCTACATCTTGGTGCTCTCGAGAAAATACATAACCTGTGCCCCGCCGGTGTTGTAAGCCAATATCCCAAATCCAGCCTGCTTCTTGCGCCGTTGAAAGAGTATGACACGGGATAGGGGCGGTCTCGTTTTCAAAAGGGGCCTGACACACTAAAGCGCTGTTGGCAAATAGGCGATGGCTGGCGTCTTTTAGTTTAACGCCTAATGCTTTGTTAATGAGCAGCCCAGAAAAACCAGAGCAATCAACAAATAGGTCACCCTCTATCTTTCCCGATTGCTGGGTCTGTAAACTTACAATTCCCGCTTCAGGTGAATCTGCTTGGGTATTAACCTGTGTCACTTTATCAACAAGGTGGGTCACACCCAGTCGATTTACACAATGGCGTCGTAGTAACGAAATAAACTGCCCAGCATCTAGATGATACCCATAGTTGGCAGTAAAACTTTGTTTACCATTTGCCGTTAACTTAGGCGCAAGCCCTGCGTCACACAATGCGGGCTGAAAACATACATCTTGCGCATAGTGGCTGTGTGTTTGTGCCGTGGTTAACCAGTACGGGGTGATATCTAACGTAGCAGAACCTTGCGGTGCGCTAAAAGGGTGATAATAACTGTTGTCTTGATTGCGCCCGTTATCGCTATACCAATTCACAAACTTACTGGCCTGCTTAAACGTGGCGCTGGCTTGGGTAACGAGTTCAGCCTCTGAAATACCTATGGTCGCCAGCGTGCGGCGCATAGTAGGCCAAGTGCCTTCCCCCACCCCAATAGGCGGAACAGCATCAGATTCAATAACGGTAACGGATAAGCGTTGCCCGTTATTGTCCGCACCACTGTGAGTAGCGGCAAGCAGACCGGCAGTTAACCAACCCGCTGTGCCACCACCCACAATGACAATGCGATTAACCTCACTCATTATGTATTAGCCTATGTCAAAACCTGTGAATGCCCGCTTATTGGGCGGCGGAGTCTTCATCAATAAGTCGACCTCGCCATTGCGCACTTTGTTTGAAGACGACCTTGTTCAATATAAGTGCAAGCGCTATACAGCAAACAAGGGTGACTAGCATTAAATGAATATAGTGCAGGCCAAATGGTGCGTGTACAAAGCTAAAGTAAGCGTAAAGGAGCACACCGAAAATCACCGAGGCAATCCCCGCATTTGCATTCACGTTGTTAAACAGCAGCCCAACGATAAAGATAGACAATATAGGCATGCTTAATAAACCGAACAACTGTTGCAGTAGGTTAATGATGCTCTCTGCTTGCGCATAAACTGGCACCATAAGTAACGACACCACAGTAAGAAGAGCGGTAACGATGCCGCTCAATCTGGCAACGTTAGGCTTTTTGTCAACGTATGCTTCATGAATATCACACACATAAAGGGCCGTCGCTGAGTTTAAGTTACTGTTATAGGTTGTTAGTACAGCGGCGGCTAAGGCCGCGGCGAACACGCCAGATAACCAGTCTGGCAGTACATCGCCCACTAGCGTACCGTAAGCCGCATCGTTGATATCACCATACAGTTTAAAAGAGATAATTCCCGGCACCACAATAATGGTAGGGACGATGATAAAACGGATAATGGCTGCGGCGTAAACCCCTTTTTGAGCCTCTTTTAAGTTAGGTGCTGCCATAGCACGCTGTGTAATAACTTGGTTAGTACTCCAGTAAAAGGTTTGGATGAAAATCATACCGGTCAACAGCGTGTGCCATGGAAGGGGGGAGTCGTTATCGCCAATTAACGTAAGACGTTCAGCTGGTATGCCTGAAAAGTCAAAATCAATGGCAAACAGTGCAAGTACCACAACAACAATGGCCATGGTCAGCAATAAAATGCCGGAATAGGTATCTGACACGGCTACCGCACGTAAGCCACCGAATATGGCGTAAAATGCGCCAATAAGGGCAAATGCGGTGGCGACGTACATAAGAGGGATATCAACATTAAACATGTTGATCATGAACAGCGAACCTGAATAGATAACCGCTGGCATAAAAATGAAGCTGCTCCCTAGGAAGAAAAGCAAGCCAATTAAGGCGCGGATGTGCTTATTGTTATAGCGCATCTCTAGTAATTCTGTGGTGGTAGTACACTGATAATGGTAATACACGGGTAAAAACACCCGAGCCAAGATGATAAGACCTGCCACCGCGGCAAATTCCCACCATGCGAGTAATGCCATCTGATTACCATTCATGCCCACGAGTTGGTCGGTACTTAAGTTCGTTAATGTAATGGAGCCAGCAACAAATATCCAAGTAAGCCCACCGCCCGCGAGAAAATATTCTTTGTTTTCGCTCGCTTTACTATGGCCATGGCCACGACATTTCAGGTAGGTAAGCAAGCCGATGAGTGCGGTAATGAAAATAAAAACTAAAAGTTGGGTTAAGCTGCCAGACACGTAAAACTCCTCAGCAGTAAAAGACAAAAAGGGGGCAAGAGAGCCCCCTTTACTTTCTTCGTTTAATTAGAAGCTAGCACGCACACCTACAGCGTAACGTGAGCCATCAGCAACTTGCTGAACAAAATGTTCAGATAGACGGCCGCGACGGGTAAGCTCTTCATCAGTGATGTTAATACCTTCAAAGAACACGGTGAAGGTTTCATTTACGTCGTAGCTTACACTCATGTCTACTTGGGTGTAAGTTTCCGTGAAGCGAGGTTCTGTGCCACCTAGCGAACTTACCGCTTCTTGCATAAAGGTTTCACGGTTGTTAAGCGCTACACGGGCTTGGAAAGCATCTTTTTCGTAGAACACCGTAATGTTCTGCGAGTTACCTAAGCCAGGTAGGCTAAACTCTGAATCTGAATCCACAATGGTGGCGTTGGCTTGAATACCAAAACCGTTTTCAAGTGTATGTAACCAAGCTAGCTCTAAACCATCAACCTCAAGGGTTTCACCATTACGTGGGCGAAGTACGCTAAATACATATTCACCGCTGTCGAGGAACAATGACTCATCAGCCGTATCCGACGAGATGAAATCTTCTACTTCCTTGTTGAACGCCGCGGCAGAGAAGTAGCTAGTGTCATCGTAGTACCATTCTAATGATACATCCCAGCTCGTTGCTTTATAAGGTTCAAGTTCCGTATTACCGGCTTGAGCTTGCAAGTTGCCTGGACGGGACACCGTCACGTTAAACACAGGTACTAAGTCGTCCATCATTGGGCGAGTCAGTGTTTGTGAGTACGCATAACGCAAGTACACATCGTCAGTCAGTTGTAGTTTAACGTTTACATTAGGCAGTAACGACGAATAGCTATTCGTTTCGTTAACCGGCTCACCTACTAATGTTTCATATACCACGTTCAAATCAGACGGATCGTTTGGAATTGGCTCAAGATCTTTCACCACTTGGCTGGTTCCGTCCACTGAGGTATCGGTTTGGCTGTAACGGAAGCCAAAGTTGATATCTAGCGGCATTTCAGACACTTCGGTAGAGAAATAGAATTGTGCATACGCACTAAGAGTTTCTTCACTCACCACATAAGAATCATTGCTCGGCTGAGGATCGGCGATGTTAGTTGCATCTATAGCTTGGCGGACAGTTTCAAATTCTAGCCCTGTTGCATCAGCAATTTGCTGTACCGCTTCATCAGAGGTAGCGTAATCGAAAAAGGCTTCTGGGTCGTAAGTTAACCACTGATTTGGTACGCCACTGAAATAGTTTTCAGCAGTAAATACAGACAGTAACTCATCGGGGAAATCAAAGGTGTAACCACAGTAAATCTCACATCCAGAAGCAAATCGGCGTGTATTTGTTTTCTCGCGATCTTGGTAATAAATACCGAAGTCAGCTTTATAAAAAGCGTTGTCTGAATCAGGCACCCACGTGAAATCTGCGCGGTACTCTGAAATGGTATCTTCAGTGTCAAACCCATTTCTTTCGTTGTAGTGCATGCGACCTAACGATGGGTCTTGAAGGGCTGCGTCGCCGCCAGCAACCGTTAAGGTAGGTGTGGTACCTGAATAATCAACACTGTACTCGTTGTTATAACCGATAACCGTGAAGAAGTTGTCACCACCACTATTGTCTTCTGCTGTCGAGGTTGATACATCAATGGTGGCCGTTAAGTTATCATTAACTAGCCACTCGAAATTGGCACCAAACGCTTGAATTTCAACGTCACGGCCGTAACGACGACGGATAAAGTCAGTGGCGCCACCCACGCCGTCAACCACGGTACTTGTCACGCCAGTTAAGCTACCGTTGTCATTGAAAGTCATATCATCAAGGTTACTATCAGAGAACCAGTGCCCCACACTATGAGCATCCGAATCCACTTCAAACTTTGAATAGAGACCGTCTAGGGTTAGGGTCATGTCGTCATTCGGCGCATATTGAACAACCAAGTTACCCGACGTTCTTTCACGGTCCACAAGGTCAACAATTTGGTCGAAGTTTTGCGGAACATACACGCCGTTGTACTGGGCATTGTCCGCGTAATCTGGGTTATCTAACTGAGAACGATCAGTAATGCTCACTTCAGGACGCCAGTAACGAGTTTCTAGCATGTTCGTTTGTAGCTTACGTTGCTGGAACGACGCAGCGGCTAGCACACCTAACTTGCCGTCTAAGAAGGTATTCGTTACCAACCCTGATAGTTGCGGGGTGGTTTCTTCAGAAATATCTTCGTACATACCTTTAACGCTAGCTACAGCTTTAAAGCCGTCAAAGGCAAATGGGCGAGCGGTAGTCACTTCAACCGTAGAGCCGATACCGCCTTCTTGCATAGAAGCCAATGGGCTTTTATATACTTTCGCGCCGCTAATTAATTCTGCGGGTAATGTGTCGAAGCTAAATGCGCGACCTTGGTTTTCAGTCGCAATTTGGCGACCGTTAACGAGTACCGTGTTAAAATCGGGGCCGAATCCACGGACAGTGATATATTGACCCTCACCACCTGAACGGTCAATGGCAACACCTGTAATACGTTGAAGTGACTCTGCAACGTTTTGATCAGGGAACTTACCTAAGTCTTCAGCAGTAATACCATCATAAACCACATCGGATGCTTTTTTATCTAGCATCGAAGCTTTAAGTGAGCTGGTAAAACCTTTTACTTCGATGACTTCAACTTGGTCATCGGCAGTATTTGCTTCTTGAGCAAATGCCACAGGTGCGTGTAGAGCAGAGGCGATAGCCACTCCTAAAAGTGAGCGTCTCGCGATGGGGCCTAACTGTGATGTGTTAATTTTATGTGTCACTGTGTTTTCTCCGTGAGTAGGCTACGTTTTAACGTACTTTGCGTCAAAATTACGTTCTAAGTATGTGCGGATCAAGCCTTATTAACATTACTTTTACACATTTATTGCAGAATTTTTTAATTTATTATTCGTATCTATATGAAAATTAAGCAATTTACGTTTTAAGGTAAAAGGTGAAACGTTTACCTTAATTTTGATACTAACATAAAATTACATTGTAATGACAATGTTATAAAAAATATTTTCTTATAAAAAAAGCGTAGTCGATAACTACGCTTTATTAACAAATATGCTTAATTTAGCGGTTAACTGCAACGAATCCGCGCTACAGCGGCTTTCCAACCGTCGTAGGCAACATCTCTTTGCGCTTTGGAGAGGCGAGGGGTGAAAACGCTATCACTACGCCAACATCGGGTAAGATCGTCCACCGAATTAAAGATACCGGCTTGCAGGCCAGCTAAGAAGGCGGCACCTAACGCGGTGGTTTCGGTAATCTCCGGGCGTTCGACTTCGGCCCCTAGAATGTCAGATAAAAAGCCCATCACCCAATCGTTACGTGACATACCACCATCTACCCGAATTGTGGTGGGCCTTGCGCCATCGCTTTCCATGGCTTTTTGGAGATCTTTTGTTTGATAACAAACAGACTGAAGGCCAGCGGCAACAATTTCACTGATGCCTGTGTCGCGGGTTAACCCTAAAATGGCACCACGGGCGTCAGGATCCCAATAAGGGGCACCAAGGCCTGTGAACGCAGGCACTAAAAACACCCCATTATCTTGCCTGGCACGTTGAGCCAGTGCTTCTGATTCTGCGGCATCGTCAATCAGTTTGAGTCCATCTCTTAGCCATTGCACTGTGGCACCGGCCATAAAGATGCTGCCCTCTAGAGCGTAGGTGGTTTTCCCATTGAGTCGATAGCCGACGGTGGTAAGCAAGCGATTTTTCGACTGCAGCGGTTTATCACCGGTGTTTAAGATCATAAAGCAACCTGTGCCGTAGGTGCTTTTTGCCATGCCTTTTCCAAAACATGCCTGCCCGACTAAAGCCGATTGCTGATCGCCAGCCACGCCCTGTATTGGTATCGCTTTACCGAGTAAGGTTTCATCTACCGTACCGAAATCGGCGGCACAGTCCATAACGTCCGGCAACATAGCTTTGGGAATATTAAAAGCCGCAAGCAGTTTATCGTCCCAGCATTGCTGGTTTATATTAAACAACATGGTGCGAGAGGCATTAGTGGCATCGGTTTTATGAGCTTGACCATTGGTAAGACGCCATATTAAGAAGGTGTCAACGGTGCCGAATAAAAGCTCGCCGTTGTCGGCTTGTGCTCTCGCGCCTTCTACATTATCCAGTATCCAGGCAATTTTGGTGGCAGAAAAATAAGGGTCAAGTAACAAGCCTGTCGACTCAGTAATATGCTCGACCAAGCTTTCATCTTCGCTAAGTTGTCGGCATTGCTCTGCTGTTCGTCTGTCTTGCCATACAATGGCGGGGTAAATGGGCTTGCCGGTGGACTTATTCCAAACTAACGTGGTTTCTCTTTGATTCGTTATCCCTATAGAAGCAATATCTGCCGGTGACAAGGCACATTTGTCAAATACGGTGTTTAATGTGGTTTTCACGCTTTCCCATATTTCTTCAGGATCATGTTCTACCCATCCATCTTTCGGGTATTTTTGCGAAAACTCTTGTTGCGCAATAGCAACAATAGCGCCCTTAGGCGAAAAAATAATACTGCGTGAGCTGGTTGTGCCTTGGTCAATGGCAAGAATATGTTGTCCCATGAGGTCACTCCAAGAGAAAATTTTCATAGAGTTTGCATCATTTACACCCGTTTAACAATGCTATGTTTTCGAAAACGAACATTTTCATGTTCGATTTTACATGGGAACTTCATAAATAACGCCGTATACTACGCGTAAATTCGAATGAAAAAGTAAAAGGCAAACAGAATGAACCAAACGCAAAGACACGAAAAAATCGTAAATTTAGTGAAGCAGCACGGTTTTATGTCTATTGATGATTTGGTCTCTGCGTGTGATGTCACGCCGCAAACCATTCGAAGAGATTTAAATCAATTGGCTGACAATGGCGTGATAAGTCGGTTTCATGGCGGTGCGGGATTAAACAAAAGCTGGGAAAACACCCCCTATCAGGAACGTAAAACCCAAAATAGCGCGGTAAAAGAACGTATTGCCGAAGCGGTGGCTGCCATGATCCCCGATGGGGCATCTTTGTTCATTAATATTGGTACGACAACAGAACTTATCGCTAAAAAGCTCCTCAATCATAAGAATCTTCATGTTGTGACTAATAATATCCACGTAGCCACCATCCTATCTGCGAAAGAAGACTTCTCAGTCATTATCGCGGCTGGAGAAGTACGCTATAGAGATGGGGGCATTATAGGTGAAGCCACCTGCGACTTTATCAGTCAGTTTAGAATGGACTACGGCATTATAGGTATCAGTGGCATTAGCGCGGATGGCGCACTCCTTGATTTCGACTTTCGTGAGGTGAAAGTTTCACAAGCAATTCTAGAGCACACACAACACGTTATTCTTGCCGCAGACTACAGTAAGTTTGAGCGCCGCGCCATGGTTGAACAAGGTCACATTTCACAAGTTGATTGTCTTGTTTGTGACAAAACTCCCCCGCAAAGTATTAATAAAATCATCAAAGAAAACAATATTACCTTTGTCAAAGCCTAAGCTAATTTTGACACCTTGCTGGTGGCAAATCTTGTTCTTGTGACGATAAAGGCACAGTACATTGTAAAGGGTTAATAAATTTTCATTAATGTTCGCTTGTGTTCGTTTTATGTTGACATATGTTCTTTTTGGCGGTCAAATAGCCAGCATATCCAGTGAGCCACAAGAGCATGAAGATGACACAAGAAAATAACAATCCCCCCCAAGCCGTTGACGTACTCGTTATTGGCGGCGGCGTAAACGGCGTGGGTGTAGCGTTAGACGCAGCTGGGCGAGGGCTAACCGTTGCCTTGTGCGAAAAGGGTGATTTAGGTGGCGCAACCTCATCATCTAGCAGCAAGTTAATTCATGGTGGCTTGCGGTATCTGGAGCATTATGAGTTTCGCCTTGTCAAAGAAGCGTTGGCAGAGCGGGAAGTATTATTGAAAAAAGCCCCTCATATTATGTGGCCGTTACGTTTCAGATTGCCTCATCAAAAACACCTAAGACCCGCTTGGATGATTCGTATTGGCCTGTTCTTGTACGACTCGCTAGCAAAGCGAAATATGCTGCCACGATCGAAGAAGCTTTCTACCACGCCCGATGGCCCCCTAGATGAATCTATCTCAACGTGTTTTGAGTACTCAGACGGCTGGGTCGATGACGCTCGGTTGGTGGTATTAAATGCGTTGGCCGCGCAAGATCAAGGGGCTAAGATTTTCGCCAGAACAGAATGTTTGCATGCGCAAAAGCATGAGAATCATTGGCTAGTCACTTTACGTAACTGTGAAGGGAAAACGTTTACAGTTCAGGCTCGTTCGCTGGTGAATGCAGCGGGGCCGTGGGCGGTTTCATTGTTAGATAGACTTTCTGACATTAAAAATCCTAATGCCATGCGCATGGTAAAAGGCAGTCATTTTATCGTGCCAAGGCTTTATGAGTCAGAAGAAGCTTATATTCTGCAAAATAAAGACGGCAGAATAGTGTTCGTTATTCCCTATGAAGACGATTTTTCATTAGTGGGCACCACGGACGAAAACTACACGGGTGACCCGTCAGCGGCGTCAATTTCTGATGCCGAAACTAAATACCTCATCGACGTGGTGAACACCTATTTTAAAACCAAAATCGGTGAAAAAGACATTGTGCATAGCTACAGCGGTGTCAGGCCTTTGTTAGAAGAAGCAAATGCCTCGGCACAGGAGCTTACCCGAGATTACAAAGTTGAGCTGATTGGCGAAAAGGACGCTCCCATACTACTGAATATTTTCGGTGGCAAAATCACAACCTATCGTAAACTTGCTGAGCACGCGGTAGATAAGCTGTGTACATTGTTTCCCAGAGCAGGGAAAGCATGGACAAAAGAGGTGCCGCTGCCCGGTGGCGCGTTTGAGAACCAGGAAACACTTTGCGCAAACCTTGAAGCACAATACCCGTGGTTACCTGAAGCCGCTAGAGTGCGATATGTTCGTCAGTACGGGCTATTGTGTAGCAAGTTTTTGAAAGGCAAACAAACATTGAGCGATTTGGGTGAAGACTTCGGTGCACATCTTTATCAAGCCGAAGTCGATTACCTAATTCAATACGAATGGGCCTATACCCTCGATGACATTATTTGGCGTAGGACTAAACAAGGGTTAAGGCTAACTGAAGCGCAAAAGCAAAGATTACAGACTTATGTGTCTGAAAAAGTGAGCTCAAACCTAGTGCAAGATACGTTTAAAGTATCAGCATAAATAGTGTGTAAGGAGCAAAACCCTAAACAGGAAAACAAGGATGCACAGTGAAAGAGATAATACTGGTGAGGCATGGAAAGCCCGCCTCGGCCCACAATCAAAAAGTTAATGCTGTTGATTACGCTAAATGGGTTAGAAATTACAATAAATCTGAACTAGACCCGAATAGCCAACCACGTAAAAAAGTGTGCCTGGAAAATAGCTACATAGGCGTGAGTCCGCTGCATCGTGCAAAATGCTCTGCTGCGCATTATGGCGCATCTCACATACATGAAGAGCTTGCTGATTTACGTGAAATGGATATTCCCTACTACCATTTACCTTTCACGCTAAAAGCGTGGCATTGGGTGGTGATTTCACGCGCCTTGTGGTTTCTGGGCAGAAAAGGGCGGTTTGAGCGTTTTACCGACGCCAAACAACGGGTTGAAAGGTTAGCTGTGTACCTAGACACATTGTCGAAGCAAGAACCTCGCATTGTCCTCTTTGGCCACGGTATGGCCCATTATTTTCTACGTAAATCCCTTGTAAAGCAGAAATGGCGTATAACAGAAAAAGACGGGGAATTCTGGGGCGTCACGCGTTTAGAGAAAATGTAACAGCCTAAAAACCCGTCTTGTAAAATCTCTTGAACGGCTTCTTTAAAGCCTTTGAAGGATTTCGCTATAATTTTTTTCATTTAGCAGTAATATGAGGCATGAAAACAAGGATAACAATCATGCGTCGTGCCAAGTCAAAGAAAACGCCCGCCAGTTTCTGGGGCACACTGTTAAAAGTATTGGTTATTGTCATTTTTGCGGCGTCACTTTTGCTGGCAATCAAAACACTGAATACCGCGGATGAAGACACGAGTCATGGGGCCTTTATTCAGTATCAACAGCGCTTTGAAGAGCACGTGACAGCGGCCCACTGGAAATGGCGAGCGGTGCAACCTGCCACAATGATTATGCTGGTGCATTACGATAGTAACGGCCAAGAAACAAACAGAAGCCCAGTAAAAATGAGTGCCAAGGGGTGGCCGGCGGCAGAGCAATCAAGCTTAGGTTGTAAGAAGATTTGGGCTGCATTAGTCGCACTTCCCTTACAGGTTGACGGTTTTAATATTCGTGCCGACTACTTTGCACCTGATGGGAACGATGAGGAAAGGTACTGGTGTCGCTATAGCTTAACGTCTGGCCCATACTTCGACTATTTCCCAGAGCGGGGCGATGTTGTCGCTTCTGAAAAATAAATACAGTAAGTTGAACTTTTAAAAGAGATAATTGTCTTCCTTCGGTTGGGTGATAGAAGACCTTATAAGTGCAACTAAGCACGGATAACTTGCATATGCGAACGGGGAAGCGGCACAAGGTAATTTATTTTGCACTAAGCCGATGCATCACTTGCCCAAATATGCCCCCATTGTTAAAGTGTGCGGATAAATATCGACTTCACGTTAAAGCGTCGTCATCTCACCTTTGCTAACACGCGTTAACACAGTAACAGGAATACACTTTTCATGTTTAAAAAGCTTCGAGGCATGTTCTCTAATGATCTGTCCATCGACCTCGGAACAGCTAACACGCTGATTTACGTCAAAGACCAGGGCATTGTACTAAACGAACCATCTGTTGTGGCTATTCGCCAAGAGCGCGCTGCAGGGCCCAAAAGTGTGGCTGCTGTGGGTGCTGAAGCGAAACGGATGCTGGGTAGAACACCCGGAAATATCCGCGCCATTCGACCAATGAAAGATGGCGTCATCGCTGACTTTTATGTTACAGAGAAAATGCTTCAGCATTTTATTAAACAGGTTCACGATAACAATTTTCTACGTCCAAGCCCTCGCGTGCTTGTGTGCGTGCCATGTGGTTCAACACAGGTAGAACGTCGTGCCATTAAAGAGTCAGCACTGGGTGCTGGCGCGCGCGAAGTGTACTTGATTGACGAACCTATGGCGGCGGCTATTGGTGCTGGGTTGCCTGTTTCAGAAGCTACAGGTTCCATGGTTGTTGATATCGGTGGTGGTACCACTGAAGTGGCTATCATTTCACTTAATGGCGTGGTTTACTCGTCTTCCGTACGTATTGGCGGCGACAAATTTGACGAAGCCATTATTAACTATATTCGTCGTAACTTTGGCTCACTAATTGGTGAAGCTACTGCCGAACGTATCAAGCATGAAATTGGCGCCGCTTATCCCGGTGAAGAAGTGCGTGAAATAGAAGTCCGTGGACGAAACCTTGCGGAAGGTGTACCCCGTGGTTTCACACTCAATTCCAATGAAATTCTTGAGGCGTTGCAAGAGCCGCTAACAGGTATTGTGTCAGCGGTAATGGTGGCACTAGAGCAATCTCCTCCAGAACTTGCGTCTGATATTTCAGAGCGCGGCATGGTGCTCACGGGTGGTGGTGCTTTACTGAAAGATCTCGATAGACTCTTGATGGAAGAAACTGGGATCCCTGTTGTGATTGCCGACGATCCTTTAACTTGTGTAGCACGTGGCGGTGGTAAGGCTTTCGATATGATTGACCTGCACGGTGGCGACCTGTTTAGTTACGAGTAAGCAGGAAAGGCAACCTTCAAGGTTGCCTTATTTGTATCATGGATACTATATTCACACGCGGCCCTTCATTAAATAACCGATTAGCACTGGCACTGGTTTTGTCTGTGCTACTTATTTTCGTGGATCATAAGCTTGATGGCTTTAAATCCAGTCGTGTTTATCTCAATTCCCTCATGAGCCCCATTCAGTACTTAGCCAACTTACCAGGGCTAATGTTGAGCGAGAGTGCTCAGCGCCTTACTTCTCAAGAAGACCTGCTAGAAGAAAACGACCAATTGACCAACCAATTGCTGTTAATGAGTGAAAAGTTACAGCAATACGAGGTGTTGGAGCAAGAAAACAAACAATTGCGTGAGCTTCTATCTGCACCCGTTAGAACCGATGCTCGAAAAATGGTCGCTGAACTCATGGCGGTAGATAAAAACCCCTACAGTCAACAAGTGGTCATCAACAAAGGCGCCATTGATGGGGTGTATTTGTCACAACCGGTGATTGATGACAGAGGCATTATTGGCCAAGTTACGGAAGTGGGCTCTACCAACAGTCGGGTGTTGCTTATCGCTGATGTAACGCACGCTATACCTGTGCGCTCATTAAGAAATAATATTCGCTTTATTGCGACGGGTAGCGGTGTGTTGTCAGAACTGTATTTAGAACACGTCCCGCATAGTGTAGATGTTCAAGAAGGCGATGTGCTGGTGTCGTCAGGGTTAGGCAAAGTTTTTCCTGAAGGCTATCCCGTTGCCCGTGTAACCGCTGTGGTTCGAGACGAAAGCCGACCATTTGCCCGCGTAACCGCTGAGCCTTTAGCCCGCTTGGACCGTCTCAAATACTTACTTTTATTGTGGGCTGATAATCTTACACCTAGCAATGCAGAAGTGAATGAGGAATTCGCCAATGATTCGTAAACGTCATTCTGTCATCGTTAGCAGCTTAATTATCGCCTTAGTGCTGCAAATTGTGCCACTGCCTATACAAGTTGACCTGTACCGCCCAGATTGGGTATTGGTGGTGTTATCTTACTGGTGTATGGCGTTGCCTCACCGAGTGAATGTTGGCATTGCATTTGTGACAGGTATTGCTGTGGACATTCTCGTTGGCACAACCTTGGGTATTCATAGCCTTGGGCTATCTATCTGTGTGTACATTTTAGCGGCCAATTATCAACGGCTTAGAAACTATTCTGTGTGGCAACAAGCCATTGTTATTGGCTTACTGTCGTCTCTTTATCACTTGCTCACGTTTTGGGTGCAACATCTTCTTACTGACATTTACTTTCAAGTCGATTACCTGTGGCCTGTGCTTACATCAATGGTGATATGGCCGTGGGTGTTTTGGTTGTTGCGTAAGACCCGCCGACAATTGTCTATTACCTAGAAGAGGATAACCTGTGAGTGCATCTCTCGTACTTGCTTCTGCGTCGCCAAGACGCACGGCATTGCTCAATCAACTAGGGATAGAACATCAGATTTACCCGGTTGATATTGATGAGTCTGCAAAGCCAGAGGAAACACCTGAAGCTCAGGTCGCGCGCTTGGCTTATGAGAAAGCGAGTACTGCATTAGCCCGACTGGCATCTTCTCAAACGTTAACCCAGTCGACGGTAGTGCTTGCCTCAGATACTTTGATTGCCTTCGCAGGTAAAAGCGTGGGGAAACCCAAGAATTTAGAGGACTCTAGACGCATTTTAAGTATGCTATCTGGCCAACAGCACAGCGTACTGACCGCCATTTGTGTCGCCAATGAATCTCGACAGGTAACACAAACTATCACCACAAAGGTGACATTTGGTGCATTGACGAACGCCCAAATTGACGCATACTGGGAAACAGGAGAACCTGCGGATAAAGCGGGAAGTTATGCCATTCAGGGCATTGGCGGACAATTTGTTATCGCAATAGAAGGCAGCGCAAGTGCTGTAGTGGGCCTGCCTTTGTACGAAACAAAACAGCTACTCAGTGAATTTGGAGTCGTAGAGTGAGTGCAGAGCTACTAATCAATGTTACACCATCAGAATCCCGTGTTGCCCTAATTGAAAACGGCATTTTGCAAGAAATTCACGTTGAGCGGCACACAAAACGAGGCTTGGTAGGCAATATTTACCGCGGTAAAGTAAGTCGTGTTTTGCCTGGTATGCAAGCTGCGTTTGTGGATATAGGCTTGGAAAAAGCCGCCTTTTTGCATGCGTCAGATATTGTTATTCACAACGAAATTGCAGAAGAAGTCTCTGCCAGTCATATCCAAAAGCAGGATATTCGCGAACTCGTGAGAGATGGACAAGACATTGTGGTTCAGGTGGTTAAAGACCCCATTGGCACCAAAGGTGCGCGACTAACCACGGACATTACTATCCCCAGCCGTTATCTCGTCTTTATGCCCAGTGTTACCCATGTAGGCGTATCGCAGCGTATTGAAGAAGAAGCCGAGCGTGAACGGTTAAAAGACTTGGTGCAAGAATTCTGCGATGAAAACGGGGGCTTTATATTACGCACCGCCGCAGAGGGGGTAGGCAAAAACGAATTACAGCAAGACGCCGCCTTTTTACGCCGCCTTTGGGACAAAATTCAGTCACGCATGAAAAAGCGCAAATCGAATGTGCTTTATGAAGATCTTCCTTTGGCCCGAAGGGTGTTAAGAGATTTTGTGGGGACAGAATTAGACCGCATCCGTATAGACTCGAAATTGTCCTTCCAAGAACTGTTTCAGTTTACCAAAGAATATGTGCCAGAAATGAATGGCAAACTGGAGTACTACACCGGCGATCGGCCGATATTCGATTTATACGATGTGGAAAACGAGGCGCAGCGGGCCCTTGAGCGACGGGTCGATTTAAAATCTGGTGGTTATTTGATCATCGATCAAACCGAAGCCATGACCACCATTGATATCAATACAGGTGCGTTCGTTGGCCATCGAAACTTAGAAGAAACAATTTTCAATACCAATACAGAAGCCACGCAAGCCATTGCGCGTCAACTTAGGCTTAGAAACCTAGGCGGTATGATCCTGATAGATTTTATCGATATGATTGAACCCGATCACAAACGCCGTGTCTTACATAGTCTAGAGGTGGCGACGAGCAAGGACAGAGCGAAGATTAATATTCACGGGTTTACGTCGCTAGGGTTGATTGAAATGACCCGTAAGCGAACTCGGGAAAGTATTGAACATATATTGTGCGGTGAGTGCCCAGTTTGTAAAGGGCGGGGCACCGTGAAAACCATTGAAACAATCTGCTTTGAGATTATGCGGGAGATTGTGCGAGTAAACCGTGCCTACGATGCCGACAAATTTGTGGTTTACGCATCCCCTAAAGTGGTTGATGCCCTTATGGGTGAAGAGTCTCACATGTTGGCCGAGTTAGAAGTGTTCGTGTCAAAACAGATAAAAGTTCAAACGGAAACCTTGTACAATCAGGATAAGTACGACGTCGTCATGATGTAACGTTAACGATTTATAAGGCCCAGTGTGACAAAAATTACGTCGATAGCCGCCTATTTAGTTAGAAAGCTTTGGCTGCTACTCGCTATTTTGCTTGTTGTGTTTGCGCTTATTTTAAGCGCCGCACGCTATGCGCTTCCGCATGTCGAACATAAGAAGCATTTGATAGAAGATTACATTAACGAACGTTATGGCGTTAGTCTTAGCATAGGCAGCGTGCATGCTGTATGGCAAAGTACAGGCCCCAGCATTGTACTTAACTCGGTGTCACTTCAACAAGACGAGGCCTCTCCCGTTGCCTTAGACATTCGACAAATCTACGTCGAACTGGATTTTTGGCAATCGTTAGCGCAGCAACTTATTTCTTCCCCTCGCTTTGAATTACGAGGCCTAAAGCTTCATATTGACGCTGACAGGTTAGGCGGCAAAGGGAAAAATAACTTCCCCGTGGTATCTGCATTAGAAAGCCTTTTTCTTGAACAACTTCAAAGCTTTTCATTAGAGGATGGCATTGTCAGTGTGACGCAAAATCAGGACGTTAACTCCTTTGATGTCGCCCGCTTAACCTGGAATAACCGAGAAAATCGTCACCAAGGCTTAGGAGAAATAAGGGTAGCCGAGTTAGCGTCTAACTCGGCTTCGTTTATTATCGATATTCAGGGTAGTAAAGAAGATTTCGACGGCGTTTTTTATGCCAAAGCGGACGATTTAGACATCTCGCCCTGGGTGAGTGATTTAATCAAAACCAAGCGCCCACTGACGAAAAGCCGTGCAAACTTTGAGATATGGGCAAACCTAGATAGCGACGCGATTCAAAGCATTCAGGTAGAGCTGGATAATAGCTTGTTAGAGTGGGGGGGAGACAATTACTCTCCCTTAGTGACAGGGGTGACTGGCGGCAGCATTCAGGCCCTGCCACATGAAAATGGTTGGAACCTGCGAGTGGATCAGCTTAAGGTGAACTCCAGCGATGAAACCTTAGTGACTGATTTGATTGGGCGTGTGGAACAAGGAGGCGATCTCTTGTTAAACACGGTGAAGCCGGTTCAAATCAACCCTTTCCTTATGCTTGCACCGCTGTTCATGGACGACACCAGTGATGAAGAAATACGCACCCTCGATCCAAAAGGCCAGATAGCGACCTTACAACTTCTCGTGCGTAACCGTGGGCTCGAACTGGCTGCTAAAGTGTTGGATTTGTCATGGTCCCAGTCTAGCCGTGTGCCGGGTTTAAGTGGAATCGACGCGGATATTTATTGGTATAAAAATGCGGGGGCATTCTACTTTGAAAGCAAAGATACCACCCTCTTTACCGATAACCTCATTCAACAGAACCTGGCAATTAACCAATTCAATGCCGATGTTTTTGTCTATAAAGCACAAGTTGACGAGAGTGAACATTGGCTATTAAGTGCCTCTGATATTGTCTTTGATACCGATAAGGTGGTGCTGAACCCTTCATTTAGTGTGGATTTAACTTCAACGATGGTGGAAGCCTACGTCAATGTGTCACCACGAAAACTTGATGGTATAAATGCGCTATTCCCCACCGGCGGGAAAGTGAAAAACACCTTCAAATATCTTGATAGAGCGTTTACCGGAGTTGGCAATGTGACCAACGCACAATTACTTTGGCGTGGGAAGCCGCAGGATTACCCATTCACCGACAATTCGGGCATCTTTCAAGCCTACGTGGATATTACCGCTAGTGAGTTTGCTTTTTCGACAGCGTGGCCATCACTGACAGATTTAGATTTATCGTTGTATTTCGTGAACGATGCATTAGTCATGGAGAGCCCTAAGGGGAAGCTCGGCGGGCTGAATATCAGCGAAATGTCAGCGGCTATTCCCCGTCTACATCCTTCTTCTTCACTGACTATTTACGCCCAAGGGGAAGGCAGTGGTGAGTCGCTAACGTCCATTATGACCCAGTCGAGTCTGTCGGCGTCATTAGGAAAGCTATTAGATAAAGACGTTAAGGTGTCTGGACCTTTAACGGCAAAGCTTAAATTAGATATTCCATTAACTAAGGGTAAGCAGGTGCGTGCCAAAGGCGAAGCCACCTTATCTGACAATGATGTTTATATCACCAGTACAAAGATACGCTTTAAAGAAGCGTCGGGCGCAGTGGCTTTCGATAACGCCAGCATTGATGCCACCAATCTAACTGCCCGTGTGCTTTCGCAGCCGGTTAGTCTTTCGTTTACCGGGCGGCAAAAAGAACACTACGAACTTGATGTTAACATGCAAGGGATGTGGCATGTGCACCCCCTGGTGAAGACGGTAAACGAACGTTTTGTGGATTACCTCGATGGTGAATCGAAGTGGAATCTGGATGTGTCTTTGGCTTTTTCAAAAAGTGACTTTTCCTACCAAGCACAATTAGATGCTGACTTAGCGGCCACCCACAGCTTAATGCCTGCACCTTTTAATACCTCAGAAGGCAGCCCGTTACCTTTATCCATCAATAGTAAAGGCAACTTAAATGCCTCTACTATTGATGCCACCTTGGGCGATCAAATACGCTTTGACGGTGTGCTGCCGCACAAGGAAATGCAGTTTTCTCGTGCGCATCTAGCCCTAGGCAATCCCGAGCCTATCACCGTAGGTACGGGCTTTAGTATTGCCGCGCAGCTACCTGATGCCGATGGCATTAGTTGGTTCAATACGCTGCATACTTTGCTCTCTCCCCAAGACAAAGATAAAGGGCGTACACAAAATTCAAATGCAACGGAAGCCGCGCCCAAACGGGTGTTGTTTCCTTCACCGTCGCGAATTTTTGTGACGGCAGAGACCTTCACGCTGGCTGGGCATAGCTTCGACAATGTGGTGATGACAGCCAAACAACAAAGTAATGATTGGCTAATGAATATTGATGCCAGTGACATGCGCGGCACCCTGCGTATTCATTCCGACGTGATGGAGCAAGGCATCGATATACATGCTGATTATTTGCGGGTCACTAAACCGCCTACTGCTGAAAGCCATGACACTGAAGGCCTTGTCACCACCAATACACCGAAACAGGGGATTGATCCTCTTGATATACCGCCTCTCTATTTTTCATGCCAACGATGTGATGTTTATGGCGTTGACCTAGGCGAAGTGATTCTTGATACCGCTAAAACAGCGCACGGTCTGAGGGTACGTCAATTGGTTACCCGTTCTGATGATGCGCAGCTAAACGCGACAGGAATGTGGGCGCGAGACAGTAACAATACAATTACCACGCAATTGACAGGTAAAATAACGTCTCCAGATGTTGGCGCTATGCTAAAACAATTTGATGTGTCATCTGGTATTAAAGACTCAGGTGCCGACATTGATTTTGATTTGGCGTGGCCTAACTCACCGTTTGACTTTAGTTTGGTTGATGTGAATGGCGATATTGCTTGGTCATTATCCGACGGCTACCTAACGGAGTTGAGCGATAAAGGTTCCCGCATACTGACGTTATTTAGTTTAAATTCCTTAGTTCGAAAGCTAAGCTTAGATTTTAGAGACGTGTTTGCGAAAGGCTTCTTCTATGATGATATGAGTGGCACAGTGCAAATTGCAGACGGGCGCGCCTTTACCCAAGATACAGAAATAGACGGTGGCGCTGGTGAAATTGAAATTAATGGCTACACCGAGCTTGATACAGGAAAGCTAAATTACAATGTGTCTTTTGCGCCTAACGTGACAGGGAATTTACCTTTTTTAGTGTATTTTTTGGCCACGCCGCCTACTGCGCTGGCCGCCCTTGCTCTGGATCAGGTGCTGACATCGGCAAAAGTGATTTCTAATGTCAATTATAAGGTGACAGGCACCATTAGCGAGCCACAATTTGATGAAGTTGAACGCAACAGCAAAGATATCAGTTTGCCGGCAAATAATGTTCCAGCGACTGAACCGTTAGAGGATAGGCCGCTTACAAAAGAGGATGTTCAGCGACTAAAAATGGAGGTTATCGATGGTTAATCTAGTAGCGCTTCAAATGACGTCTACGCCTGACGTAGACGAAAACCTAGATACGGTTGCACAGGCATTAGCACATGCAGATATTGCCAACGACAGTGTGGTTGTTTTGCCGGAATGCTTTGCGTGTTTTGGTACCAAAGATGGTGAGCTACTTAGCGTGGCTGAACCCAAAGATAGCGGTAAAATTCAAAAGCGTTTAAGCGCCTTAGCGAAGCAACATCAGTGCTATATTGTGTCCGGTACCTTTCCCATGCAAACCAATGACGATAGTAAGTTTTCTGCCGCGTGTTTGCTCTTTGGTCCAAACGGTGAAGCCCTCGCAGACTATCGCAAAATTCATTTGTTTGATGTGTCGGTGAATGACAATACAGGCAGTTATAAAGAGTCGCGCTTTACACAGCCGGGGGAGCAGGTGGTTGTGGCGCAAACACCTATAGGCAACATTGGCCTTGCGGTATGTTATGATGTGCGCTTTCCAGGCTTGTTTACGGCCATGGGGGATATCGACATTCTCGTGCTGCCAGCGGCATTTACCCAAAAAACCGGTGAAGCGCATTGGCATACCCTGGTTAAAGCTAGGGCAATTGAAAAACAATGCTACGTGGTGGCGGCGAACCAAACCGGCGTTCACCAGAACGGTCGAGAAACCTTTGGTCACAGTTTAATCGTTTCTCCATGGGGAGAAACTTTGGCAGAATTACCCACAGATAAAGGCGTAATTCAGGCCCGCGTGGACACGAGCAGGCGGCAAGCCATTCAACAGAATATGCCGGTTGCCGAACACAATCGATTCAGGAGTCACTTTGTCTAAATCTGTAGAACGCCACTTATTATCTGACGCTGGTCTAGATGTTTCTGCGTTAGAAAAGGCTTTAGCACACATACATCGGCATGATACGGATTATGCCGATTTGTATTTTCAGTCTAGTCAGCACGAAAGCTGGGTACTAGAAGATGGCATTATCAAAGAAGGGAGTTACAACATTGAACGCGGCGTTGGTGTGCGTGCCATCAGTGGTGAGAAAACCGGCTTTGCGTACTCAGACGATATTAATGAAGATGCCCTCACCAAAGCGTGTGGCGCTGCCAGAAGTATCGCGCCATCCGGTGGGACTCAGCAGGTGTCTTCATTAGGAAAGGGCGAGTTTACCCCAAGATATCAAGCTGATAACCCTATTTTGGCAATGCAAGATGCTGAAAAAATTAGTCTCTTAAAAACCGTAGATGCCTACATTCGCCAGCAAGAGCCGTCTGCTAACCAGGTGGTGGTAAGCTTAAGTGGTGTATACGAGGAAGTGTTAGTGGCGGCTAGCGATGGTACCTTCGCTACCGATATTCGCCCCCTCGTTCGCTTAAATTGTTCTGTATTAATAGAGCAAGGCGAGCGCAGAGAGCGAGGTAGCGCTGGCGCTGGTGGCCGTTATGCCTATTCATTTTTTACCCGTGACGAAGACGGCAAACCGTTTTACGAACAATTAGCCGACGACGCATTGCATATGGCAAGAGTTAATATGCAGTCAGTTGCCTCGCCTGCAGGGGCTATGCCCGTAGTATTAGGTAATGGTTGGCCTGGCGTGCTTTTACATGAAGCTGTAGGCCATGGCCTAGAAGGTGATTTTAATCGCAAAGGTGCCTCTACCTTTAGCGGAAAAATAGGCCAGCGCGTGGCTGCAAAGGGTGTCACTGTGGTTGATGATGGGACGTTAGCTGATCGTCGAGGCTCTTTATCTGTCGATGATGAAGGCACACCTAGTCAGCACAACGTGCTGATTGAGGACGGCATCTTAAAAGGTTATATGCAGGACAAGCACAATGCGCGCTTAATGGGCGTCGCCCCAACAGGGAATGGTCGTCGTGAATCTTACGCGCACCTGCCGATGCCACGTATGACCAATACCTATATGCTTGAAGGTCAGCATGATCCGAAAGAAATCATCAGCACCATTAAAAAAGGCATTTATGCCCCAAATTTTGCTGGTGGCCAAGTGGACATCACCTCGGGCAAGTTCGTCTTTTCCAGTGCAGAAGCCTATCTGATTGAAGAGGGTAAAATTACTGCACCGGTGAAAGGCGCAACATTAATTGGAAACGGCCCTGAAGTTATGCAGAAGATTTCTATGATTGGAAACGATGTGGCGCTTGATAAAGGCGTAGGGGTCTGCGGAAAAGATGGTCAAAGTGTACCTGTAGGTGTTGGACAACCTACCCTTAAGATTGACGAGCTTACGGTGGGTGGAACCGCGTAGTACGTTAGTGCTAGCGCCAACCCTAAAAAAAGCACCTCGGGTGCTTTTTTTAGGTGGCTATATCAAGACTAGTCTTCGTGAATAACTTCTTTTAGGTATTGGAAAAGCTCACGAAATGCCCGTGGGGGCGCATTTTTTTCTTGCTCTTTTTTCACTTGGCGGTGAAATTGACGCAGCTTTTGACGATCAAGGCTTGGGTACTCTTCAATAAGTGCCTGAATGGCAGAGTCACCTTGTTCAATTACCGCCTCGCGGGCTTTTTCTAGCTTGTGAAACGCGACGTTGCTAGCTTGATGCTGGTGAGCCAGCTTTGCCATCGCTTCTTCTATTGCGGTGGTATCTCGTTGACGCAACAGCTTTCCGATAAACTGTAATTGTCGACGAAAGCCTTCTTTTTTTCTGCTCACGTTGCGGGCAACGTTAACCGCATCTGCCAATTCTTCATCTAGAGGCACAGTGTCTAGGTGTGCAGGTGTTAGATTGACTATACTCTCTCCAAGCTTTTGATGCTCTTTGGCTTGCCGCTTTAACTCGGTTTTACTAATGAAGTTTTCGTCTTCCAATTCATCATTAAATTGGGGATCTTGCTGTGAATTAGGGTTTCTGTCGCTCATTGCCATCTCATAAGTGTTACACTTTAGCTAAATTGTAACTATCACAGTCGGATTTAGACAGCGAAACTTACTATGGAAATTGATCAGCAGTTAGTAGACATTCAAAATGTCGTTGATGATGTACTGAAATTAGCCCTAAAAAAGGGGGCTACACAAGCTGAAGCCAGTATGTCGAAAGTACAAGGTATTGCGGTTTCTTCGCGTATGCAAGAAGTCGAAAATGTTGAATTTACTAATGATGGCGGCTTAGGTATAAGCGTGTACGTGGGTAAATGCAAAGGCAGTGCATCCACGGCAGACCTCAGTAAAGAGGCGCTAACCCTCGCGGTAGAAAAAGCGGTAGATATTGCGCGCTACACCAGTGAAGACCCGTGCACGGGGCTGGCGGATGCTGAACTTATCGCCACAGAATTTCCAGATTTAGACTTATATCACCCACAGGTGCTGGACACTGAGAAAGCCATTAAAACGGCTATCGAAACGGAAGCGGCGGCTATGTCCTATGATAATCGGATTACCAATTCTGATGGGGCTTCATACAATGCAAACTTAGGCATGCGAGTGTACGGAAACACGCATGGCATCAACGCCGGCTACCCAAGTAGCCGCTACAGCTTAAGTTGTATGGTGATTGGTGCTGAAGGTGATGATATGCAGCGTGATTATGCCTATACGGTTAACCGCAAAGCGAATTTACTGAACACTGCCCAAGCTGTGGGTGAAGAGGCGGCTCGCGCCACGGTAGAGCGCCTAGGCGCGCGAAAAATCAATACGGCCAATGTGCCTATTATTTTGCACAAAGATATAGCATCAAGTTTGTTTGGGCATTATGTAGGGGCAATTAGTGGCGGAAGCTTGTATCGTCGGTCTTCTTTCTTACTCGACAGTTTAGGGCAACAAATCTTCCCTGAGTGGCTAAACATTGAAGAACGTCCGTTTATAAAAAATGGCTTAGCCAGTTCTAGTTTCGACAACGAGGGTGTTGCGACTAGGGATATGACGATTGTGGAGGGGGGCAAACTTTCCACTTATTTGTACACCACCTATTCGGCGAGAAAACTTAATACGAAAAGTAATGGCCACGCAGGCGGCATTCACAATTGGATTGTGGGTGACACAGGGCATAGTGACGCCGAGTTATTGAAGGAAATGGGCACAGGTTTATTCGTGACCGAATTGATGGGGCAGGGCGTTAACATTGTTACCGGAGATTATTCCCGCGGCGCTGCTGGCTTCTGGGTAGAAAACGGCGAAATTCAATATCCTGTTCACGAGGTGACTATTGCGGGCAACCTTAGAGATATGTTTGCTGGGGTCACTGCAATTGGGCGTGACAAAGACGTCCGTGGCAGCGTACAAACAGGTTCTATTCTCATTGATAATATGAAGATTGCGGGAAGCTAACCTTGCTGGGTGTGTTGCTCTCTATAATGACTGGGCGGCACACCTTCCGATTTCTTAAAGCGCTTTGAAAAAGTAAAGACATTGCTGTATCCCACATAATTGGCAATGTAAGCGATGGGCCACTGGGTATTTAACAGCAGATTTTTCGCTCTCGCCATACGCAAATAAATCACTTGTTGCATTGGGCTTCTATTGAAATGGCTTAGGCACAATCTATGAAGGTGTGGGGCCGAATAGTGGGCGCGCTCGCTTAGTAATTTCACGTTCCAATTTAGTTGCAGTTGCTTTTCCACATGCTCAAATAAAGCGATTAATCTAGACGGTAAGGGCTGATCCTTTGGCTTCGCTACCGACGATAGATAGTCTTTAATAAGCGGAATGAGGGCATGGCGGTGCTCACTGCTTTTACTCAAATACAATAATTCCATGGCATGATGTAACCCTTCAAGCGGCAAGCGCTCTAGCAGAGGTGCGTCTATCTCATATAAATAATGCCATTGTGCTGTGTCGGCCAGATTCACCCAAATGATGTCCCAGCGTTCACTTTCTATGCTTACCTCAAAACTTTGCCTTGCTGGCAATATGGCTAATTGCCCCGGTGTTACTGTTAAGCCCCCTTTTGGGGTGCGTATTTTCCCCATGCCATTTAACGAATAAAACAAGGTGTGGTTAGGCGGGTTAACGCGCCCTACTTGATAAGGGGCTGATAAATTCGAACAACCGGCAAGCTCAATGTCTAAAGCTTTAATTTCAGGCGTGTTAGTGCTGTCTATAAAGCGCTCTACACAGTGTTGGCCGATATTAACAATGTCATAGAACTCTGTGGCTGACATGAACTTTGATAGTTTTGGATAAATGAAAGAGAGGTTTAAGCATAAAGGATTACGCCGTAATTCGCTATATTTCATTCTATTCTACGTTATTGATGAAAGGATGTTGTAATGCATACTGTGGCTGAGGTGGTTGCTCAACAAGATTGGCAAAACCCCGTGGTATATCAGCGTAATCGAGTAAATGGTCATGCGCCGCTCAATGGCTATACATGCCTTGACGATGCATTGAACAAAAGCGGCGCTCAGAAACGCAAGCTCAATGGTGATTGGCAGTTTAGGTTGTTCAACTCACCTTTCGACGTGCCAGATAATGCCATTGCTGCACACTTACCCACCGAAGAAGAAGCTCGTTGGCAACCTATCTCCGTGCCATCAAATTGGCAGATGCAAGGGTTCGATAAGCCCATTTATTGCAACGTAAAGTATCCTTTTGAGGTTAACCCACCGCAGGTGCCACAAGACAATCCCACAGGGGTTTACCGCACTGAATTTGAAATGACTAAAGCCATGCTTTTGCAACGCAATCATATTGTGTTTGACGGCGTAAATAGCGCGTTTCACTTGTGGTGTAACCAATCATACGTGGGATATTCGCAAGACAGCCGTTTGCCCGCTGAGTTTGACTTATGCCCCTTCTTAAAAGAGGGAAAAAACCAGATTACAGCCATGGTTATCCGTTGGTCTGATGGTAGCTACCTTGAAGATCAGGACATGTGGTGGTTAAGCGGTATTTTCCGTGATGTTTATTTGGCAAGTAAGCCGCAGCATTACATTCAAGACGTATTTGCCACCCCTTCATTAGATGCTTGTTACCGCGATGGTCGCCTCGATATTAGAACCTCCATTGTCGCCCCTAAGGATTTCAAAGTGGCCGTGCAGCTTTTTGATGGCACGACTGCCGTTACTCAGCCGCAGGTGGCAAACACCAATAATCGCCGTATTGATGAAAAAGGCGGATGGGATGATGTGGTTTTCCAATCACTACACCTAAATAGCCCCAAAAAATGGACAGCAGAAACGCCGAATTTGTACAGGCTGGTGGTAAGCCTATTAGACAGAAGCGACAGCCTTGTGGATATGGAAGCCTATGATGTTGGCTTTAGACACATTGAGATGATTAAAGGCCAGCTTTGCGTTAACGGTGAGCCCGTATTAATTCGTGGCGTTAACCGTCATGAACACCATGAAAGTCGAGGGCATGCAGTCAATGAAGCTGACATGCTAGAAGACATCAAGCTGCTTAAACAGAATAACTTCAACGCAGTGCGCACCGCCCATTACCCTAATCATCCTCGGTGGTATGAACTGTGTGATGAATACGGCTTATATGTGGTTGATGAGGCGAATATAGAGACCCACGGCATGTATCCCATGGGGCGATTGTCGAGGGATCCGCTTTGGGCCGGCGCGTATTTAGCCCGTTATACGCAAATGGTTGAAAGAGATAAAAATCACCCTTGTATTATTATTTGGTCACTCGGCAATGAGTGTGGTCATGGCCCCACCCATGATGCCATGTATGGGTGGTCGAAAGCGTTCGACCCCTCAAGGCCGGTTCAATATGAAGGGGGCGGCTCTGATACTACGGCCACAGATATTATTGCGCCTATGTATGCCAGAGTAGACAGCGACGTTCAAGATGATGCGGTGCCCAAATGGGCCATCAAGAAATGGTTGTCGCTCCCCGGAGAACATAGGCCTGTTATTTTGTGTGAATACGCCCATGCCATGGGCAACAGCCTGGGCAGCTTTTCAGATTATTGGGACGCATTTAAAGACTACCCAAGGTTACAAGGCGGTTTTATTTGGGATTGGGTTGACCAAGGGCTAGCGAAATACACAGACAGTGGCGAAAAGTATTGGGCTTACGGCGGTGATTTTGGTGATACCGACAATGATAGACAGTTTTGTATCAACGGGTTGCTATTCCCGGATAGAAGCGCTCACCCAGCCCTCTATGAAGCAAAACACTGCCAACAGCACCTTCAGTTTTCGTTAACGGAAGATAACGGTACATTCGAACTGACAGTGGCCAGCGATTACCTGTTTAGAACCACGGATAATGAAACGTTAGTGTGGCAACTTTTGGAAGACGGTTGTTGCGTTGCACAGGGGAGCTTCGTTATTGAGGTTAAGCCACAGCAGACAGCGAACTATACCATTACACCCGCCTACACGTATAAAGCGGGCGCACAGTATCACCTCAATGTTGATACGCAAACGACTAAAGCCTGCGCGTGGGCAGCCGCAGGTCACGTTATCGATACGGCTCAGTTTAGGCTTAAAAATACTGCGGGGTTAGGGGCAGCACCCCGGCCACTCTGTACCCCTACTAAAGCGAACGACAAGGGGACGTCTGCTGTCGTACCATTAGCGGCAAAGATTGATGAACAAACGCTCACCGTTAATGCACACACTAGTGTGTTTAGTCTTCATCTTGAATCGGGTCAGTTGATTTCATGGTTAGTTGCCGATGAAGAGCAACTGAGCGCACCGATTGAAGATAACTTTTTTAGGGCGCCACTGGATAACGACATCGGCGTGAGTGAAGTGGATAACCCCGATCCCAACGCGTGGGAATCAAGATGGCGCAGAGTGGGTATAGGAGAATGGCAACGTGTGTGTACGTCGGTTGATGTCAACGAAAGCGCATTAGCGGTTACCGTTCACACACAATTCGATTATTGCCATCAAGGTGAAGTTTTAGCGAAAAGCGTCTGGCGCTATCAATTCTTGCCGTCAGGCGAGCTTGATGTAGACATTCAAGTATCGTTGGCTGATACATTACCCCCTATGCCGAGGATCGGCGTGCAATTTGCGGTACCACAGCACGAGACTGGCACTGTTGTATGGAAAGGGTTGGGGCCATTTGAAAACTACCCTGACAGACACGTAGCGGCGCGCTATGGGCAATATAAGCAAGATATTAATGCCATGCATACACCTTATATTTTCCCCACCGATAATGGATTAAGGAGTCACAGTGATACCCTTGAATTAAATCAGTGCCAGGTACAAGGAAGATTCCATTTTGCGGTTAGCCCTTACAGCCAAGTGCAACTTGATAAGGCGAAACATACTTGCGACCTAGCAGCGGGAGATTGTACGTATGTGTATGTAGATCACGCGCATATGGGCGTAGGGGGGGATGACTCTTGGAGCCCTAGTACGCATAAACCCTACTTGCTAGAAGATAAGTACTATCGCTATCATCTGCGTTTTTGCCCTGTAGCCTAGTAGGGCTTTATATCTCTGGGGTTCATAGCGAATAAAAAGGCCGCTGTTATCACAACAGCGGCCTTTTTGAATTTACACTGGCTTTCGGTTTGTTTGCTTCTGCCCCCGCGACAAGCGTTGTGCAGAAGGCTAGCTTTAATTAGCCGTCTACCGAGCCACAGAAACGGTAGCCTTCACCGTGAATGGTCACAATCAACTCTTCATCTGAAGGGTCAGACTCAAAGTGCTTACGAATTCGACGAATGGTGACGTCAACAGTACGGTCATTCGGGCGTAATTCACGGCCTGTCATTTCCATAATAAGCTGCTCACGGGTAAGAATTTTACCTGGGTTACTTAGGAAAAGGTGTAAGGCACGGAACTCACTGCGAGGTAAGCGAAACTCTTTACCGGTCGGCGAAATAAGAGAACGACTGTCGCCGTCTAGTGTCCAACCGTTGAAGCTTACGCGGCTTGGTAAATCGTCATCCTCTGCAGAGCTTGTGGTACGAGAAAGCAGGTTTCTTGCTCGTATCGTCAGTTCGCGAGGGTTGAAGGGTTTTGTTAGGTAGTCATCGGCACCAATTTCAAGCCCCAAAATACGATCAACATCGTTATCACGACCGGTAAGGAAAATAAGACCTACGTTTTTACGATCTCTCACCTCTCGAGCTAATATAAGCCCGTTCTTACCTGGAAGGTTAATATCCATGATAACTAAGTTAATGGCGTGATTTTCGAAGAAATCATGCATTTGATCACCATTCTCAGCCTCAAATACATTGTATCCTTCTGCTTCGAACAAACTCTTTAGTGTGGTTCGTGTTACCACTTCATCTTCTACAATTAACACATTTGGCGTCTGCATGGTGCTCTACACTCTTTCTCTAAAATCGGTTTTAGCAATTACTGGTTAAATTTTAATATCCACAAGCGCGTTTGCAAGCAAATACTTAATATTCATAATTTTAAGGTATTGGGGTTAGCCAACAAAATTCAAGAAAAGTTCAAAAGTTATACACGTTTTATACACTTTTCGCACTCGCAATTGGAAAAATAATCACAAACTCCACACCTTGACCCTCTTCACTGGTTAACGTAATAGAACCATTTAAAGCTTGGGTTACAAGATTATAGACCAAATGCATGCCCAGACCCGATCCGCCTTGACCCCGTTTAGTGGTAACAAAAGGGTCGAAAATACGCTTTCGAATGTCGTCGGGAATGCCTTTTCCATTGTCGCGATATACTAACTTGAATTTTTCCGGCGTAGCCAATTCGGCGATGATATCAATTTCGCCTTTTTCTATGTTTTCAAATCCATGAATAACCGAGTTCATAATCAGGTTAATCAGAATTTGATTTATCGGGCCAGCTTTCGTTTCAACGCATAAGGTAGGGTCGCAATTTACGTTGATGTTGTGCTTTAATTTTTTTAAACGAGGCTGTAAAGACAATAGTATCTCATTAACTAGCTGTGCAAAGCAAAAAGTTCGGTTACTTTCGCTTGATTGATCCACAGCCACCTGTTTAAAACTGGAAATTAACTCTGCTGCGCGGTTTAGATTGCGATAAATAATGTTGAGGTTTTCATTACTTTCTTCTAAAAAGCGCTTCATCGCACTGGCTTTCAATGTCTTATTTTCGAAATCTTTTTCAATGACCGCTATTCTATCAAGCATCATGGTGGAGGCAGTTACCCCTAAACCTATTGGGGTATTTACCTCATGGGCTACGCCGGCCACCATATCGCCAAGGGACGCCATTTTTTCGTTTTGTACAATTTGACGCTGAAACTGGTGCAGCTTTTCCAAGGTTTGAATTAACTCTTGGTTTGCACTCTTTAAGGCCATGGTTCGCTGATTAACCATTTCTTCTAGTGACGCGTTTAACCTGCGGTGTTGTTCTTCCGCTTGACGTTGCTTTTGCATGTACTCTTGAATGCGTACCAGCATAACGTTTACCGAGTCTGATAAAATATCCAACTCACGAATACTAGAGTTTTCAATACGTGCAGAGTAATCACGCTGACGAGAGGTACGCTGTAAAAAGTCGGCCAGTCGTTCAATAGGCGAAGTCACCATCCGCTGAAACCGCACTGCCAATAAAAAGCTGAGTAACAGCAATACACACATTGCAGAGAGGGTCAGTAAAAACGATTCTCCTACTAACTTATTAAAGCTATCTGCCGACATGCGTATGTATATCCACCCTAACACGCCCCCAGTCTTTTGATCGTAAATGCGTTCGGACACTTCGAGAAAGTCATTTTCAGAGATAAATTGAGGCGATGACGCTAAGTCAGCCAGTTGATTTTCTTTACTGGCAATGAGGTATTCACCGGCTTTGTTGTAAGAGGCAAAACTCACGACTTTAGTGTCTAAGGCTTGATAGCTCTCAAGACTTTTATAAATATGGACATTGAGGATTTGGTCGGCGAAGGCTAAGTTGTTGAGTTGTTCTTCGAGGTATATCGCATTGTTTTCAATCAGAGAGTTTGCTGAGCTTTGACCAATAAGTTTAGCCAGTGTAACAATACTTAATTCTATCTCTTGGCGGTAGCTTTTAACCTGGGTATACATTGACAAGCCGGCTGATATTACCAACGACACTGTCGCAATAGACATTACAGCCCATAAAAATAAGCTTCGAATTGAAAGCTTGACTACCCGATCCGTCATTTTTAAGTTTTCTACATCCTCTTTACATCAATAGTGGCGCATAATTGTATAAAAAGAAAGCGAGACTATTGAAAATCCCCACCCAGGTGGGGCGAAGCCAATGTCTACGCTTGAAACATCGCAAGATATAAACGTAAATAGTCTTTTGCGGCCGCTTCCCAGGTGAATCGGGTTCTCATGCCCCTTTCCTGCATGTCTTTAAATTGTGTTGGCCACTCGTAGTAAAACAGCAGGGCGCGACGAATACAGGCTAACAATGCCCGTGGGGTAGGTTCATCGAACACAAAGCCCGTGGCACCGTGACCGGTATCAAGGTCTACAACCGTATCTTTTAACCCGCCCACAGCGCGCACAATAGGCACAGTTCCATAGGCTAAACTGTACATTTGATTCAACCCACAGGGTTCAAACTGAGAGGGCATCAAAAAGAAATCTGCACCCGCTTCCACTAAATGAGCATGCTCTGAACTAAACCCATTAATAAAAGCAAACTGGGTGGGGTGTTGCTGGGCAAATTCGCCTAAGTCCATGCACACTTTAGGATCGCCGGTGCCCACAATCACTATTTGTAGGTTGTGCTGCACAAGATCATCTAAGATAGGAAGAATATAACCAAAGCCTTTTTGTTCAGTAAGGCGGCAAACCATGCCGATTAGCGGCACACCCGCATTTTCTGGTAAACCCGAACGCGTCTGGAGGGTGGTTTTACATACCCGCTTGGGTTGCAAATTATCAACACTGTAATTTTCAGGGAGGTAGGCGTCTGTTGCTGGGTTCCATTGACTATAGTCACAGCCATTTAATATGCCCGATAAATCGGCCTTTCGTTTAACTAAGCGTTCGTGAAGGCCATGGCTGCCTAAGTCGGTGAGCAACTCATCTGCATAGTTTGGGCTAACGGTTGTCACCTTGCTGGCACACTCAATGCCGGTTTGCAGCATATTGATATAGCCGCCATGCACTTGGGAGAAAATATGGGGGTGGTGACGCAAAAATGGAATCTTCTCAAGGGAATGTACTCCCTGAAACGCCGCATTATGAATAGTGAAGACAGTCTTGGTTTGCTCAAAAAAGCCTGAGCGCTCATGATTCAATAAATAGGGAAGCATGGCCGTGTGCCAATCATGGCAATGGATAACGTCAGGGGTAAACGAAAGTGCCTGCAAGGTTTGAAGCACGGCACCACTGAAAAAGCTGAAACGTTCACCATTGTCTTCATAGGCGTCGTAAGCATTCGAGTATAGGCCGTCACGCATGAAGTATTCGGGGTAGTCGACGAAATAGACGGTAATGCCGTGCCACGCTAACGCCCTGACATCAAAATGATACACCTTTCCTTCGGTGAACAGGGTTTGGGTGTCGCAAATGGTATCTAAATGAAAGGTGTCGGCAATAGATTTGTAATAAGGCATGACAATGGCCACATCTTCACCCTCACTATGCAAGGCAAGGGGTAATGCCTTTCCTACATCGGCTAAGCCGCCGGTTTTAACCAATTCTTCTACTTCAGATATTGCAAAAACAATTTTCACGGCGACCTCTCATTTCTTGTTGCTATGAGCTACCTGCACACACATTTTATAGTGTGTATGAATAGATAACAGAAACGGGTAAGAAGGTTTACCCGTTCTCGGTTTAAACATGATTAAGCTACGTTAGCACTTTTTTAGATAAAAGGGCTATGACAAAGCGGCTTGATAGAGCGAAAACTGCGTAGTTTGTGCTGTTGTTAGCACATGTGAAAAGTGTGCAGACAGCAACCCTGGGTAGGGAAGGAATCGATTTGCAACCATTTGCAACGTACCGCGTTGGGTGAGCAACTTAGTGGCATCTTCGATAAACCGCTTGGTGACGGTGTAGTCTGTTTTTACGCCCGTGTGAAATGGCGGGTTGGTCACAATATGCTGCACCCTTGCCTCAATGCCTTGTAATCCATTTGCAGCAAACAAGGTGGCTGATTGTGCATTTTTAGCAAGGGTGAGCGCGGTACAGTAAATGGCCAACGCACTCACATCTGAAAAATGAAAGTTAACGTGGGGGTAGCGCTTTTTGAGATAGCTTCCTATCACGCCAGCACCACAGGCGAAATCTAATACGGTACCGCTTAAATGAGTGTCGTGTTTGTCTAGCAGAAGCGCAGTGCCCTTATCTAATTCACCGTGACTGAATACACCAGGCATAGACACAACAGGCCATTCAATATCCTGTAAACAATACGTGTCTTCTTGTAGCCATGCTTCGGGCTCAAAAGCTAAATGCGCGTGCTCAACTTGGGTAGTAATAAGGCTACAATGTCTGGCGGAATCGACCTTTTGAGTAGCACCAAATTGCTGCATAAGCTTGGCTGCACTTTTGATACCACCCTTATTTTCTCCTACCACATGTATTTGACCGCCTAGGCCCACTAAGCCGGCAGCCATTCGCAGTAACATAGAAAAATGGGATTTCGCCTTAGGTAAAAAAATCAGTGCGTGATTGTGTGTTTTTTCTCCGCGCAGGAAAGGGGTGAATATATGTTCATGGGACCCTATTTTTTGCGATACCTCAAAGCCTTGCTTGGCAATATCTCGGCTATCAAAAGTCAGCGAAGGTACTACGCGTACACTTTCTGAAAAGATATCAAAATATTGATGCATCACCGTTATGTTCAGGTGCTTTAACTGGTCGAGAAAATACGCATCAGAGGGATTGATTATCACCCACTTCCCTTGCTCAAACATGCCGATATTGCGCTCTAATAGCTGGCTTTGAGGAGTAAGAATCATTACTTAGTACGCTCGTATATTAAGTCCCACACACCGTGACCTAACTTTTGGCCTCGTGTTTCAAACTTAGTGATAGGACGATAATCAGGACGCGGGACATAATCCCCCTGCGCTGCGGTATTAGTGTAGCCGTCAATATTATTCATTACATTTGCCATATGCTCTGCATAGGGTTCCCAATCCGTCGCCATATGAAAGCATCCGCCCACGGCCAGTTTACTGCGAACCAACTCTGCAAATTCTGTTTGCACAATGCGGCGTTTGTGGTGACGTTTTTTATGCCAAGGATCAGGGAAGAACAGTTGCAAACGGCTGAGACTGCCATCGGGGATCATATTCTTTAGCACTTCAACGGCATCGTGCTCCATAAGCCTAAGGTTTGTTAGTGATTGCTCACCTGCTTCGGCCAGACATGCTCCCACGCCGGGGCGATGAACCTCTATGCCAAAATAGTTTTTCTCGGGAGAAGCTGCCGCCATCTCCACTAGCGACTTACCCATACCGAAGCCAATTTCTAGTACTACAGGAGCATCCCGGCCGAAAGTGTCGGTGAGATCAATGGGGGTAGCTTGATAATCTACGCCCATGGTAGGCCAGTATGTTTCTATTGCACGGGTTTGGGCCTTGGTAAGTCGCCCTTCGCGCTTGACGAAACTCTTTACCTTACTGATGTATACTCCAGCGGCTTCTGCTTCCGCCTGACTTTTGAATTGCCTCATTTGCAATGCCTTTCTAACCCAAATTTAATGGTGGCGCATTATCCACTTAGTGGCTATTTATGCAACGGTAACGTGAATAATTCCGGTGTTTTTTTAAGCGCTGATGAATGACGTGACGAGTTCCGCCAACTGGGCGGGTTGTTCCAGCGGTAGCATATGGCCACTATCATTAACCGTGTAGCGGGTTGCCGTTGGAATATTGTCGGCCATTTTCATCAATTGATTATACATGGCGATACGGTCATCTTTAGCGGCAATAATGCCCGTAGGCAATGCCAATTGCGCCAATGTGTTAACCATGTTTTCTCGTGGTGTAGTGGCTTGTGTATGCGCTAACAGCGTATTCTTTCCTAGGTCTTCGCCCATGCCCTGAACCACACCCACGACGTCTTCGTTTTGTTGTTGGGTAGGATGAACAAACCGAGCAAGGTATTGCGGATTATCCAAGCGAAACGTCCCGTTTTTCAGCAAAGAGACCATTTGTTTTCTGCGCGCAATTTCGTCGGCAGATAAACCATAGCCATCGTAACCAATCAAGGTTAACGACGCCACGTGTTCGGCGTGTAAACTGGCCCATTTGGCGGCAATAAAGCCGCCCATTGAATACCCAACCACGTGGACTTTTTCATCGCTGAGTACTCTGTCTGAGGTAAGTGCAAGCATGTCTTCTAAACTACTGGCCCATTGCAACGGAACAAACCGGCGTTGGTTTATGTTCATGTGTTTCCACATAGGCATAAAAATTCGCTCATCACATAAGGTGCCAGGCAAAAATAAAACGGGGCGGCCAATACTCACACATTATCCTAAAATATCTACTTTGTACGCCATGATACCATAGCGAGCCAGATAAATTTAAACGGCCATTGAGCCAAATCGAGTAAGGCGCTGGTATACTATAACCCTATGATAAAAATGTGCAGTTAACATGACAACATTGGCAACTTCCTCTACTTTCGCATCACGGGTTTTAGCGTGGTTTGATGAACACGGACGTAAACATTTACCCTGGCAGCAAGACATTACAGCGTACAAAGTGTGGGTGTCTGAAATTATGTTGCAGCAAACTCAAGTGAGTACGGTTATTCCTTACTTCGAACGGTTTATGCAGTCGTTTCCTACCGTTTCGCACTTAGCCCACGCTGAGCAGGATGATGTACTTCATCATTGGACGGGCCTAGGGTATTACGCAAGAGCGAGAAATTTACACAAAGCGGCCAAGCAAATAGTGGAAAAGCATGGTGGGATTTTTCCTACTCGGTTTGACGATGTGGTGGCGCTACCCGGAATAGGGCGTTCTACCGCAGGGGCGGTGTTATCGTTAGCGTGCCACCAAAAGCACGCGATATTAGACGGCAACGTAAAACGGGTATTAGCACGCTACTACGCTATTGATGGATGGCCCGGTAAAAAAAATGTAGAAAACGCCCTGTGGGAAGTGGCAGAAAAAAATACACCAGAGCGTCGCTGTCATCACTATACCCAGGTGATGATGGACTTGGGCGCGATGGTTTGCACACGGAGCAAACCGAAATGTGATAGTTGCCCCCTTCAGTCAGACTGTATTGCTTATGCTCAGGGTAAACAATCCCAGTACCCAGGTAAAAAACCTAAAAAAGCGATACCTGAACGACAAACCCTATTAGTGGTGCCTGTGTTTAACACGCAAGTCTTTTTAGAGCAGCGCCCACAAAGTGGCTTATGGGGCGGGTTATATGGCTTCATTGAGGCGCAAGATATAAATAGCGCGGAACAAGCATTATTCAAACGCGGTATGCAGAACGTGACATTGATTGCTCATACGGCCTTTCGTCACACCTTCAGCCACTTTCATTTAGATATAACCCCAGTGGTTGCCGTGCTAAACTCACCTCCACAAAAACAGGTGCAAGAGGTGCAAGAAGGGCACTGGTTTGATTTTTTCCAGCCTATTGAGGTTGGTTTGGCCGCGCCGACTAAAAAGATTATTCAGCAGTTAGAACATATGCTTTAGTGCTGTGATTTTTTATGGCCTTTAGGTAGTTAAGAAAGAAGAGCAGGTTAAGGATTTTAAAATGAGCAGAACAGTATTTTGTCAACGCCTTCAAAAAGAGGCGGACGGATTAGACTTTCAACTTTACCCAGGTGACATTGGTAAGCGCATTTACGACAACATTTCAAAAGAAGCATGGGGTGAATGGCAGAAAAAGCAAACCATGCTGATTAACGAGCATAAGCTAAACATGATGGATCCGAATGCAAGGTCGTTTTTAGAAGAAAAAATGACGGCCTATTTGTTTGATGGCATTGAGCCCACCATTGACGGCTACGTGCCGCCTGAAAAGTAGGCAAAAAAGGCTTTTTTGGGTAAACAATGTGCAAACAGTCACAAAAGCGAAAAAAAACCGACAAAAACGGTTGACTTGTTAGCGCGAAATCCGTTTAATACGCACCCACAGCGAGACAGGCAGTAAACGCCAAATCGCAAACGAGTTTCGCCTCGATAGCTCAGTTGGTAGAGCAGCGGATTGAAAAGTGCAAGCACTTCCAATCAGATTTACCAAGAAAGCTTTTAGAGCAATAGTTTTAAAGTTAGTAAGCACTTCGATAAAGCTTGCAAAGTTTTGCAAAGTTTTTTATAAAGCTTACATAGCACAGTTTAAGTGCCTCGATAGCTCAGTTGGTAGAGCAGCGGATTGAAAATCCGCGTGTCCCTGGTTCGATCCCGGGTCGAGGCACCATCATTCAAGCCCTTGCAGAAATGCGAGGGCTTTTTT
>MDTD01123567.1_pt1 | contig 50124 bp, 49 predicted proteins | sample 811221 | NCBI WGS metagenome assembly MDTD01 (sample SAMN05326646, study PRJNA326480) | marine metagenome | isolation source: seawater | place: Pacific Ocean: South West | collected 2011 | reverse complement strand
TAAGATAGGAAAATATGTATTTTCTCGTATGAACTCTGTATCTATTCCGAATATATTTTTTTTAGTAATAAGTTTAGCTAATAAATCAATATCAGAGCTATTCTTTATTTGAATTATTTTCATTTATATAAAACATAATATTCTATTTATTTTTTAATTATAAATTAGAGGTAAAATACTTTTATCAGATAGTGTATTTTTATATTCATTAATAATCTAATAAATATTATTTTTTTTATTAAATTATTAATGAATATCGGAGAGATTATGGCTAAATATAATAAAAGTGAAAAATGGTTTGGTGAAAAAAATTTAGAGGGATTCTTACATAGATCAGGTATGAAAGCTCAAGGTTGGCCCGATAATATGATCAAGGACCGTCCAATTATTGGTATAGCAAATAGTTTTTCTGAAGCAGTTCATTGTAATTCTCATCTTAGAAATTTAGCTGAACATGTAAAAAAGGGGGTTATAGCAGCAGGTGGAACACCTATTGAGTTTCCTGTGATATCTTTGGGAGAATTTTTTCTCACTCCAACATCAATGTATCTTAGGAATCAAATGTCAATAGATGTTGAAGAAATGATTAAGGGTTTGCCCATAGATGGAGTTGTTCTTCTTTCTGGGTGTGATAAAACAACTCCTGCAATGTTAATGGGAGCAGCATCTGCTAACATTCCAACAATTTTACTTCCTGGAGGGCCTTCTCTAAGAGGTGATTGGAGAGGTCAAGAATTAGGATCTTGTACAGATTGTAGAAAATTTTGGAATGAACTTCGTGCAGGTAATATTTCGCAGGATGATTATGATTCAATGGAAGAATCAATTTACAGGTCTCCTGGTCATTGTATGGTTGCAGGAACAGCTTCAACAATGAGTGTAATCTCAGAAGCTATGGGACTCACTTTGAAAGGTGCTGCATCTATCCCTGCTGTTGATTCGAGAAGACTAACATTATCAAATAAAACTGGTCAAAGAATTGTTGAAATGGTAAATGAAAATATAAGGATTGAAAATTTCTTAAAAAAAGAAAATTTTCATAACGGAATTAGTGCATTAATGTCTTTCGGTGGATCTACAAATGCTATTATCCATATGTTAGCTATTGCAGGAAGAACTAAAGTTGGTATTGATTTAGAGGATTTCAATAAAATATCAGAAAAAACTCCCGTCATAGCTAACTTAAAACCTGCTGGAGAAATGTTAATGGAGGATCTTCATTATGCAGGAGGAGTTTCTGGAATATTAAAAAATATTCAAGATTTAATTTATAAAGAAGTTATTACAGTTTCTGGTGAAAAAATATCTGAAATTGTAAATGAAGCTGAAATTTATAACGAAAATGTAATAAGAGGTAAATCTAACTCAATAAATAAGGAAGGCAGTATTTGTATTCTTAAAGGAACTCTAGCTCCAAATGGTGCAGTTATAAAAGTAGCCGCAGCAAGTAAAAAATTTCTTGAACATACAGGAAAAGCTCTTGTTTATGATTCTGCTGAAGAATTATCAAATAATATAGATACACCAGATCTTGAAGTTGACGAAAATACAGTCTTAATTCTTAGAAATAATGGTCCAGTCGGAGGTCAAGGAATGCCTGAATCTGGATTTTTACCTATCCCAAAAAAATTATTGGATAAAGGAATCAGAGATATTGTAAGAATTTCAGATGCAAGAATGAGCGGTACAGCATTTGGAACCATAATTCTTCATGTTAGTCCTGAAAGTTATATTGGTGGACCACTTTCTTTAGTTGAAAATGGAGATCTTATTTCTATATCAATAAAGAATAAATCTATTGATCTTAAAGTTGATGATTCAATTTTAGAGAAAAGAAGAAATAAAAAGAGAGAAAATATAACTATATCTGACTATGAAAGAGGATATGGCTATATTTATAAGAAACATATTTTACAAGCTGAAGATGGATGTGATTTTGATTTTTTAAAATTATAAAAATCTTATCTAAATATTTTTCTTAATTATTATATTTAGCTATTATTTCTAATAATTCATACATTGAATTTATTTCGTAAGAAGGCCTAAATTCATTATTTGATATATTCTCATTTTCTCTATTTATATAAACTGATTTTATTCCTAATTTATTTGCTCCCAATATATCTCCTTCAGGTCTATCTCCTACCATTAAGATTTCATTTTTAGATAATTTGAAATTCTTTATAATAATTTCATAACCATGTGGAAAAGGTTTTCCAAACTTTATTTCACTTGAAGTTAATATTTGCCTATTTTTACCAGAAAAAAAATACAAGAGACCTGACTTTGCTAACTTTCTCCTTTGATGTATAGCCATTCCATTTGTCAATACTGCTAACTTAAGCCTCTTAAGTTTTAATAAAACGGGTATAACATCATCATAGGCTTCAATATTTTCCCACATATTGTGAATGTGATTATTTGAGATTTCAGAAATATTTATATTATTAATACCCAGAATATTTTTTGTAATTTCCTTCCAAATTTCTGTTCTTATTGTGTTATAACTTTTGGAAATGAATTCATTTACTTCTCCGGAACCTCCTATATCACCCCAAAGAATATCTCTTCCACCAAATTTTGCATCTAAATATTTCTTAAAATATTTTATTGAACCAATTTCGTTTATTTTTTTTATAATAATTTCTAAAGTATTTTTATCAATTATATTTTTTGATATTTCTTCAGATATTCTAATGTATTCTTTATTATAAATTTTTTCATGGATTGTCAGAGTATCATCTAGATCAAAAATAATTCCCTTAATCATAGTTTAGAAATAATGGCTTGGGTTACTTCTTTTGTTTTAGAATGCCCCCCTAGATCAGGAGTTAAAATTTCTCCTGATTCTATGACTTTCTTTACAGAATTTTCAAGTTCTTTTGCAGCTTCAGTTTCACCAAGGTGACTTAACATAATTCCTCCAGTCAAAATTTGAGCCATTGGATTAGAAATTTCTTTTCCCACGATATCTGGAGCAGATCCATGTGTTGGTTCAAACATAGAAGGATTTTTTCTAGTTGGATCTATATTCCCGCTTGAAGCTAATCCCATAGAACCTGTTATTATAGCTCCTATGTCTGTCAAAATATCTCCAAAAAGATTACTCGCTACAACTACATCAAATTCAGTTGGTTTCCTAATGAAGTCCATACAAGCAGCATCTATCAATAATGAATTTGTGGATACTTTAGGATACTCAGACTTTATATCTTCAAAACATCTATCCCAAAGTGTCATTGAATAACCTTGAGCATTAGACTTTGTTATCGAAGTAACATGATTTTTTTTATTTCTTTCTAGTGCCAATTCAAATGCATATCTAATAACTCTTTCACACCCTTTTCTTGTAAATACTGCACTTTGTACAGCTACTTCTTCAGGGAAATTTTTATATTGAAAGCCCCCAACATTAGCATACTCTCCTTCAGTATTTTCTCTTACAACAATAAAATCTACATCATATGGTTTAATATTTTTTAGAGGAGTCTCAACTCCTGGATATAAAATAGATGGTCTTACGCAAGCAAACTGATCAAAGGCTCTTCTTATTGGCAGAAGAAGTCCATTCAAAGTAATATGGTCTTGTATATCTGGGTGGCCAACTGCACCTAGAAATATAGCATCAAATTCAGTTAATTGATTTATACCATCATCAGGCATCATTACTCCATTCTTAAAGTAATATTCTGAGCTCCAATCAAAGTTAGAAAATTTTAGTTCAAAGTCATTCTTCTTACTGATATGACTTAATACTTCTATGGCACTTGAAACTACTTCTACTCCTATTCCATCACCCGGAATAACTGCTATTTTATATTTATTCAATTTCTTTTCCTCTCTACTTTCCCTCAATGATTTGTATAATTCCAGCCATATCATCCATCTCTTTTCCTTTGGATTTTAATTCATCATATAATTTTTTTGTTACTTTAGTTAAAGGTAATTCTACGGAGAGCTCTTTTCCCATTTTTTCAATTATAGTTATGTCTTTGTGTATATTTCTAGCTGGTACTGAAGAATCTTTAAAATCTCTATCTCTAATTATCGGAGCTGATCTTTCTAGCATTTTGGAATACCCAAAACTTACCATGAGTATTTCCATAGCAGAATCAATATTTACATTTGCAGAGTTTGATAAAGCTAGAGCCTCAGCTGAAGCTGTTGTATGAACTGCTGTTAGTAATTGATTTATTAACTTCATAGCAGTTCCAGTTCCAGAATCACCCATTTTTTTTATTGTTTTCCCCATCATTTCGAAGAAAGGTTTAGCTTTTTTGAATGCCAAATCATTTCCTCCTACCATAATTGATAAAGTTCCATCTCTTGCTCCAATTGGACCACCAGATATAGGAGCATCTAAAAAGCTTGCTCCTTTTTTATTTAATTCATAAAAACATTGTTTGGATGTAGCTACATCTACTGTTGAATGATCAATAATTATTTTATTTTCAATAAATTCATTAGAGCTAATCCCTTTATCTCCTAATATCACTTCCTTAGATGTATTAATATCTGGCAAACAAGTTAATATTATTTCACTTTCGTTCACAATATCTGATAAATCGTAACAGCCTTTTGCTCCTTTTTTTTCCATTAAATTTATTTTTTCTTTATTTCTCGTATAAACTCTTAGATCAGCACCTTTTGATAATAAATTGTTCGCCATACCTTGCCCCATATTTCCCAAACCAATAAATCCTATTTTCATTATTAACCTCCTAAAGGTTTGAAATTATATTTTCAGCTAATATATTAATACTTTTTTTTATGACTTCTGCAGAGTTTGCAGCATTATGTGATGTTAGAATGACATTATGTAACCTCTTGAGCTTATTTTTTTCTCTAATTGGCTCTAGTTCAAATACGTCTAATGCTGCTCCAGATATTTTTCCACTAACTAGAGAATTATATAATGCTTCTTCATTTAGTAATTTCCCTCTAGCTGTATTGATTAATATTGCTGTAGATTTCATAAGTGATAATTCTTCAGTATCAATTAAGTATTTTTTACCTTCTTCTACTCTGGTATGTATTGAAACCACATCAGAATTTTCTAAAAGATAGTCTAATTCAGTTACTTTTGCATATTCTTCGAAGCTAAGAGATCTAACTTTATCAATTCTAATCATGGGAGAAATAATAATTTTCATTCCAAGACTATGCCCCATTCTGGCTACTTTTTCACCAATTGCTCCTGAACCAATTATTCCTAGTGTTTTTCCTTCTAATAATTCCACCTCTATTGAAGGCCACTCATCTTCCCTAATTCTTCTATCTAATTCAGGGATTTTCTTATTAAGAGACATCATAAGAGAAATTGTATGTTCTGCAACTGAATTTGTAAGAACGTTTCTAATTGAAGATACTTTTATCTTATTTCTTTTTGCTGATTCAATATCTATATGATCAAGTGCTGGACCGAATACTGCTATGTGTTTAAGCGAAGAAGAGTTTTCTATTATATTATTAGTCATTTGAGTTGTAGCCTTTGTAATAACAACAGTGTGGGCATCGACTATTCTTTCCAATAATTCTCTTGAGTTTGCAGGTCTAGTTTTGTATATAAAAATTTCATTTAATTCCTCCAGAGAATCAAAGAATTCAGATTCATAGGAAATAACTTGGGGGTCATCATCTACAATAACTATTTTAGCCATAAAAAAATTTTACATAAATTTCTATATATTATAATGAGAATAACATCTTTTTATTTAATAAAAATTATGTCTTCATATAAGATTTTATACTGGAAAGAAATTCCAACTCAAATAAAATATACAGATTCTGATGGGCAAGAAACATCTTATCCATTAAGCTTGTTTTTTCAACAAGCTATAGATGCTATTGCTATGCATGATGGATCAATAACTTCTGGAGAATATTTAGATGCATGGGAATGGGGAAAAATTTTAGATACTGATAAAGAACCTGAAGACATTGTATTAAGTTTTGATAATAATATACCTAAGTCATTTATAAATAAACTGAGAAAACTTCATGATTCTGGTCAAAGAGACCCTTCCCCAGGAGCGATTGATATATGGTTTCAAAATTAAATAGCACATCAAAAAAAATTCTTGAAGAAGCTAATAATGGAAAAATTTTTTTATTAGATGGAGCTACAGGTACCTTTCTTCAAGAAAATGGACTTGAGCCTGGTGGGTCACCAGAATTAATGAATATTGAAAAACCAGATGTAATACAAAAGATGGCTGATACTTATTTTGCGAGTGGAAGTGATATTGTCCTAACTAATACATTTGGAGGAAATTATTTTAGAATGAAGCACTATGGATTAGAAAATCAAGTAATAGAAATAAATAAACAATCAGCTCAAATAGCCAAGTCAGTTTCTAAAAAATATAAAGATAAATACGTATTTGGTTCAATTGGTCCAACTGGAGAGTTTATTGAACCACTAGGTAATGTTACTGAAAGTGAGATGTATGATGCTTTATTAGAACAAATGAAAGGGCTTTATGAAGGTGGAGTTGACGGTTTCATGATTGAAACTCAAATTGCAACCGAGGAAACATTGATGGCCATTAAGGTAGCAAGAGAAAATTTTGATATTTTAGTTTTTGCATCTATGGTTTACGATAAAGGGCCAAGAGGATTTTTTACTATGTTTGGGCTAGAGCCAGAAAAAAGTCTTGATTTATTGTATGAAACCGGTGCAGATGTTGTTGGTACAAATTGTGGGAATGGATCAGAAAAAATGATAGAAATATCTGAAATATTTAGAAAATCTACTGATAAACCTTTATTAGTTCAAGCCAATGCAGGGATTCCAAGTATAAAGAAAAATAGTATAATTTATCCAGAAACACCAGAAGATATGGCAAAAAATTACAAAAGACTTATAGATTTAAAAATAAATTTCTTAGGTGGTTGTTGTGGTTGCTCTACTAATCACATATCATCTTTTTCAGAGATAATAAGGAGTCATAATGAACGTATCTCAGGTTAAAAAAGAATTTGGTAAATGTTTAGAACTAGTATCAATGGACCCTAATTTTAACGAAATAAGTGTTGGTCTTTTTCAAAAAAATGACATACTAACTATTTGGTCATACAGTCGAAAAGATGGAGTAGAAGACAGATTGAACCAAATTCGAGATAAAATGGTTGAATTTGGAGGACTTAATAAATTAAACTCTGATTTCAAGCTATCAATACCTAAAGGAGCATTAATCTTAAGGCCACTAAAATTTTTATTTGTTAAGTCTGTTGAAATGCCTCCTGAATCCGAGCCAGAAGTTGGAGAAATAAAATCTAAAGATAATAAAAGTAAATTAACTTTTTTCATCAAAGGATCAAATATTGATGGTAAATATGTTTATAAAGTTTATGCTGAGGGTGATCATGATAAACCTAATATAAGAATTAGGGCTGTTGTGGGTGGATTCTTGAAATATGGAGAATGCTTGAAAAATGACATAGATAGTTTTATATTTCCAGATGCAAAAAAACATGATGAATATGTAAGAATTTTGCTGCCATACGCAAGAAATGTAAGTGCAGTTGAAAATATGATAAATGCATCAGATCAAGCAGGGCAAATGACCACTCAATCTTTAGGATTTTCACAATAGGGAGTACTTATGAAGTCTATGACAAAAAAGCAAAGAGTTTTATCAGCTTTGAACAGACAAGAGGTTGATAGGCCACCTGTAGCCAATCCTACATCAGTAGCAACCGTAGAAATGATGGATTTAGTTGATGCTCCTTTCCCTGAAGCATGCAGATCAGCTGAATTAAATGCGAGATTAGCAGCAACAGAAATTTCAGAATTTGGATTTGATTCTATTGCACCATATTTTTCTATTATTCAAGAATCTAGTGCCATTGGATGTGAAATGCAATGGGAACAAAAAGACAATTGGCCAACTGTTCGGATGAGTAATCCAATTTGGAAAACTGCTTCGGATGTAAAGGTTCCAAAGGATTTTTTAGATCATCCTGATGTAAGAGTGATTATTGATTCTATAAAAATACTTAAAAAAGAATTTGGAGAGGATGTTCCTATAATTGGAAAAACTATGGGTCCCTGGACTCTAGCTTATCATGTTTTTGGAGTTGAAACTTTTTTATTAGGATCAGTTGATAATCCAAGTGAAACAATAGAAGCTCTTGATAAATTAACTGAATTTACATATCTTTTTGGTGAGGCTCAAATTGATGCAGGAGCAGATGTACTAACAGTTCCTGATCATGCAACTGGAGACTTAGTTTCCGGTCAATATTACCAGAAATTCCTTCAAGATATTCATTCAGAAATGGCAGAAAGATTTACCGTTCCACTGATTCTTCATATTTGTGGAAGAACTGTTGACAGAATGCCTTTTGTTGCAGAAACTGGAATGCACGCATTTCATTTTGATTCAAAAAATTCTCCTCAAGAAGCTATGGATGCTGTAAACAATAAAATAGCCTTAGTGGGAAATATTAATAATCCTGAAACTTTATATTCAAAAGATACTGATGATGTAAAAAAAGAAGTTTTTGAATGCTTAAATGCGGGGGTTCAGTTAATAGCACCAGAGTGTGCTATTCCATTAAAAACAAAAGCAGAAAATTTAATTGCTATAACAGAAGGTATTACAGATTGGTTAGCAGAAACTCAAAAATAATTAATAATGGTAAAATTAAATTAATTGTTATTTTTATAATATGAGGATTAAATTATATGTTTGAACATGAAGGATTACTCAAAGAATTTGAATGGGTAACCAAAGAAAGTGAAAAGAAACATATTGGGGAATCTATAGCTAAAACTTCAATGGAAATGCAAGAAATTGCCTTTGCACTTATTCAAGGTGACAATGATACTGTAGATAAGTTGACCAAAGAATATTTAGAAAACGGTACTTCAGCTAATGAAATTTTAGATGATGGCTTGCTAAATGGAATGGCTATAGTTGGAGTCAAATTTAGAGATAATATTATATTTGTGCCAGAAGTTCTTATTTCTGCAAGAGCTATGAAAGCCGGAATGACCCATATTGAACCAATATTATCTGAGTCTGGAATTGAGCCTCAAGGAACTGTTGTTATGGGTACAGTCAAAGGAGATCTTCATGATATTGGTAAAAATCTCTGTATTATGATGCTAAGAGGTGCAGGTTTTGTTGTTCATGATCTTGGAGTTGATACATCTCCAGAAGATTTTGCAGATGGATTTGAAGAGTATGAACCTGATGTAATTGGTATGTCTGCTTTGCTAACAACTACTATGCCAAATATGGGTAGAACTATACAATATTTTGAAGATATTGGGCTAAGGGAAGATGTAAGACTCATGGTTGGAGGAGCTCCAGTTACTCAAGAATTTGCTGATGAAATGGGTGCTGATGCTTATGGAGAAAGCGCTGTAGATGCAGTTGATAAGGCAAAAGAACAAATTGTTCTGCTCAAAGAATTGAAAAGCTAAGCCTCGAGATGTCTGAAAAAGATTCAGAATCAATAAAAAAGAAAAGACTTCAAAATAGTTTGGATAAATTATATTCAATTTTTCAAGAAATTTCGGATAATGCTGATGAAATTAGTAAACATAGATGTCCCTATAAAAATGTTAAAAGTAAATGTACTGCTAATTTTTATTGTCATAATCAAAAATATGTTCAAAAAGATGAAGAAATTCCATTTTGTACAGGCTCAGACAAACTAGACTATAGACCTGCATGGGAAGTAGACACACCAATTAGGAAAAATGAGTAAGTTTATTCATAAAAAATCAAAAATAGATTTAGAAAAAGAAAAATCTCTTTTTGAGTATGCTGATCAAGTTAGAATGAGAATACCTACTTCCTGTGGAAGAGTTGGTGATTGCCATGAATGTATAGTTGAAATAATTGAAGGAGAAAATAACCTTTCTGAAATTACAAATGAAGAAAAATTTTTATCTTCTCCCTTTAGATTGGCTTGTCAAGCAAAAACTATAAAAAATGAAGCTAATCTTTCATTTACTCCAAGAAAAAGAAATAGGAAGATACTGACTAGTTTTGAATCTGAAAACGAATATAAAATTGATAATAACTATAAAATTACTAGTCAATCGGTGATAATCAATGAAACTGAAAATGAAAAAATATTAATCAACAAAAAGTCTGTAATTTATGGTTTATCTATTGATGTCGGTACTACAACTGTAGCTCTTAATTTAGTTAATCTAGAAACAGGAAAAATCAAAGCAACTTCATCATTTGAAAACCCTCAGGTATTTGGTGGTTCAGACGTAATGAATCGAATTTCATATGATTCTACAAAATTTAAAGGAGAGTTGCACAAAACAATTATATCTGCAATTAATTTTGAAGTAGGAGAAATTACAAAGAAAATAAAGATCAGAAGAAATCAAATTGTAGAAATAGTAATAGTTGGTAATTCAACAATGAGAGATATTTTTTTTAATTTAGATGTTGAAAGCATTGGTGTTAAACCCTATAAATCTCAAACTGAATTTGATTTTATTTCAAAAAAAGTAAATTCAACGGAATTAAAAGTTTACGCTTCTGATTTAGAGTTAAGAATTAATCCAGATGCAATAATTTATAGTCCACCTTTAATTGCTTCCCATATTGGATCAGATATTTCAGCTGGCTTAATAGCAGTAGATTTTTTTTCAAGTAACCAAAATAAAATATTTATAGATATTGGTACTAATACAGAAGTTGTTTTGGGTAATGGTGATAATTTTACTGCGGCTTCATGTCCAGCTGGACCTGCTTTTGAAGGTGGTGAAATAACTTATGGCATGCCTGGTTACGATGGAGCGGTTGAAAATGTTAAGTGGGACCATAATAAGTATGTTTATAAAACAATTGGAGATTCATCACCTTTAGGTATTTGTGGTTCAGGATTAATCGATTTTTTATCTGAAATGAAAGATAATAATTTCATGAATAGTCTTGGTAAATTTAATTCAGATTTAGAATATGTTAAATTAGATAAAAATCATGAAGTTATGCTATCTAGAAAAGATGTTTCTAATCTTGCTCAAGCTAAGGCTGCTAATGTTTGTGGTCAAGCTTTAGTAATTAAAGATTTTGGAATAAATTTAAAAGATATTGATGAAATTTATTTAGCTGGAGGATTTGCTAATTATATAGATATTGAAAGAGCAAAAAACATTGGTTTTATTCTTAATTATCCTACTAAAAGAATAAAAAAAATAGGAAATTCTGCATTGGAAGGTGCAACAAAGTTATTATTATCTAATATGTTAAGAAAAAAACTTTTAGAACAAGTGACTAAAATTAATCATCTTGAATTAGAGACTAAAGAAGAATTTTTTGATTATTTTGTTGAAGGTTGTCAGTTTAAAGAGATATCAATTTAGGGGAATAAATGAAAAATAAAGTATTAATCACTGATTATGTATGGCCGTCTTTAGAAATAGAAAAAAAACTCTTGAACGATCATGGTATTGAGATTATTGATTGTAATAATTTATCAAGAGAAGAATTACTATCAGAAGTTCCTGATGCAGATGCAATAATTTTTTGTTTTAAAGAAATTGATTCAGAAATACTAGAAGCAGCTAAAAAATGTAAAGTAGCTTCAAGATATGGAATAGGTGTTGACAATATCGATATAGATAAGTGTACAGAATTAGGAATAGTTGTTACAAACATACCTGACTATTGTTTAGAAGAAGTATCAGATCATGCAATTTCAATGATACTAAGCCTTAACAGAAGAATTGTTGATCATTGGTCAATGGTTAGAAAAGGAGGTTGGAATAACTTAAGCTTGGATATACCTGTACTAAGATTAAGTGAATCTACTTTAGGTATAGTTGGTTTTGGAAGGATAGGTAAAACTATTTCAAAGAGAATAGCCTCTTTAGGAGTTCGATGTATAGCCTATGATCCATTACTAGAAGAAGAAGATATAATAGAAGGGGTAGAAATAGTATCTTTTGAGAAATTATTAGAATTATCAGATTTTATAACTGTTCATGTTCCATTAACTAATTCTACACATCATCTATTTTCATATAAAGAATTCAAAAAAATGAAAAATACTGCAATTCTAGTAAATTGTGCTCGTGGTGGGCTTATTGATGAAGAAGCAGCTTCTAATGCTATCAGTAATGGACATTTAGGAGGAGTTGGACTTGATGTAATTGAAGATATGTCAGATAGTCCATCGAGCCCTTTATTTAATAATCATAATGTTATTATTACACCTCATACTGCATTTTTCTCAAAAGCTTCTAATGAAGAATTGCAGAGAAGAACATGCGAAGAAGTTATAAGAGTACTAAATAATAAAATTCCAGAAAATATAATAAACCCTCAAGTAGTAAATAATTCTAGATCAAAACTAGTTTAGTTATCAAATGACATTTGTTTATCATTTTCGTCTGATTTTTCTAGTTCACTATCAAAAAGAATCTCTTCTTCTATTTCTTCTTGTAATGCGTCTATATCTATAGCTTTTTCTGGATTTTGGTCTAACTGAGTTTCTAGTTGATGCACCGCTTTAAATTGATTATCTAATGCCTTTTTTCTTCTTCCCATTAAGTGATCCTGAGCTACTGAGGCTGTCTTCAATGCTCTTTCAATTTTTCCCTGTTCTAAAGTATATTTATCCCACTCTATTTGAAGTTTCTCTAAAATTGAAATAATTTGAGATTGATTTTCTCCTATAGTAACTACTTTCATGAATTCCTTTATAACTCCAACTACTAATAATAGATTACCAGGTGAAGTTATTGTTACTTTTTTAGATTGAGCATATTGAATAAGATCCATTCTTTTTTCATAAATATATGAAAGAATATGATCACTTGGAACAAAAACTATAACATTATCTAATGTATTTTGTTGAGTATTAATATACTTATCGCCTACCTCATCTATAATATTTTTTTTCAAAGTATCAAAAAATTTTTTTTCTCTTTTTTCAAGATCAATTTGTTCTAAATTTTCTTCTATTAGGGGTTGGAAATGTTCCCAAATAAATTTAGAATCCATATGAATTACTTTATTTTCTGGTAAATTTATTGTGAAATCAGGTCTTGTCCCATTTTCTAGCACTTGTTGTGTTTCATATTGAACACCTTTAATAAAACCTGCACTTCTAAAAATATCCTCAGCCATTAATTCACCTAGTTGCCCTCTAGTCTGACTACCTGATAATACATTTGTTAATTTACTAAATTCAATTTTTGCTACATTTATTGCTTCTTCAGTATTTTTATTTTGTTTTCTAAGTTCATTATTTGTTGTAATTAGATTTAATGTTTCTTTCAATGAAGTTTCATATTGTTTAGTCATTAGTTCTTTTACTTGCTTCAAATCATTTGAAAATTTATTATCTTTTTCTGTTAGTAATTGTTTAACTTTATTTTCAACACCCTCGGTAGTATCATCAGCAAATTCCTTGAATTTCATAGCTGAAAAGTATTTAGAAAATCTTATAAAAAATAAGAATGATATACCAGCTATAGAAAAAATAAGAATTACGAGTAGAAAAATTATTGTTAGGTTGAATAGACTCATATCTTTTACTTTCTAAGTATCAATTAAGATAATTTTAGAGTTTTAATGTGAGGTAAGTCAATTATAAAATTACACTAATACTTAGACCTATCTAATTATGTACTATAAGCTAAAATATAATAATGACTTTAGATCTTCATAAAATTAGAAATGAATTTAATTTAGATAACAATATTGCTTATCTAAATAGTGCTTATATGGGACTTCTTCCTAAGTCTTCAATATTCAGTGGATCAGAAGGTTTTGAACTTAAATCTAGATCTTGGAAAATTCAATGGGAAGATTTTTATAAAAAACCTGAAAATACAAGGAAGATATTCGCTAATTTAATAAACTCAGATAATAATTCTATTTTTTTTGTTCCATCGTCAAGCTATGGTTTTGCAGTTTTTGCTAAAAATTTCAAATTATCTAAAAAGAAAACAATATTATTATTAGATGAAGAATTTCCTTCAAATGTTTGGATTTGGAAGAAAATAGCTGAAGAACAAAATGGTATGGTAAAATTTGTTCCTAGGCCATTAGATGATGATTGGACATCAGCTATTCTAGAAAATATCTCTGATGATACTGCTTTGGTTTCAGTACCTAATTGCCACTGGACTGATGGAGGCATTATTAATCTGCAAGAATTATCTAATTATCTTAAGAATAAAGATATTGCATTTGCTATTGATGGTACTCAATCTGTTGGAGCAATGCCAATTGATATTGAAAAAATTAAGCCTGACTTTATGGTTGTTTCAGGATATAAATGGTGTCTAGGTCCTTATAGTTTGGGATTAGCATATATTGATAAAAAGTATCATAATGGTCTGCCACTAGAGCATAATTGGATGTCTAAATTTCCTATGCCAATCGATAATTCTGTCCCTGATATGACTGTTTATAATGACTATAATTTTGAAAATGCTAGAAAATTTGATTTTGGTCAAAGAGGTAATTTTCATTTGATACCTGCTTTAGAATCTTCTCTAAAATTTATAACAAATATTGGAGTTGATAATATATACAATCATTCTAATAATTTAAACTTGGAAATTATTAGCCATGCTTCTGAAATGGGTTTTACGAGTATTGAAAATAAATATAGAGCGAAGCACTATTTAGGATTAAGATTTAAGAATAATATACCTAAAAACTTTGTTGAAAATCTTGCTATGAAAAATGTCTATATTAGCTCTAGGGGTAAAAAAGCAATCAGAGTTACCCCTCATATATGGAATAATTCTGGTGATGTAAATCAATTTATTCAAGCACTAAAGGATATTATGTAATGACTATATTTATCAACGAAGATCAAGTAAAAGAAGTTTTAGATGTTAAGACATCTATTAATTTGTTAGATGAGTCTATGAAAGCTTTATCAAATGGTAAGGGTTTTAATTCACCTAGAAAAAGACTTCCAACAAGTTATTCTGGTGGAAATTTACATTTTATGGCAGCTTCATGGCCAGAAAAAGGAATTGCGGGCCACAAAAGCTATGTAGTTACTAAAGGAAAAGCTACATTTGTAGTGGTACTTTACTCAACTGAAGGAGAAGGCTTATTATCTGTTATTGAAGCAAATTATTTAGGTCAAATTAGAACTGGTGCTGCTTCTGGACTAGCTTCTAAATATCTTGCTAGAAAAGATTCCAAAAAATTAGCTATCATTGGTTCTGGATTTCAGGCTAAAACCCAACTTGAAGCTATTAATTCACAATTTAATTTAGATGAAATAAAGATATATTCAAGATCAAAAGATAAAAGAGAAAATTTTGCAAAAAAAATGTCTGATAATTTAAACAAAACTATTATAGCAACAGACTCATGTGAAGAGGCAACAATAAATTCAGATATAGTTTGCCTAATTACTAATTCAACTAAACCTGTAATTGAACAAGAGCAAATATCTAAAGGTATGCATATAAATGCAGCAGGTGGTAATAGCTGGTTACGCTCAGAAATTTCAGCAGAATCAATAGGAAAATTTAACTTTGTTACATGTGATGATTTAGAACAAGCTAAAATAGAGTCCAAGGAATTAATAGAAGCTACTGAAAAAGGGATAATTTCTTGGAATAATATAAATGAAATATCTTCTGTAATATCTGGAAAAGTAGAAGGAAGAGAAAAAAATGATGATATTACGTTATATGAATCATTAGGGATAGCTATGCAAGATATTGCTGTTGCAAAATTTTTATATGATAAATATAAATAAAATTATTCAATTATCTTTTTTAGTTCAACATCTACTTTTTTATTTAATGAAATTAAATCTAAATTATTACAAATAATTGAATAACTAATTTTATCTTTTTTTAGTATCTCTACCATCTTTTCAGTTTTTATCTGATTTTCCAGTATACTCAAGTAGTGGCTTTTTGAAAAATTTCTATTTTGCATAACTCTTTCTAAAGATAAATTTATATCTGTTTTTATTATCCAGATATAGTCAAAGATTTTATGGAAATTAGCATCTATAATTACCGCTCCTTCAAAGACGCAAAAATCTTTACTAGAATGAGAAATTTCTTTTTCAATAAAGATTCTTAATTCAGGCCAAATTATTTTCTTAAGAGAAATTAACATTTCTGGATTTTCAAAAACTAACTTTCCTAATTCTTTAGTGTTAATTTTATTATTTTTAGTGATATAACTAGGAAAAATTTTGTCAATCTTATTTATTACTTCTTTGTTATTTTTATAAATAGACTTAGCAATATTATCTAAATCAAATGTATCAATTGATTTACGACTTAAGATATTAAGAACAGATGATTTTCCTGAACCAACATTCCCTGTTATTGCTAAAGATTTCATATTGAGTTAATTGCGTTTTAAATTATCTATGTGATTTATTATATTTTGAAATAAAATTAAAAAATAACCCCCAGAGGTCTGAGCAATAAAAAAAAGTCCTATTATTTAGGGCTTTTTTTTATAGTTTTCTTTGATTTAGTTTCTCTTCTGTTACTACCTCATGAAATTCAATCTCATAAAAATCAACTAAACTCATTAATTCAGAAGATAATTTTTCTCTTATATTATTTGGTACATTTTCATAAACAATTGCATCAAGTGTTTCTTGTGTCCATTCTGCACTTACAGAATAGTCTTCTGCAGGTGTTGAAAATCCAGAAACATAAATTGTTGCTTTATTTCTACCTTGATATTCATACTCAGTACAAATTTTTTGTAATATTGAAGCTACTTTCCATGCATTATCTCTAGTTGTAAAGCATTTTCTTCTAATTAAGAACATAATTTCTCCTTAGTTGTCGTTAATATCCACAATTTCAACATTTATATTTTCGAGTATACTGGTGTAATGTCATTTTTTATTATTGCTATAGTTTTAATTTCTACATTTATTCATGCATTATGGAATTTTTTAATTAAGAAGTCAGATTATCCCTATGAATTCATACAATTATTAGCTATTTTCAGTGGTCTTATAGCGTTACCTTTTTCTTTTTTTTTCTTACTTCAAGAACAAATATCATTATTAGGATTATTACTATCTTTATTATCTGGCTTTATACATATTTTCTACTTTTATTATTTGGGTAAAGCATATCAACATGGTCAATTATCTTATGTATATCCTATTTCTAGAGGGACTGCGGTTGCTTTAGTTCCCATATGTGGTATTTTCCTAATCAAAGATGATATTGATATATTTTCAATATTTGGAATTTTAGTTGTATTTTTAGGAATTTTTACACTTAGCTTTATTGATCTTTTGAGTATAAATAAATCAAATGTTATGAATATCTTAACCCCTTTATTAATAGGAATTACTATTACAATTTATACGTTAATTGATAGTCTAGCTGTTCAGCTTGTTAATCCTTTATTTTTATTCTCAATATCTTCTTTTACAGGAGGTATTTTTTCAGTTATTTTTTTTGACAGGAGAATTAAGCACTTTAAGAATATTCTAATAAATAATATTAAATTTGTAATATTAATTTCAGTCATGTCTGGAGTAGCATATCCAATGATTTTATACGCTTATAAATACTCAATCGTAAGTTTAGTTGCTCCATTAAGAGAAATTTCTACTGTTTATGCTGCTTTATTAGGAATTATATTTTTAGGTGAAACTTATTCTAAACCAAAATTAATTGGCATTTCTATGATTGTCATTGGAGCAATATTAATCACATAATAAAATAATTACTTTTCCTCTATTTCGATAGAATTAATCATATCTCCAGGATTAGGATCACTCATTGGATCTCTTTCACGAATTTTTAGCACTACATCCATTCCACTTATAACTTTACCGAAAACTGTATGAGCACCATCTAAATGAGGAGTTGGTCCGTGTGTTATAAAAAACTGCGACCCGTTTGTTCCTGGCCCTGCATTAGCCATAGAAAGAATTCCTTCAGAATCATGTTTTAGAGAAGATACAAATTCATCATTGAACTGATAACCAGGCCCTCCTGCTCCTGTTCCAGTAGGATCCCCTCCTTGAATCATAAACCCAGGAATTACTCTGTGAAACGTAGTTCCATTATAATATCCGGCTTTAGAAAGATTTATAAAGTTTTCACAAGTAATTGGAGTTTGATCAGAATATAAATGTATTACTATTTCACCTTTTTCTGTATCAATTTTAGCCTTATAAGTTTTTTTTGTATCTAAATTACCTTTTGGTGGCTCTAAGTTCATAATAAATCTTCCTATTCCATTTTTTTAAAATAACTATTCTAATATTATCTTATTTGTTGTGATAAATATTTTTAATTAGTAAATTAACTTACAAATTATAAATTATGATTTTATATCAACTAGTAATTTACCGAAATTTTCACTGTCGAATAATTTCATGAAATTAAGTGGAATATTATCAAATCCAATATTTATGTCTTCTTTATACTTAATTTTTCCTTCTTGTATCCACTTTGTCATATCATCCATCGCTTCTTGATACTTATGTTCAAAATTAAAGACTATGAAACCTTGCATTGTAGATTGTTTAGTAAGCATAGTTCTTGCTACTCTTGGTCCTAATGGGGGAGTTTTTGCGTTATAATTAGCAATTTGTCCACATACTGCAGTTCTTGAAAAAACTGCCAAATGATTCATTACTGCATCAGATATTTCTCCACCAACGTTATCAAAATACATATTTACATAATCTTGACCTAATTTACCTAATTCAGAATCAATATTTTGAGTTTTATAATTAAAACAATAATCAAATCCAAGCTCATTTATACAATAATCTAATTTCGTATCGCTTCCAACTATACCAATAACTGTGCATCCAGATATCTTCCCTAGTTGCCCTACTAATGAACCTACTGCCCCTGATGCAGCTGAAACTACCAATGTTTGACCTGGTTTTGGTTTTAATACTTCAAAAAATCCAAGATGAGCTGTTCGACCGGGCATACCTAAAACACCCAAAGAATAAGTAATTGGCATTTCTTTAGAAATATTTATTTTATTTATAATTCCTGATTTTAATTCGTTTTCACTAAGAATTTTATATTTTTGCCAACCTATTTTTGAATTAACCATATCTCCTATATTAAATGATTTAGATTTTGATTTTATAACTTTTGCAATAACTTCTCCTTCCATGACATCACCTATTTCTACGGCAGATGCGTAAGATGGACCAGCATTCATTCTTCCTCTCATATATGGATCTAATGATAAATATTCAGTTTCAATTAAAATCTCTCCAAAATTTATTTCTGGTAAATCCTCAGAGGTTTTTTCAAAATCTGTTTCTATATTCGGTCTTCCATTAGGTCTTTGTTTAAGAACCCATTTTTCATTTTTCATACGTTTCCTTAAAATTTGATAATAATCGGTTATATCTTATCATAGAAGAAACTATATTTTTTTTTCTTATAAGTTATGATGAAATAAAGATAAAAATATTATCTATATAACCTTTGTCAAGGAATTAAATTTGAAAGATCTATCTCCCTTAAAACTGAATAATCCAGTTCTGATTTGCTCCTGGCAAGGTTGGCCTGATGCTGCAGAATCTGCGACTAAATCTGTTGAAGAAATTCTATCTCAGCTAGAAGTAATTCATTCAATTGAAATGGAATCAGATTCTTACTATATATATTCAGACAAAAGACCAACAGTTACAAACATAAAAGAGAATTTGAGACACATTGATTGGTTAGAAAATAAATTTTCTTTTGTAAAAAGAAAAAATTCTAAAAATGATATTGTAATTTTTGAAGGAATAGAGCCAGATTTGGACTGGAAAAATTATGTCAAAGAATTCTTAAGTGTTATTGAATTTTATGAAATAAAGACAATTATTATGGTAGGAGCCCTGCTTGACTCTGTTCCACACACCAGAGAACCAAGAATAAGTTTTACAGGAACAGGGAAAAAAAATAATTCTCTTTTGAAAAAATTAAAGTACTCCCCTCCTTCATATGAGGGTCCTGCTGGTATAACTTCTGCTATTGGTGAAAAACTTGATCATATGAAACTTTCGACAATATCAATTTGGGGACATACTCCTCACTATCTTCAAGTTACTCACAACCCTATCCTTTCAGCGGCTATAATGAAAGAGTTATCTAATTTACTTGACTTAAAACTAAGTTTTGAAAAAATTACTAAAAGATCTGAGGAATTTCGTTCATCTCTTAATTTAGCTCTAGAAGATCATAATGAAATAACTAAGTATGTTGAAAGATTAGAAGAATCATATGACACCGAAGAAATGTCAAAAATAGATCCTGAGCCTCAATTAATTCTTAAAGATGTGGAGAATTTTCTGAAAGATTCACGAAAAGATAGTGATTAAATATGTCTTCCAAAGATTTTAATGAAATCATAAACAATTCGAACGGTGATATAGGTTTTAATTTTAGTAAATCTAAAACAAATAATGATCTCTTAGTTATAGGTCTAACTAATTCTGACATTAAGGAATCTGACTTTATCTGTAATGCTTATTTATACTCAAATAAACCTAAAAGTTCAAAACAATGTGTAGGAAAAATTATCAATAGTAAAGATACATTGAAATCTTTAGATGATACAGATTTTGTTCTAATTGAAGATCCGAAAAATGTAAATTTTAATATTTTTAATTATGAAAAAAGTATAGGAATGATAATTAATAAAAAAATTACTGATGATCGTAAAGATACAATCGAAAATTTTGAATTTGATTTTTTAATATATGATCAAGACATTGACTCATTCAATAATTTAGAAGATATGCTTGTTGCAAAAGATATGATAAATTCAATAAGATCTAATTGGTTTATTAGATTAAAATCAAACATTTTAGACGATGTAAATTTTCAATTTCTTTATCATATTGGTTTTACTGGGATTGTTTTAGATTTATCTGAGATGACAATAAATAACTTTTCTAATATTTCGTCAAAATTAAGTAATTTAGAGGTAAAAAAAAGTGGGAAATCTTAATAATACCCAAATTACAATAATTGGCTTAGGTAACTTAGGAATGAATATAGGTAAATTCCTTTTATCTAATAATAAAACTATTAAAATTGTTGGTTTTGACTTAGATAAAAATCAAAGTAAATTAGCAAAAAATTCTGAATCTATAACAATAGAATCTAATAGTTATTCAGATAGTGTTGAAAATTCAGATATATTAATTCTTGCTGTACCCACATCCTCAACATATGATGTTTTTGAATCATTAGTAGATAATATTGATGAAAGAATTTGTATAATTGATTTTTCATCAAATAAAAGAGCTGTTAGCTCTTGGGCAAATGAATTATTACCTAATAATGAAATTATTGGAATGTATCCTTTTATTAAAGATGATTCTTTATTAAATCTTAATTGGGGAGTTATTAATTATTCTAATTCTAAACCTAAGTCAATAGACTTATCTAAATCTTTTATTGAAGAATTTAAAGGTTCTGTGATAAATATAGATATAAATGAACATGATAGCTACATAGGACTGGTTGAAACTATGCCATATTTACTAAGTTCTGTATTAATCAAACTTTCTCATAAAAGTTCTTCGTGGAAAGAGGTATTTAGATATTTTGACGGAAAATTTAATGAATTTTCATCACCTTCTGAAATTGACCCAATTAAGTCATTTTCTTCAATATCAACTAATAACGATATGATTAATCAATGGATAAAACTTTACATCAATGAATTAATGAATTTAGAAAAACAGATTGAATCTAATTCAGAGAATGAAATTGCTGATTTTGTTAATTCTTCTTGGGAAGACAAACTACTCATTAAGAATAATATTGATCCAAACTTCACTAAATCTAATGATCTTATCCCATCATCACAAGAAAATATGTTGTCTTTATTTATAGGTTCAAAAGCTGCTGGTTTTTTTACAAAATCTAAAAATATCGATAAAGACAAATATGGTTTTGAAAAAAGAATCTAATTATAATAATGAATTTATCTCTAAATAAAGTACTAAGCTTAAGAGGAGATATTAAAATCCCTTCAGATAAGTCTTTGTCTCATAGAGCAGTTATGTTTAATTCTATTGCGAACGGAGATGCTAAAATATCTAATTTTTTAATGGGAGAAGATTGTTTATCCACAATTGATGTTTTACAAAAATTAGGTGTAAAAATAAAAGTAGAAGGTAGTACTGTTTATACTTATGGAAAAGGAATTAATGATCTATCTAAACCAAAAGATATTTTGTATGTAGGTAATTCAGGTACTACTATAAGGTTAATGTCAGGAATTTTAGCTGGTAGAGATTTTGATTCTACACTTGATGGAGATTCATCTATCAGGAAAAGACCAATGAAAAGAATAATCAAACCCTTATCTATGATGGGTGCTAATATTTCAGCTTTAAATAATAATGAAAATGCACCAATAAATTTTTCTGGTGGAAAATTATCTGATCTTAATTATGAACTACCCGTAGCTAGTGCACAGCTAAAAAGTGCTTTAATTCTTGCTGGTCTAAGATCAAATGGTAAGGTTATCATAAAAGAAAAAGATGTTTCTAGAGATCATACTGAAAGATTATTAATGGGTATGGGAGCAAATATCAATAAAACTGGTCTACAAATAGAAATTTCACCATCTGAACTTCAATCGAATGATCTTGTTATACCTGGGGATATCTCTAGTGCTGCTTTTTGGATGGTTGCGGGATCAATTCATTCTGATGCTGAATTAAATATTTTAAATGTAGGAATTAATGAAACAAGAGCTGGAATAATATCCGTATTAGATAGAATGGGAGCTAACCTAGAATTTAATAATAAAGTTCAGTATTCTGGAGAACCTGCTTGCGATATTGCTGTAAAAAGTTCAAAACTTAAGGGTACAACCATATCAGGTAAGGAAATTCCTTTATTAATTGACGAAATTCCTATTATTGCTTTAGCAGCTGTATTTGCTGAAGGAGAAACAAGAATTACCGATGCTAAAGAACTAAGATATAAAGAATCCGACAGAATTTCACTAACTGTAGATTGGATGAGAAAAGCAGGCGCTGATATAGAAGAATTAGATGATGGAATGATTATTAATGGAACATACAATATAAATGGTGGCTATTTTTCATCACATGGAGATCATAGATTAGCTATGACTTTAGGAATAGCAAGCTTAGTGTCTGAAAAAACAATAAAAATAGAAAATCCAGATGCTGCCAATGTTTCATATCCTAACTTTTGGGAAACTTTAAATACAATTGGAAATTGATCTTTTATGAAATTAAATTCTAAAATTTTTCTTATATCTGGTCCTTCAGGAGTAGGAAAAGATACAATTATATTAGAACTACGTAAAATATTTCCTGATTTTCATTTTGTAATTACAACAGTGACCAGACATCCAAGAGAAGATGAGATTGAAGGAATCAATCATTTTTTTGTTTCTGAGCCTGAATTTCTTAAGTTAGTAGAAAAAGATAAGCTGATTGAGTGGTCAAGAGTTTACGGTAATTATTATGGTGTTCCTAAATCTCAAATTTTAGAACCATCTCAAAATAATAAACATGTATTATTAAGAGTTGATGTTCAGGGAGCAAAAAAAATAAAAGAATCTATTCCTGAAGTTATACTAATTTTCATAAAACCAGATTCTGTTAATTCAGTTAAGAAACATTTGTTAGAAAGAGGACAGGTTTCTGATGAACAAATTAAAATCAGATTAGATACCATGAAATCTGAAATCGAATTATCTAATTATTTTGACTATGTAATCACTAATATTGAAGGTAACATTGATTTAGTAGTTAGTGAAGTAAAAGATATAATAGATAGAAATATTTAATTTTATGAAGATTAAAAATATATTAATTTCACCTCAAGAATTTAAGGAAAGCTTAACTGGCTATGAAGTAGCTTTAGCTATTAAGGATGGAATAAATAGAGTTGATTCTAGTGTAAATGTAAAAATTGCACCAGTCGCAGACGGAGGTGATGGAACATTAAAAACTATGGTTGATGTAACTAATGGTGAAATAATCAAAGAAAATGTTCATGACCCCCTAGGAAAAGAAATAGAAGCTGAATGGGGAAAATTAGGCGATAATCAGACTGCTGTTATAGAAATGGCTAGAGCATCTGGATTAGCATTACTGAATGAAAATGAGAAATCAGCCTTAAATACTACTACTTATGGAACAGGCCAGTTATTTAAAGCTGCCTTGGATAGTGGAGCTAAGAAATTTATTCTTGGAATTGGTGGTAGTGCTACAAATGATGGTGGTGCTGGATTTGTATCTGCTATTGGGGCAAAATTACTAGATAAAAATAATAATGATGTTTTTCCATCAGGTGCAAACTTAAATTCAATAGAAAATATAGATCTTAGTAATATAGATAAAAGAATAAATCAAATAGAAGTTAAGGTAGCTTGTGACGTCAACAACCCTTTGTGTGGAGATTCTGGTGCCTCAGTAATTTTTGGACCTCAAAAAGGTGCAAACACAGATCAAATTAAAATTTTAGATGAAAACTTATTCTATTGGTCTCAACTAATTGAGAATCAAATAGGAAAAAATATTAGAGATATCCCTGGGGCTGGAGCTGCAGGAGGTTTAGGAGCAGGACTTATGGCATTTGTTAACGCCGAGCTTGCATTAGGTGCTGATATAGTACTGGACACATTAGATTATGAAAAAGAATTACCTGGAATTGACTTAGTTATTGTTGGTGAAGGTCAAACGGATAAATCGACTCAATTCAATAAGTCTCCAGTGGCAGTATCAACTAGAGCAAAAAAGTTTGGCATTCCAGTTATTTGTATATCTGGCTCTTTAGGAGAAGGTTACAAGGAATGTTCTTCTCAAGGTATAGATTCTTTTTTTAGTATTGTAAATAAACCTATGGAATTGGATTATGCTTTAGATAATGCTTATGATTTAATTAGATCTAGTACTGAAGAAATTTTTAAGACTTTAATTTTATAGTAGGAATATTAAATAATGAAAATATATGATTTAGTAATTATTGGTGGAGGCATAATAGGACTGGCTGTTGCTAATGATCTTATTAGAAGAAATAGTAAATTAAAGATATTGGTGGTAGAAAAAGATCCTAATGTTGCTTCACAACAATCAGGGCATAATTCTGGTGTAATACATTCTGGAATTTATTATAAACCTGGTTCTTTCAAGGCTCAATTTTGTGTAGAGGGAAGAGCAAGTATGACTAAATTTTGTCAAGATAATGAAATTCCTGTATGGACATGTGGAAAGTTAATCGTTGCAACTAAAGAATCAGACATACCCAAGATAGATAATCTTTTTCAAAGAGGAGTGGCTAACAATGTTGAAGGTCTAAAAGTACTTAATCCTGATGAATCTAGACAAATAGAACCATATGTAAAATCACTTAAATCTCTTCATGCACCAGGTACAGGAATTGTAAATTATGAAACTGTAACTGAGGTATATGGGGATCAATTTAAAGAAAAAGGTGGAGAAATATTGCTTGATACTAAAGTAATTGGATCTACCAAAGATAATGATAAAATTGTAATTCAAACTACTAACGGAGATTTACATACAAAGAAGGTAATAAACTGCGCAGGTCTCCATTCAGACAGAATTGCAAAATTGTTCGGACTAGAAACAGACTTAAAAATAATACCATTTAGAGGAGAATACTACACTCTTAAAAAAGAAAAAGAATATTTGGTTAAGGGATTAATTTACCCAGTACCTAATCCTGAGCTTCCGTTTCTTGGGGTACATTTTACTCAGACCATGAAGGGAGTTGTAGAAGCTGGGCCAAATGCAGTTCTTGCTACAAAGAGAGAAGGTTACAGAAAGAGAGATATTTCTCTAAAAGATACACTTGATACTTTTACTTACAGTGGATTTTGGAAATTGTTTAAAAATGACTGGAAAACAGGAATTTGGGAAGTTAATAGATCACTTAGAAAGAAAATATTTGTAAATAGTCTCAGAGAGTTAATTCCTCAAGTTAATGATTTTGATTTGAGAGGAGGAGGTTCAGGTGTAAGAGCTCAAGCAGTAGCGCCTAATGGAGATCTTATAGATGACTTCAAAATTGAGAGTGGGGACAATTCAATACATGTATTGAATGCACCATCACCAGGTGCTACATCTTCACTTGTTATAGGAAAATATATTGGTAATTTAGCAGCTAAAGAATTTGGCTACTAAATTTATTCAAGGAAGAATGAATCTACAGCAAATACTGTAGGAATAACTATAATCAAGAAAAGTATCAGACCAAATAAACCATTAACAGTAGCTCCCAACAACCCACATACTAAAATATCAAACATAAGTACTGGGTAACCTATAATATCATTTTTAATTTTCATTATTTTTACTATACTACAGCGTTAATTTTCTCTTCAAAATGTTGTTTACCAACAGCTCCTATTATCTGATCAACTGGCTGACCATCCTTGAAAAGTAATAGCATTGGTATCGATCTTACGTGAAAACGTACAGAAAGATTAGGATTACTGTCTACATCTACTTTAGCAAAAAGAACTTTTCCATCATATTCTTCAGCTAATTGATCGATTGTTGGAGCAATCATTTTACATGGTCCACACCACTCAGCCCAAAAATCAACAAGAACTGGGATATCAGAATTTTCCACAATTTCTTGAAAATCACTTTCATTTACAATAACTGGTTTAGACATTTCTACTCCTTAACTTATTTTTACTTTTTTATAATTTAATAATGGTACAGCAGATGAAAAATCTGGATTGTTACTAGATTCTAGTTCAGTGACCATTCTACCAAAATAGTCAGTCGATGTAAGAAATCCTTCAATTTTTCCATCAAGCTTAAATTTTGTATTTAGTTCAAAGTTTCCATTTTCAGATATTATTGTAATGTTATCATCTTCATTAATATTATTAGCTATAGCATCTTTTGGGTGAATACTAATAAAAATTGGTGAGGTGATTTTATTCATGTCTGATTCTTTAGAAACTTTTACTGCTTCTGGTCTATTAAGAATTCTTCCAGGTAAATAGAATAGCCCATCTGTTATAATTTCATCAATATTTATGTCATCGAAAAGCAAATCATAGCTCAAGTCATTTTTAATTACTTCATTGCTATTTTCTGAGACTTTAGATATGTATTCATTTTTATATTTTTCTATCTCAATATTTTTATTCTCAAATAACATTTCTGAAATATTTACTACTGACATAAGATTAGAATTAACTTTATTTATCATCTTTGGAGAGACTTTTATTCTTCCTTCATTATTAATAGTTGTTGATTTATGCTCAGCATAAGTTTTTGTTGGTAAAGTAAAATCAGCTAGATCAAAAAACTTATTCTTAAGATGGTTTGCATAAATAAAAAGCTCAAGTTTTTCTGATATTTCCTCGAAAGGTTCTTCTGTAATCAAATCAGGATTAATGCCATCTCCAAACATTATTAATGCCTTAATCTTACTCTCTTTTATTTTTTCTATAATATTATCAATACTTGAGAAGCTTTTTTTATTCTTTGAAAAAATATCATAGAAATTAGCTGTACCAATACCATTAAATGTAGGATATATACCTTTTCCTTCTCCATTCAAGTTGTTAGTAATTGAAGCTAAATTTATAATCGAATCAACAAAATCTTTTGATTCTGAATCTTTAACAGTATCTTGCCCAAAGGTGAATGAAGTTTTAGAAGATCTAGAAACAATCCTTGCAGCTTCTATTATTTGTTCTTCAGGAACTTTGGTGATGGATGAAACTTTTCTAGCATCAAATTTCCATAAGAATTTTTTATATTCATCTATATTATTAGGATTTACATCTTTAGATTCTAAATTTTGATCAAAAATAAGTTTACTAATAGTATTTATGATCAAACTTTCTGTACCAGGAACAGGTCTTATCCATAGATGTGCATATCTAGTCAAGTCAATTTCTCTTGGATCAATAACTATTAATTTAGAATTATCTCTAGATGCTTTTTTTATAGGTAATGAAATTATGTTATTATCTTCAGTTATATTAGATGATATTACTACATTACAGCTTGATTTTTCTAGATTCCAAATCGAGTTAGACGTAGCTAAGAAATTATTTCTATCACTGAGAGTTTTAAAGTAATTAATATTAGTGAGGTTAGCAGTAGTAACATTATCAGTATTAATTTTACTTGATAGGTTTAATAATGCTAAATTATCTTCTACAGAAGCTCTAGGTGAACCTATAATGGCTATTTGTTCTGGATTTATATTTTTTAGTTTTTCATTGATCATTATTATAGCTTCATCATTTTCAATAGATTTATTCTTATACACATCTTTGAAATAGCTTTTTTTGATCCGTGAAGTTGAGTTAGGATAATCGTATCCAAATTTACCCTTATAGCACAACTGACCTTTAGTGGAGGGTGATGATAAATCTCCTTTAAATCTAATTAATTTATCAGATTTGTTTACTTCAACAAGTGCATCGCATCCACCAGAACAGTTGAAACAATTTGCTTCATATTCTTTATCAGATTTTTCCCATTTGTAATCTCTTTCTACTAATGCACCTGTAGGACAAACATCTATACAAGCACCACAAAATTCACATCCAGATTCTAACAACGAAGTACCATTCGAGGTTCCAACAAGTGATACACCTGATCTAGAAACTAATGTTAGAGCAGAGTCTATTCGTATTTCATCACAAACTCTAACGCATCTTGCGCATACTATACAAAGATTGTAATCTCTATCATAAAAAGGATCATCTACATGGATAGGTAAATCCCTTCTATTATAGTTAAGAGGTATAGTCATATCTAGTTCAACGAATCGAGCAGTATCCTTGAGTTCACATCTTTCATTTTTGGGGCATATTGTGCATCTATCTGTTACAGCGACATGTCTTTGACATATATCTTGAGGTCCACACAGTTCTGCTCTATGACAAGTTAAGCATCCATGAGGATGTTCACTCATTAGTAGTTCTACTACACCTTTTCTTAAATCATTTACAGGTTCATTATCGCTAACAACTTTCATTGAATTGGCAGCAGGAGTTGTGCATGATGCAACTGTCATTTTTCTTACAGACCCATCAGGACCAGTTTGTTCAACCTCTACTAAACATGCTCTACAAGCACCATAAGGTTTCATGTTTGGATAGTAGCATAAATATGGAATATAAATATCATTATCCATTGCGACTTGAAGAATAGTTTGACCATTCTTTATATCCAAATTACTCCCATTAATGTTTATTTTTGCTTCTTCTGACAAATTTTACTCCGAATTATTTGGTCTGGTTCTTGTTGGTATAAGCATTTTTTCTAGTGGTTCTGACCTATTAGCAATTGAATCTGATATTTCTTTTTCAAAATACTTTAATGAAGATGATATAGGATTATAACCTAGTTGACCATGACCACAGAGTGATCCAATTTTCATACTTTTACCTATTCTTTCCAATAAATGTAGATCGTTTGGTTCACTCTTAGATTTACATAAACGGTCTAGTACATCATACATATGAGTATTACCAAGTCTACAAGGGAAGCATTTTCCACAAGACTCGAACTGATTGAATGCAACCAAGTTTCTAATCAAATCAACTACTGAAACTGATTCATTGCATACAATTATCCCACCTGAGCCTAGTATAGCACCAGATTTAGCCATTTCATCGAAATCAATTTTTGTTGAAAATGCATCTTTCCCCAATACTCCACCTAGAGGTCCACCTGTTTGAAGCATTTTAATTTCTGATTCTGAGTTGGAACCACCTCCAATATCATGGAGAACATCATTTATAGTCATACCCATAGGAATTTCATACATACCAGGTCTATTAATATGACCTGATAAACAAACAATAGCTGTACCTGTAGACTTTTCTGTTCCAGTACTCTTGAACCAATCTGAACCATTTTTTATTATTTGAGGAACATAAGAAATAGTTTTTACATTATTAATATTGGTTGGCTTCTTCCATAATCCTGAAGCAGCTGGAAAAGGAGGCTTAAATCTCGGCGTTGATCTTTTACCTTCAATTGCCTCCATAAGAGCAGTTTCTTCACCTGCCACATATGAATCTCCAGTTAGTGAAACTTCCATATCAAATGAAAAATCTGAACCAAGTATATTTTCTCCTAATATACCTTGTTGGTAGGCTTCTTTTATTGCTCTTTCAATAGCATTAATTGGAATTTCATGACCTTGTCTAATAAAAACATAAGATTTATTTGAGTTTGTGGCATAACCATTTAAAATTAGACCTTCAACTAATGTGTGAGGATCTGTTTCTAGTATCCCTTTATCATTATAAGCTCCTGGGTCTCCTTCTTCACAATTACATAGTACATATTTGGTAGAAGCTTTATTTGGAGCTAAAAAACTCCATTTAACACCTGTTGGAAAAGCTGCACCACCTCTACCTCTTAGTCCTGAATTTTTGACTTCTTCGACAACATTCTCAGGGGACATTTCAAAAAGTGCTTTATCTAAAGCAGCATAACCATCTTGGTTGATGTACTGAAATATATCTCCTGGAGTAATTTCCCCAAAATTTCTAGTAGCAATTCTAAGTTGATTTGAGAATTGTGGCAAATCATTTATACTTGGAATTTCTATATCTAAACTTGAGTTAGAATCATAGGCATAAGCATTTTGTTTAAAAATGTTTTTACTTTTTAGGTAATGATTATAAATACTATTAGCGATATCAAGATCAACATTAGCATAAAAAATTTTTACATTTGAAGGAAGATGGACTACAATCATTGGCTCTAAATACATAAGACCCATAGAACCAACTTCAAGAATATTTATTTTATCCGAGGACTTTGAAGATAGAGATTGAAAAATTTCATCTGCACCTACTGCTTGCCCACTTGTTCCGGTTTGAACCTTAATAACTACTTTTTTGTCGTAGATATCGCTTACATATTTTGAAGATAAATCTTTTAAATTTTGATATTTTTCAGACATTATTCCTTCTTTAGTGAATCAATTAAATTTTCAACTTTTTTATCATCCAGTTTTCCAAACATTTTATGATCAACAGCAAAAACAGGACTCTGCGCACAAGCCCCAAGACATGTAGAGTACCTGAGTGTAACTTTATTGTCAGAGCTTTCTCCTTCTCCTTCAATTCCAAGTATGTTATGAGCCTTAGTAATTAGTTTTTGAGCTCCATTAATGTGGCAGCTTGGTCCCCAACAAACATCTAGAGTTTTTTCGCCGGGTGGAGTAAACCTAAAATTTGTATAGAATGAAGCTACACTCCATACATCATTGATAGTTACTTTACAAAAGTTAGCAATTTCTTCTATTGCTTCATCAGGTATATAGTGCAACGAGTCTTGCACAGCTAATAAAGAAGACAAAACTGTAACTGTAGTTCTCTTTTGGTTGGAAATAGATTCATTGATTATAGATCTAAGTGAATCTGAATCCAAAATTTTATTTGACAAATCTACTCCTGAAATAGTTCCAATTTAATTTTATCAATTTGGAATTTTTCTAACAAGATATTATTTGATCAAATTGTACTAATTGCTACCTAATGTTTTAGCTATCTTCATATCTTCTGAAACATCTCTTTGAATTGTAGGGCTAACAATAACATCTTGAACTATTGTCCTATGAGGCATTCTCATACAAAGCAAGATAGTTTCTGCTATATCTTCTGGCATCATCATTGTTGCTCTTGCTTGTGCATCTGGAGGCAGAGGTCTATTATCTAAAATTGGCGTATCTACTTCTGCAGGATAAATTGTACAACTTCGTATTCCATGCTCTCTTAATTCTTGTCGCATTGCAGTCATCATTGCTGCAACAGCTGCTTTTGCTGAAGAATAAGGCACTCCTCCCATAAGCCCAGGATTTATTGCAGCCATTGAAGAAATTGTTACTACAGTTCCACCACCATTTTCAATCATATTTGGCAAAATAGCTTGTGTTAATCTGTAAACACCCTCAACATTCACATTGAATACTGATTGCCAGTCATCTTTCTTTACGTATCTCATTGATCGTACTTTACTTGAATGGCCAGCATTATTTACTAGATACTGAATATTACCAAATTCTTTAATAGCTTCTTCTGCTACATTTGCAGCAGAATCTCCATCTTCTAGATCAGCAGAAAGAAAAGCACCTTTTCCTCCAGCATTTTTAATTTCTTTGACTGATTCTTTTAGAAGATTTTCTCTTCTTCCTACAACAAATACATTAGCACCTTGTTCGCCTAGCATTTTTGCTGTTACTTTTCCTATACCAGATCCTGCTCCAGTAAGTATAACTGATTTACCTTTCAATGAATCCATTTGTATCCTCCAAAATAATTTTTGTTACTTTTTCACCTAATTCAACCGAATAGTTAGTCCCTCTATCCTCTGGATATATTTGAGCTGTATTAGCAGAATAAAGTCCAGAAACAGGTAATTTTATTGGTATTTTATATGAAGAATAATTAATTGGAATAATTGGTTGGGCATAATTTATTTTATTAAATTTATAATCAAGGATTTCGTCTTTAGAAAAATTTGGATTTATTGAGTTTATATAAGGTATATATTTTTCGATCACTTCATCATAATTCATACTTAATAATTCATTATCCTCTTCGACATAATTAGTTATATATAGTATATTTTTTTCGTCATAGTTTTCTTTAGGTAAAAGATTAGTATGTTCAATAATCCCAAGAAATGGAAAATCTTTATCTGCTATTGAAACCCAGTAATATTCTGATATGGGACTTTTTAAGATCAAAATCATAACCACTGCAGACATATATTCAACTTTATTCATTTTTTCTAAAAGGTTTGAATCTAAGGTGATTAGATTACTCAATATACTATAAGGAGTAGTAGATATTACCTTATCAAAAAATTCAGTTTTCTTATTTTTTTCAGCGTCTATAATATCAACTGATGAAACTTTATTTTCTAAGGTGTTTATACTTATAACTTTATGATTATGTTTAATATATCCACCTTTATTTTTGATCTCATTCTCTAATTTTTTTATTAGAAAAGAAAATGAATTTTTTGGATAACAAAGAATTTCATCAAATTTTTTATTCCTAGAAGAAACTCGAGTTTGAATTTTTGACCAAAACCAAGGCATACAAATATCTTTATAATATCTACCAAATTTACCCCTAAGCAGTGGTTCAAAAATTATAGAGAATGTTTTTTCACTTACATGGTTTGATAACCATTTATATGCAGATATTGATTCTAATTTTTTCCAGTCCTTTATTAACTTTAATCTTATAGATATCAAGGCTAGATTTATTCTATCCTTAAATGAAATTATAGGTAATCTTAATAAATCAAAAGGTGAGGTTGTTGACCAAATTTTCTTTTCTGCAAATGTTGCAACTTTAGATTTATACCACTTTAATTCATTTTCAATATTTAGCTCGCTGTAAAGTTCTAAAATTGCTTTATCAGTAACAAATAGATGATGGTACGCTTTTTCTATTTCGAATTTACCAAAATCTATTGTAGAAGCTTGACCTCCAGAGTATGAAGTCGATTCATATATTATAACTTCGTGACCTAGCTTAGAAAGTTTATAAGCTGCTGTAAGTCCAGTAATTCCAGCTCCAATTATACAAATCTTCATTTCTTTTTTATTAGATTAAGTTTTTCTGATAAAAGTATTATAATTCCAAACAAAGAAATAGGAATAAATAATATTAGATGTACAGTTATAATTATTGATGCTCCTTGATTTGTAGAGATTCCAAGAATTAAGAATGCTAAAGTTCCAAAAAATTCAAATCCTCCTATATTTGCTGGTAATGAAGGAATTACACCAGAAAGATTTGTAATTGAACAAACAAAAAGTATCATAAACAACAAATCTAATTTATTATGATTTGGCAATATTTCTACAGAAACTATGTAGTAAACACCAGCTTCAATAAACCAAATTAAAAAAGATAATATAGATAAATTTATATATTTTTTTATACTTCTCTTTTTACTAAAAAAAACAGTTAATGATTTTATAAAATTTAATAACTTTGATATCAGTGATTCAATTAATGGGATTTTCAATTTATAAATTACAAAAAATACTATTGAAAATAAAGTGATGATAATAAAATAATTTATTAAATAATTTCCAAAATCAAGTAAATCAATATTTCTATCATCCAGTTCAATTACATAATTAAATTCTTTTATAAAAGGCAGAGAAATAATTATAAAAATCAATAAAGCTAAAATATCAGTTAATCTTTCTGTAAATATAGTTGATAGTACTTTTATAAAACTTATTGATTCTTTATCTGAGACTCTTTTAACACGATAAATTTCACCTAATCTAAAAGGGAAAATATTATTTGCCATATAACCGATAATAGTTTCCATAAACATGTTAAGTTTATAGTTACCTATAAGTTCTTTATAAATAAATTTCCATCTCAAATATCTAAAAATAACTGATATAAAATAAACAAATGTAGCACTCATTATAATAAACACATTAACTTTAGAAATATTAGAAAATATTTCATCAAAATCATTAATAATTATTACTAATCCATAAACAAAAAAAAGAGAAAGTATTATAGATAATGCATTATATATATTTAATCTAAATTTATTCAATATTTTCTAAGTTTTTTGATTTTAAGAATGTCCCATTTGAACTGCCTATAGAGGATTCAAAATCTCGATACAGCATAAAATTTTTAAATTTTATTCTTTCTTGTGTATTCATAAAAAATTTAGTTAGATCAGCTAAGTTTTTATTTCTATAAATATTTTCAGGAAACCATTCTCTATGTGGAAATTCTCGAATTACTTTGTAGTTAACTAATTCAATTTTGTCTAAATTTTTATTATTTACTAACATCAAATCATAATCATCTTCTAATCTTTCATAATCCATATCACTAAACCAAGTAATTTTATTATTATTTCTTTGATACCACATCCATGGCCATGAAAACCCATCTGTAGAATCTACAGCAATAGATATATTTGATTTTTTTATTTGTAATTCTTCTATTTCCAACGAAATTTTATGTAATTCTTGCGAGGTCTGAGTATAAATAAGCATATCTTTTGGGTTATCAGATAACTTAAAAATTACATTATTAGTTGTCCTAATTGTCAATAAAGTTCCGAATAATGAAATAATCACAATAAAAGAATAAAATAATAAATTAAATTTAAATGATTCTTTTGAGTAAATAAAAAATAATATAAACAGAATAAAACTAGAAAATAAATACAATAAATCATAGTAAATATTTGAAGAATCAGTGTAGTCAGAAAATAATATTTTTAGTATGAAAATAGATAAAATTGATGTTGTTACAAAATAGAAAATTAAAATTGGATACTTAATTTTAATAATATAAGCTATTAAATCTTTAGAAAATATAGATAAAGCAAAAATCAATGGTAAAGTTATATTCACTGTTAACCAAGGCATTTTTTCCCCTGCAATTGAAAATGCAATAATACAAAATATTGACCAAAATCCAATTATTCTTTTTAAGAAACTTTTTTGGAATAAATAATATAAAGATAAAGGTAATCCAACTAAAAAAGGTAAAAATTCATTTGTAATAAGTATCAAAAAGTAATAATAGTAGGGTTGGCTACCTCTTGCAACTTCATGCTGAGCTAGCCAGTAACCAAGTGATTGCCATTGACCTGTTACTAACCCTTGAGGAGCAACTAGGAAAGTAGTAAACATAAAAATATAGATGAGTGAAAAAATTAACAATGAAATCAAGTATATTTTTTTGTCTGTAGAAATACCAATGAATAAGGAAATTATGAGTAAAAAAATTGAAATTATCCAAGATACTATTATCCCTAAACCAGTTGGTAATCCAGGAGGTACACCAGGATAACCATCTGGACTAGCTAGAGTAAAACCCAGAGATGACTGAAATATAGAAACTAGAGGAGCAGATAGTGGTAAAGATAAGGTAAAAATAATAATAAAAATCTTGGTTTCATTTGTTATTTTATCTATACTAATTTTTCCTAATATAACATTTTTTATGTCATTAAAAGAATAGAAGAATAAAAAAACCAATAATCCTAAAACATTAATATACATACTTTCCTTGATCGTGTATCCAATTGATAAACATGCAACTGAAATATATATCCAAAGATTTTGTGAAGACTTAACGTACTTTATGATAGAGATAATAAATATTAGTAAAAAAAATGCCATAAATATATCATTTCTTGCGAAACGACTAAAATAAGCAATTGAAGGAGATATAGTAAGAAATATTGAAAAAATATAGCATGGAATAAATCCTAATTCTTTTCTCAGAAGAAGCGGAATAAATATTAGTAGAAAACCAAATATTGCAAAAGGTAGCCTCAAAATATAATTATTATCAGTAAATAACCAAAAAAAAGAAGAAAGAGTGTTAAATAAAAACATTCCATGAGTTAGAGGATTGTGATTATAGTAGTCCCCTTGAGAAGTTATAAATGAGAAAAAACCATGCAAACTTTCATCGTGATGAACTGCTCTATCGGATAAATCTAGGAATCTTAAGATCAATGCAAAAATTGAAAGAATTATGTATAAAATTAGTTTGTAATTTATGTAAATTTTAGGCATTAATTTAATGAGTATAATCTATATTTTTCATTATCAAATAGTAAATTAAATTTATCAAAATTTGAAATATTAGAATCTTTATATATTAGTCTCTCATAATCAGAAAAAATTATATATGAAATGTTATAGGTTTTAATAACATGATGATCTAGAGTTGGATTATTATAGAAATCTTCAATACTCTTTTCTAAATCAAGTATATATTGAGTATTTTTTCTCCATTGTAATTGATGGTTTGTCCAGGCTAAAGCTGTAGATCTTGAAGTAGCAGAAGAAATAAAATTTGATTTAGTATATGATTTCCCAACACCCTCTAAAACAATTTCATCAGCTGGAATATTATGTTTTATGTATGAAATGATTTCTAATTCACTATCATCAAGATAACTTAGACCATTTAATGTATTCTCTCCCTCATTATCAATATTTCTAGTAGCAATAGATGCTATCGACCACCAAATACTTGGAACTAATATCACTAATGTTGATACAACTATTATTGATTTTTTTCTTATTGAAATATTAAATAAAAATCTAAAAAATAAATAAGAAGAAATAATATTAATAAAAATATAGCAAATGAAATAAAACTTAAATATAGTATTCATTCTATTATCGAAAGCATCAACTACATACAAAAATTCACTTCCATAAATAATTGTTAGGTTAGATAAAAGAATAATTAAAATTTGAGTATCTTTTCTGTTTATTATAAGCAGATATAAGATAGCTGATATTAAAAAACTAAAAAAGGTTACAACTAAGACATAGTTTATAAATAACTCTAAATTTAAGTATAAAGTTTTAGATATTAGTGAAAATGTAAATGAAAAAAATATTATTAATAAAAATAACTTCAAGAAAAGTATTCTTGTTTTAATTTCTTTATATAGAGATGCTAGTAATGAAATAAATATAATAATAAATGGGAATCCCCAATATAAAAATATATGAATAAACCTTGAAGAAATCTTAACAAAATCTAAGTAAGGAAATTGTAATTGATTAGTTGGATTAATTATCAGTAATGCAAAAAAAGAGATAATAACTGGAATAAAGATTAATCTTAATATTAGATTTCTTCTAGTTATAAAAAATCTTTTTAATGTAATTTTAGTATAAATTTCTGATCTATTATGAAAGATTATTTGTAGAAATAAAAACCAAATTATTGGAACTATATACCAAGGATTAATTAATATAGTAATTAGAAGCAATAAATTTATTATAAATAAATTATTTGGACTGAATTCTTTAGAATAAAATGTACTTATTATTTTAGATAGGCAAAAAATCACTATAGGTATAGCTAAAACGTGAGGATGTATATCACCTAATATTATTGAAAATGAAGGAAATTCATTAATTGTATAATCTGAAAAGGGTATGTTTTCACTTGAGAAATTTATAATTCTTGAAATACTAAACCACCACCAATTTTCGCTAGGCCAAAATAAATCAAATTTATCTGAAGCATCTAATCCGTCTATCGATAGAGAATCATATAAATAGTTGCTACCTAAAGGTAAATGCGCAAAAAATTCAAAAATAGCTATTAGTGGAGCTAAAAAAAATGTGAATATGAATGAAATCATATAGAAATATATTATTTTTGTTTTATTAGTACTAAAAATAAAATTACTTAATAAACTTACAACTGATAAATAACTAAGTGATATTACTATTGGAAGTATAAAATTGTATGCTATCTCTGAATCTAAATTTATTATTTGAGGAACAGATGAAAAAACAAAATATCCGTATGAATAATATGAAATATTTTGATTATGAAACCATAAATCTTTAGGAATAAAAGTATCTCCATTCATTGATGATGAAAGAATCATATATTCCATAATTTTTTCCGTATGTATAATATCTGGATTTAGATATCTTATAAAAATTATGATTAGAAAGAAAAAGATAAAATTTAAATAATTTATGCTAATAAAACTCCTGATTACTATATTTAGAGATTTTTTTCTAAGTAAATAAATAATAGAAATAGCTAATATCAGAAGGTAAGAAAAAAGCCAAACTTTTTGATTAGATATTAAACTAAAAGTAAGTATTTTAGTTATAGTTCCAAAAGTTATTAATATTAAGAAACCAACTAATAAATTATTAATATTTGTTGGTAATTTCCTAAAATATAGTTCATAACAAGCACCGGGTAGTATCAAAGAAATCAAGATACCAATGGCAAATAATATTTCTAATATGTACATAGAATTTATAATTTATTTAAAGCTATTTTTGCTGCCTCTTTTTCGGCATCAATTTTTCTCTTTCCATAAGCTTCAGCATAAAGAGAGTTCTTTATATATAAAGATACCTTAAATTTACCATCAGTATTTTTCTGAGATTTATATATAGGTAAATCTAAATTATCATCCTGAAGTTTTTCTTGAAGCATAGATTTTGGGTCGAAATATGCTCTTTCAGCAATTAAAAAATCAATCTTATCTTTAAATAAATTTATTAATAATTCACTTGTTTCAGAAATTCCAATTTTTATTGAAAAATAACCAAATAAAGCTTCAAATAAGTTACACAGATTTGAATTTTTATTTCTTCCATTATTTTTTTCCTCACCTTTTCCTAAAATTAATAACTCTCCTAAATTCAGTGATTTTGACTTATCAGAAAGAGAGTTTTGATTAACAATTTCTGATCTTATCTTAGATAAATCTCCTTCGGGAAGATCAGAATACTTTGAGTACAAGTAATTACTAACAATAAAACTAATAACAGAATCTCCAAGATATTCTAACCTTTCATTTGATAAAAGTGTATTATTAGCGAGATTTTCATTAATAAAAGAACTATGGGTGAAAACTACTTTTATTCCATCAGGATCAATTTTAGAGTATTTTTTTATTAGTTCATGAATCATATTGAGTGTTGCTTTGGCCAAGGGGGTTGAGGCTTCTTCAGTTCGCCAAAATAAGTATTATTATATGACAACATTTTTAAGCTCTCATAGAATTTCTTACTATCAGCTTCAGGAGGAGTAAAAGTTTTTAAGAAAACAGAATTACCATCTTCAAATTCAATTGTTGGGGTGCCAAAAATACCTTTTTCTGAAGCATCATTATGAGACTCTGCAATATAAGATAAAGTATCTTGCGATAACATATCACTTAAAAATGAATCCGAAAAAAGACCTAAATCTTTTACAATTTCTATTATGTAATCTTTTGATCTAACATCTTTCCTATCAACATGTTTTAGATGAAAAATTTTTTTCATATATTCATAACCTGCTTGTTTTGAAATTTTTCTAGCTGCAATACCTCCCAAATGTGGCCATATACCTCTACTTACATAATTATCTAAGTCTTGTTCCCAAGCATACCAATTTTCACCATTATCTGAATTTTGTTGTTCCAATAAGTAAGGTTTCCAGTTTATTTCTACTAATGATAGTTCCTCCAAATTGATCAACCAATATCCTGCTTGTCTTACCCAAGGGCAAGTATAATCAAAATAAACATTTATATGTTCAGTATTATTAGACATAATAAAAATTTCCTTATTTTTGTAAAATTAAAAAATATAAAATTAAATCTTTGGATATTAATATAAATAATATAATTACATCAATATCAAACAAAAACAATTTTCTTAATTGTATTATAGATTATTGTAAAAATTTCAAATCTAAAAATGATACAAACATTTATTTAGTTGGAGGTATTGTAAGAGATAGTTTTATAGACAAATCAATTACCAAAAATATGGATATTGATATTGCTGTAGACGGTGATATAGATAAATTTGTAAATGAAATCTCTAGAGATTTAAGTATAGATATACAAAATAAAGCACATAATTTTTTAAATTATAAATTGATTACTAGAGATTCAAATTTTTCTATTGATGTCGCTCATACAAGAAAAGAAAAATACTCTTCTAAAGGAGACCTTCCTAAGTGGGAGAAAGCCGGAATAATTGAAGATATGTACAGAAGAGATATAACAATAAATGCTATATCTGTAGAAATAACAAATAATGATCTATGCATAATTGATAAATTAGGCGGAATTAATGACATAAAGAATAAAACTATAAAGCTAATCCATGATAAATCATTGGAAGACGATCCAACTAGAATATACAGAGCTATAAAATATAAAACAAGATTAGACTTTAGTTTTGATTTGCGTACTTATGATTATTTATTGAAATCTTTTGATGAATTAAGGAATATTTCTAACTTCAGAAAATATAATGAAATCTTAAAAATTATTAACGAAGATAAACCTGAAAAGATTGCAACTTTCATAAATAAGAATAAGGAATTTCTTTCAATTTTCCCTGAATCTTTTCTAGAAAAGATCCATTTTATTGATAAAGATTTCTGGGATAACAGCAGTAAAGAAATAAAAATATTTTTTTCATTATTCAACAATAGAGATTTTGTAATTAACGAATTTTTGGAAAGCTTAAACTTTTCAAAAAAAGAAAAGAAATACATTAATGGATTATATGAGCTTAAAGATTCACCAGAAAAAAACTTAAAAAATAATTATAATAAAGAACTACTAGCTAATTTATATCACTGCTTATAGCAAATTTTTTATGTTCTCCTCCCCAGTTTGAAGCCCTGCTGGCTAATCTTTGCCTATGAAATATATATTGCTGAGCGTAAGAAGATATATTACCCCATTTATTCATTGCTCTATCACTAGCTTTTTCAGGATTAATTTTTTTTGGAAATCTATACCATCTAATTAATCCATTTAAGACATGTCTATCTACTGGAAATGATTCAAGCTTATCAAAAGAATAAGCTAAAATACAATCCGCAATTTTTCTACCTATTCCCTTCACTCTAACTAATTCTTCTCTAGCTTTTAGGTAAGAGATTTGATCTAATTCGTCTAGATAAATATTTTCATTATTTATTTTTTCAGCGATATTTATGATGTAAGGAGCTCTAAAGCCAAATCCTAATTCTCTTAATTTAATTTCACCGATTGATAAAATTTCATATGGATTTGGAAATTTATAATTGTTTAATTCTCTGAGTAATTTCATGTGATATTTTATTCTTGGTAAATTAGAGCAAGATGAAGTTATAAAACCAACAATACATTCCCATTTAGGTTGTTTAAGAATTCTTAGTTTTGGATACATCTTAATAACAGGATTTATTATATTATCATTACTTAACAAATCAAATCCATCTAAATATTTTGGATCTCTACCTAGATAATTTTCAAATTCACTTTTTAAATTGATATTTTTTACACCACCAATAATTTCTATTTCTAAACATTTATTTAGCTCACTTACTGTTATAAGAGTATCTTTGAAGTAACCTTTATAGGTATTTGAGGTATTTGAAATTTTTTGCCAGCTAAAAGATTGACCTGAATCTAAAGTATTATGTAAATCTATGTCTAATTCGATTTTTAATTTATTCATATTTGTCATAAGCTATAGATAATAAAAAAGGGTATATAAAACTTATAATAACTACAGACAAAAAAACAATAATCACAAGATGTATAATTTTTATTTTCTCAAAAAAAAATAAAAAAATTGAAAAAAAAACTAATACACAGAAAATAAAAATATTTATGAAAATAAATGGTATTAAATCAAAATCTTTTATATTGTTGTATTCAAAAAAAATGATAATTATTGAATAAATTAATATAAAAACTAACAAACCTAACATATTATAAAAAATTAGTTTTCTTGAATTAAAATAGTTAGTTTTAGTATTTAGTACTGTAAAGATATTGTAATAACTAGAAAAAAATAACCAATTAGTGAGCATCAAAATAAAACCTAAAACTAAATTGTAAATACTCACAATAGATCCACCAAATAACATTTATGATTAGTATTTTTTTCTATTATTTCTTTAAAGTTATAAGAAGATTTTTCATTATCTATTATAGAAAAATAACTAGGTCCAGCTCCAGACATACTTATATTAGGTAAACCCATTTTTAATAAATCATTTTTTATATCTCTTAAGTCATGAAAAATAGAAAGTGCAGATTCTTCTAATCCATTGAATAAAGATTCGGAGATATTTTTTCTAGATCTAATTTTTTTGAGTAAATTTTCTTGATATTCACCATTAGTATAAGATTTTAAGTTACTAAATATCTTATAAGTTTTATTTTCAATTAGAATATTTGGATAAATTAATAAAATATTACTTAAATTTGGTTTTTCAATAAATGTAATTTTTTCTCCTTTTCCTTCAATCAGAGCTGTATTAGGACCCAGAAAAAATGGAATGTCCGATCCAAATCTTAATCCAATATCAAACATTTCTTTAGAGTCAAGATTAAGTTCTAAGTATTCATTTAAGCCTTTGATTACAGAAGCTGAATTTGAAGAACCTCCACCTAAACCAGAGGAATATGGAATATTTTTTTTTATCCTAATAGAAATTTTTTCAGTAAAATATTTTTTTTGCATATGTAATAGGATTTTTGTGACTAAGTTATCATCTTCTTTGATTCCTAATTGTTTTACACTATTAGAATCAGATTTTTCTATTTGAATCTCATCAAATAAAGATATCTTAGAGATAATAGTCTTTATAGAATGAAAATTATCATTTCTTTTGTTTAAAACTTCTAATCCAAGATTTATCTTTGCAAAACTCTTAATTTTATACATACTTTAAGTACACCTTATATAGATATTCCCAGTCTGATAATTTTAAGTGTTGAGGTCTTAAGTTTTCATCTATCTTAGATTCGTAAATTATAGATTTTGTAAGTTCATTATCTATACCTAAACCTCTAGAAAAGGAATTAGAAATTTTTTTCCTAGGATTTGAAAAACATTTTCTTACAAATTCTGTATATTTTTGATCAATTACTTTTCCATTTGGATTTATTTTAACAGTCATTGAATCTACCTTTGGTACTGGATAAAATTCAGTATTTTTAATAATAAGTAATTTATTTACGTTAGCTAATGATTGAATCAAAAAACTTAAGTAAGATTTTTTACCATCTGGAGCTACTATCTGTTCACCCACTTCTTTTTGAACTGTAAATACCATCGAGTAAATATTCTTTTGATATAAAAAATTTCTTATTATTATATTAGAGGCATAGTATGGTAAATTACCAATAATAAAATATTTTTTATTATTCTCATCAATTTTATAAGTTCGTGCATCTGAGTGAATTACACTAATTTTATTAGACTTATACTTATTCTTAAGTGGTTCAATTAAGTCAATATCAAACTCAATTAGAGAAATATTATTAGATAACTTAGTAATTATGTTAGTTAATGATCCATCACCTGGTCCTATTTCAATTATCTCAACATCTTGTGGTATTTCGGATAGATCAATAATCTTTTGTGAAATCTCTTTATTTCTTAGAAAATTCTGACCAAGTTTTTTTTTCATAACTAAATAATTATAAATTACTTCATTTAGATAAACTTATCTATTTTATATATATTTGAAATTCCTTATAGCTTTAGTATTTTTTATATTGTTAGTATATTTATTCCTAGTAGTGATTTTTCTTGAAATATTTTGATAATTAGAGGTTTTCATTTATCATTAATGTAATCTGTTATTATGATGAAAATATGACCACTAATTCAAAGCTTAATTGGGCTGTTATCCCTTGTGCCGGTTTAGGTACAAGACTTCTTCCAGTTACAAAATCTATACCAAAAGCTATGCTACCTATTGGTAACTATCCTCTGATTCATTTTGCTGTAAAAGAAGCAACTAATCTTGGTATAGAAAATATATTAATTATAATCGGAGATGGTATGGATACAATTAGATCTTATTTTACAGAAAATTCTGGATTAAATACTGCATTAGAAATAAAAGGTGAAAAAGAACTCTTATCAGAACAAAATCAAATTGTAAATCTAGCAGATATAAGATTTTTATTGCAAGAAAAACCTATAGGTGTTGGGCACGCCATTAAGTTAACAAAAAGAATAATTGGAGATAATCCATTTGCAGTTATATTACCTGATGATCTGATTTTTGCCAAACCTAATGCACTTGGACAACTCAAGAATATTTATGATAAATATGGTGGTAATGTTATAGGCTTAAATAAATTGAAGAATAATGAAATAAATAAGAAGGGTATTGTAAGTTTTACAGAAGATAAAGACAGATATAAGATTGATATGCTAGTAGAAAAGCCAAAAATTGGTGATGCTCCTTCAAATATTGGTATTCTAGGAAGATACATATTTGAATATTCAATTTTTGATTCCATTCCAGATGAATCAGATAGTGAAATAAATGTTACAGACGCTATGATGAACTGCATTGATAAAATTCCCGTATCAGGCAAAATACTAGATGGATATCATTTTGATACAGGAAATCCTAAAGGAATGGTTAGAGCTTCTAATTTTTTTATAAAGAACTCTAAATTAATTCTTGAAGATTACTAATCGAGTTTTAATACAGCCATAAATGCCTCTTGAGGTACTTCGACTGCCCCTATCATTTTCATTCTTCTTTTTTTACCCTTTGATTGCTGTTCCAAAAGTTTTCTCTTTCGAGTTATATCACCACCATAACACTTAGCTAAAACATTTTTTCTTAAGGCACTTATATTCTCTCGTGCTATAATTTTTCCTCCTATGGCAGCTTGAACTGGCACTTGGAACATTTGTCTTGGTATTAATTCTTTAAGCTTACTTACTAATTCTCTTCCTTTATATGGAGCTTTGCTTTTCTCAGTTATCAAGGACAGAGAATCTACATTCTCATGATTAACTAAGACATCTAATTTTACAAGATTAGCGTTTCTTTCATCTAATATTTCATAATCCATCGAAGCATATCCTGAGGAGCAAGATTTAAGGCCATCAAAAAAATCTATTAAAATTTCTGATAATGGAAGATAATGAGTAATAATAACTCTTTGAGATGATAAATTTTTTGAATTTTGGATGTAATCGATTTGCCCAAACTCTCCCCTTTTTGAAGAAAGAAATTCAGTAACTTTTCCAATGTATTCATCAGGTGTAATTATTGTAATCTTTACCCAAGGTTCTGTTATACGGTCAATTAATTGAGTTGATGGCCATTCTGATGGGTTTTGTATTTTAGTTATTTCTCCTGATTTTAAGTAAACAGTATGAGTTACACTAGGTGCAGTTGTTATAAGTTCGAGATCATATTCTCGTTCTAATCTTTCTTGAATTATTTCCATATGAAGCATTCCTAAAAATCCACACCTATATCCAAAACCTAAAGCAGCAGAAGTTTCAGGTTCATAAACTAAACTCGGATCATTTAGATAAAGTTTATCAAGAGCATCCCTTAGATCTTGATATTTATCAGAATCTACTGGATATAAGCCAGTATAAACAGTAGGAACAGATTCCTTATACCCCAACAATGGTGAATCATTTTTATTATCTATACTTGTAATTGTGTCACCAACTTTTATATCCTTAAGATTTTTTATACCTGTTTCAATATATCCAACGAATCCTGCAGACAGTTTATTAGAAGAAACTTGATCTGGTTTTAGGTAACCTATATCAAGCGCTTCTTGATGGGATTTGGTGCTATGAAAATATATTTTTTGACCCTTTGTAATTTCACCACTAACAATCTTTACGTATGCTATAGCTCCTTTGTATGAATCATATTTTGAATCAAAAATTAGGGCCTTTAAATCATTACTAGAATCACTTTTAGGAGCAGGAATATTAATTATAATTTGCTCCAACAATTCTTTGACCCCTGTACCCTCTTTTGCAGAAACCATAAAAATCTCTTCTTCTTCAAAACCTAATATGTCTGTAACTTCATTGATTATTTTTTCAGTCTCAGCAAGTGGAGAATCAATTTTATTTATAACAGGAATTATTTTAAGATTTTGATCAAATGCTTGATAAACCGTTGAAATAGTTTGTGCTTGAACTCCTTGTGTTGCATCTATCAAGAGCAATGCTCCTTCACATGCAGCTAATGATCTTGATACTTCATATGTGAAATCAACATGTCCTGGTGTATCGATTAAGTTCAATATATATTCTTCTTGATTTAAAATATAATTGAGCTGGATTGTTTGAGCTTTAATTGTTATTCCTCTTTCTCTTTCGAGATCCATAGTATCTAGAACTTGATTCTTTAGATTCCTATCAGAAATAGCTTTTGTAAGTTCGATAAACCTATCTGCTAATGTAGATTTACCATGGTCAATGTGGGCTATTATAGAAAAATTTCTTATATTCATGAAGAATTATAATTTTTAGTTAGTATATATATTTTTATTATACTTGACCAAAAAAAATATCCTAAATGAACTTATATTAGAAATTTAATAGTTTCTCTATTAGTCTAACAACTCATCATGGGGTAATGTCCAAGGAGCTCTTCCAGCAAATGGCCTTGGTACTTTATTAGTATCAACCATATTTACATCAATCAATGTTGGTTTATTAGCCGCTATTGCTTCTTCAATAGCTTCATCTACTTTAGTAGCGTCATCGACAGTTATACCTTTAGCTCCATATGTTTCAGCCATTTTTGCAAAATCAGGGTTTACAAAACTTGTTTCGTAATCACCACCCCAATCTAATTCAAGATCTCTTCTGACATTCCCATAATATCCATCATTAAATATGACACCTATAATATTAATTCCATACTTTACTGCTGTTGATAATTCTTGAACATTATACATAAATCCACCATCACCTGATACAGAAACGACTGGAGTATCTGGTTTTGCTACCTTAGCACCTATAGCTGTTGGAAATGCCCAACCTAGATTACCTGAATAACCAGAATCAAAATAAGTTGAAGTACTATATGTTTTGAAAGCTGCTCTTGAGTAATACCCCATTTGAGTCATATCCCAAACTGAAATGGTTTCTTTTGGCATACCATTACGCAATGAATCTAAAATATCATGTTGAGGTTGGAGCCCTTCAGATCCAGATTCTAAAATTTCTCTTATCTTTTTTACTTTAGATGCAGGAGATTCTAGATTTGTTCCACCCATTTGGTTAGTTAAGTCTATTAATTTTCTAATAGAAACTTTTGCATCACCAATTACAGGTAGAACATCTTTATGAAATTTTCCTATTTCAGATTTATCTATTTCAACTTGTATTTTCTTGGTATTCTCAGCTGCGGGATACCTAATGGCAAACCTTGAACCCAATATTAAAATTAAATCACTTTTTTCCATTAATTCTTTTATTTGACCTTTACCTGTAAGCCCAGAACCTAAAGAATTTGGATGTTCATCTGATATTACTCCTTTTGCTGCGGCACTGGTTATAACAGGAATATTTGTAATTTCGGATAGTTCTCTTAATTCATCCTCAGCTTCTGATCTAATTACTCCTGTTCCAGCATATATCAAGGGATTTTTAGCATTTATAATAAGTTTCACCGCTTCAGTGATTGCATCATCATTAGGTTTCATTCTTTCAAACGTAGATGCTTCTAAGAGTTGAACTTCTTCACTCTCTACCATAGTTTCTGGTGGCATTTCAATTTCAACTGGCCTTGGTCTTCCATTCTTTAGATGACTAAAAGCTTCTGAAACTCCGGATGGAATTTCATGTGGTCTTAGTAATCTTTTTTGAAATTTTGTTACAGGCTTTATTGTTTCAAGTTGATCATTAACTTCATGCAAACCACCCATATCCTTACCAATTGTAGATCTGGGTATTTGACCAGCAATCATTAATACTCTTGAGTTAGATGAATATGCTGTAGATAATCCAGCAGCTGCGTTATAGAGTCCAGGACCAGGTACAACCATTGCTACACCAATACCTCTGCTAGCTCTAGCATATCCATCAGCCATATATGAGGTAGCCTGTTCATGTCTTGGTACAATCATTTTTATATTTTTATTTCTTCGGAGTGCATCTACTACTCCATACATTTGTACTCCAGGTAAACCAAAAATAACTTCTACACCTTCTCGTTCTAAAGAACTTATTAGTGCATCTCCACCAGACATCTTACTCATTTTTCTCTCCCTCTTACCATAAATCTATTATTCTTTCAGCAATAAGCATTACTGTTGCATTTGTATTCGCTCTAATGCAGTCAGGCATAATTGATGCATCGACTACCTTAAGGTTTTGAACTCCTCTAACTGAACCATCTTGATTAACTACTGCTAAGGAATCATTCCCCATTTTACAAGTTCCACTACTATGGTGTCCTGTAACCATCTTTGTTCGCAACCATTTTTTTAGTAGTTTATCATCATTTCTTATATTTGAGTCTGGATGATTCATTTCTCCTGCATAATTTTGGAACTCTTTATGTAGTCCGATTTTTTCGAGAATTTTTATACCTTCAACAAATCTGTTTATATCATTATCTGTACTTAAGTAATTATAATTTATCTGTGGATATGCATCTGGATTATCTTTATTTAGTGAAATTTCTCCTGAACTTTCTTCCAAATTTAAAGTCAAATTAGCTTTAATACCATCAGGAACTTCAGGGTTTCCATTATTTTTTGTACTGGAGTTCATGTAGACAATCATATCATTTGTAAAATTAGATTGATCTGAGGTATATCTTAATCCCATTGCTACTCTTGAATAGTTAGTAGTTGGATTAGAATAATTCTCTGAAGCTTCCCAAGCAACATAAACCATTGGATGATCTCTTAGGTTTTTTCCAACCCCTGGTAAATCAATAACCGGCTTTATGCCATGATTTATAAATTTATTAGGATCACCAACACCAGAATTTAGAAGAAGTTTTGGAGTTTCAATAGCTCCTGCTGATAGAATTATCTCATCAGTAAATAAATCAAAACTTTCTTCTCCTGATATTAATTTAAGACCTATAGCCTTAGTGTCATCAAATATAATTTCTTTTACATAAGTATTACTCTTAACATTAATATTTGGTCTATGCCTAATATCATTCAAGTATGTAATTGCTGTACTCTGTCTAACTCCATCTATTTGATTAAATCCTAGTGGACCAACTCCTGTTGAATCTGGTTTATTATGATCCGGACATGACGGGAATCCATAGTCAATACAAGAATTATAAAATGCTCTATGAACATCATCCCATTCTTGCTCAGGAACTCTCTTTACTTTTATGTAACCTTCATCTCCATGATAATCTTCATTAGAAAAATCTAAATCATTTTCAAATTTATTAAAGAAAGGTAAGACTTTATCAAATGACCATTTTTCATTACCAAATTCAGCCCAACGATCATAATCTTCTCTAATACCTCTTAATAGAATTTGAGCATTGATAGATGATGAACCTCCAATAACTTTTCCTCTAGGTATTCTTATTAATGGTCCATCTTTAGTGCTTTCGGCTTTATATGCCCAATTATGAGGATCTAGTTCTTGAGAGGCAGGCATATCTAAATTTGCATGTCCATAATAGACATTTTCTGGCATATATTCCAAATTACTATAGTCATTACCAGCTTCAATTAATAAAACATTTTTATTTGGATCTTCTGTTAAACGATTTGCTAGAATTGAACCAGCTGAACCAGAGCCAACTATGACCGTATCGTAAATATTTCTCATTATCCCTCCAATTCATATATAGAAACAAGAAACCAAGCCGCTAATGAACCTCC
>MDTD01099053.1_pt1 | contig 50126 bp, 51 predicted proteins | sample 811221 | NCBI WGS metagenome assembly MDTD01 (sample SAMN05326646, study PRJNA326480) | marine metagenome | isolation source: seawater | place: Pacific Ocean: South West | collected 2011 | reverse complement strand
GTTGATAGGCTGGATGTGGAAGCGCAGTAATGCGTGCAGCTGACCAGTACTAATAGCTCAATTGGCTTGATTTATGCACTGAAAAAAATTTTTAATTAAATATTTTATAGATGAAAAAACTATTATTAGATATTATTTATTATATCTCATTTAAATTCATTAAAATAAAAGATTATCTAGACAAAAGAGGTCTATTTAAAACTTATTCTTTAGATCAAAACGACTATGCATATTTTAGATTTAGAAAAGAGGAATTAGATAAAAGTTATCAAACTTTTAAAAAACATTTTTATAGATGCGTTTTTTTAGAGTCTAATAACTTAAGAAGACATTGCATTAAGACAGCATGTATTAACGAAAAACCTGAAGATTTTTTTTTAGAATTTGGAGTTTACAAAGGAACATCAATTAATTTTTTTTCTAAGCATATAAAAATGAACAAAATTTATGGATTTGACTCTTTTGAGGGTTTAAATCATAATTGGTCTGGTCATTCTGAGGAAGTAGGTCACAAGGATTTAAAAGGACGGATACCAAATGTAGAGCATAATGTAATTTTAATAAAAGGATGGATAGAGAATACTTTAAATCAATTTATTAAAGATCATAAGAATTTATCAGTAAAATTCATACATATAGATACCGATACTTACGAAAGTACAAAAATTATTTTAAAACAGTTGAAACCATTTCTACAAAATGATTGTGTTATTCTTTTTGATGATTTTTACAATTTTGCAGGTTGGTCGGTTGGGGAATATAAAGCTTTAATTGAGAATTTTGATGAAAATGAGTATGAATATTTTGCTTTTGGATTGACCGGTAAACAAGCCGCAATTAAATTTAAAAAGATAACTTAAAAAGCCAATATTTTAAAATGGGCAACAATATTACTGATAAAGAAATCATTTCTCTTACAAGACATTAAATAGTTAATTTAGTATAGTAATTTCATAGTATGAAATTTGATAAATTTAAAATTTTTTATGTTAAAAACAAAAGTAAATTAAAACATTGTGTTCCATCTTTTTACAATGATGGAATTTTATTTTTCAAAATAACCACTTCAGAAGGTATTTATGGTCTATCAGAACCATCACCATATCTTGGTATTAATAAATTTGTAATTAAAAAGTTAGAACAATTTTATATTAAATATTTAAAAGGCAAGTTACTATCTGAAATCGATTTTTTTAGTTTAAGAAAAAAAATTAGAAAAAATTCTTTAGAATTTAATTTAATTCCATCATTTGAACAATCTACTTATGATTTAAAATCCAAAATTGAAAAAAAAAATATTACTTATTTTTTGAATAATAATTTAAAAAAAAATAAAATAAAACTTTACGCTAGTGGTGGAATGCTTTTTGAAAACAAAAGTTATGACATTTTAATTGAGGAGGCATTACGATATAAGGAACAAGGTTACATGGGTTGGAAATTTAGACCAAAAGTTCCCGTTTCTAATTTAAATCATCAACAAAGAATAAAAAATCCACCAGACTTTGATTTGGACAAATTGTTATTTTTTTCCGAAAAAATAAGAAAAAAAGTTGGGGATGATTTTAATTTGATGCTTGATTGCGGATGTAGATTAAAAAATATAAAAAAATCTATAAAATTACTAGACGCTCTTAATGAATTAAATTTTCTATTTATAGAGGAACCATTTAAAAGAAAAATTTCAAATTATGTTAATTTTAATAAAAAATACAAAACTAATATTATTGCTGGAGGAGAAAGTTTTAATGATTATAAAAGTTTTTTAGATTTTTCTAAAGTGAAAAATGTAAAATATATCCAACCAGATACAAATTTGTTAACTTTCCAGGACTTGTCTAAAATTAAAAACATAAAAAAAAAAATTTCTATTCACAATTGGTGTAATAAAATTAACTTTTCGATGAATTTAAACTTTGCTTTGACAATAAAAAGCGATGATGTAATTTTAGAGCACAATATAATTAAATCACCATATAATCATTTATTTGATGCGTCATTTCGTATAAAAAAAGGTTATGCTTATTTAAAAAAAAATTTTTTTGGATTTGGAAGATTGAACCAAAATTATAAAAAAAATTTAAGTATTTATGAAAAAGAAATATAAAGTATTAGCAGTAGTTGCTGCAAGGGGAGGCTCAAAAGGTATAAAAAATAAAAATTTAAAGAAAATAGGAAATCAACCATTAGTTTTGCATGTTATAAAAACACTAAGTCTTATAAAAAATATAGATACTATATGCTTATCAAGTGACTCTTTAAAAATAACAAATGTTGTTCAAAAAAAATTTCCCAATATTCAAATTGACTTAAGAGAGAAAAAGCTTTCAGGTGATAAGGTACCCCTCACATCTGTTGCTAAGAGTGTATGTGAAAAATATAATAAGAACGGTAAATACCACGATATTATTCTGCAAGTAGCTCCAACTTGTCCATTCATTAAAAAAAAAACAGTCGAATTAATTATTCAAAAACTAATTAATAAAGAGTCCAATTGTGCAGTAACACTGAAGCGAATAGAGCATGAGCATCCCTATAGAGCAAAAGAAATTTACAAAAAAAATTATTTTAGAAGTTTAATTAAAAATATAAATGTGGAAAAATTTATTTCCAGACAGGATTTACCAGAATTTTATTGTACATCAGGTTCCATCTATGCACGAACTAACAAGCTCTTGTCAACATTTGATGAAAAAGACTTTTGCCTAGGAAAATATCCTATAGGCATAATTGTTGATGATTATGAGGCAATAAACATTGATAGACCAATTGATTTAGAATTTGCAAATTTTATAGCAAAAAAATATAAGATTAATTTTTAATTTTATGTCCAAAGGTGTTAAAAAAAGGTTTAACAAATCTGGAACTTTAAAATTTTTAAATAAAACAAAATATTTAAATAGAAATTTTGTTATACCTTATTTTTTAAATTTTACTAAATTAGAATTTGTAAAAAATAATAATAAAGTTATTCAAAAAATTAAAAAAAAATTTAATAAAAATATAATATTACGATCTTCTAGTTTTAATGAAGATACTGATCAATTTACTAATGCAGGTTTATATAAATCATATGTAATAAAAAATATAACCTCTAAAGAGATTAAAAATAAAGTAGATAAAATTATAAAAGATTTTAAAAACTTAAATGATGAAATAATAGTTCAAGAGTTTATAGAAAAGGTTGATCTCGCTGGAGTTGCTTTTTCGCGTGATCCAAATATAGATGCTCCTTATTATATAATTAATTACGATACTAGTGGTTACACTAACAAAGTAACTTCTGGCGTAAAGAATTTAAGTTCTGTTACGAGTATCATTTATAAAGAAAAAAAAATTAAAAACAAATTTGAAAAATTAATTAATCAAATTAAAGTATTTGAAACCGTATTAAAGAAAAAAGCTTTAGATATAGAATTTGCTAAAAAAGGAAATAAATGGTTTATTTTTCAGTGTAGATCTTTACCAATAAAAAATAAATTTTCTCGAGATAAGTCAGTCGAAAAAACTTTAATAAATATAGAAAAAAAAATTCAAAAACTAAAAATTAAAAATCCAAGCCTATCTGGATATACAACTTTTCTAAGCAATATGTCTGATTGGAATCCAGCTGAAATGTTGGGTACAAAACCAAAACCGCTTGCAATATCTATTTATTCAGAATTGATAACTAATTCAATATGGTCAAAGCAAAGAAGTAATTATGGATATAAAAATGTGTCACCAAACCCGTTAATGTATAATATAGCAGGCTCACCTTTTATTGATTTAAGAACAGATTTAAATTCTTTTCTACCTAAGAACATTTCAAATAATCAGTCAGAAAAAATTATAAATTTTTGTTTAAATAAAATTAAAAAAAATTGGAAATTACATGATAAAATCGAATTTAAAGTAATACCCACTTGCTTTGATTTTAATATAAAAAATAACTTTAAAATCTCAAACTCAAAATATGAAAGTAAATTAAAATCTTTAACAAAATATCTTTTATATAATGGACAAAATATTTTGAAAAAAGAATTAGATAATTTAAAAATTTTAAACAAAAATATATTAAAAATAAGTAATTCGAAATTAAGCTATATTCAGAAAATTTTTTTATACTCTAATGACTGTAAACAATATGGAACATTATCTTTTGCCGGAATTGCAAGATTTTCGTTTATATGCACTCAAATATTAAATTCACTAATTGAAAAAAAACTACTAACAAAAGAACAAAATTTAGAAATTTTCCGATCTTTTAACACTATAACAAAATCTATTAATAATGATTTTTTAAAGTCTAAATCTAATTTAAAAGAAAAAAATAATTTTATAAAAAAATATGGACACCTAAGACCATCTACATACTCAATATCTTCTTTAAATTTTGAGGAAGGTTATGACTTATATTTTTCCTCAAATAAAAGAAAAATAAAAAAAAATAAATATTCAACAAGATTAATTGATGATAAAAAATTATCTAATATCTTTAAAAAAAATAATATAAATATAAATTTTAGACAATTTTATAAATTATGTAAGCTATCTATTGAAGGTAGGGAATACGCAAAATTTATTTTTTCTAAATCAATTGATCTTATATTTAAAAATTTAATTTCACTAGGAAATGAAGTAAAAGTAAATAGAAATGATTTAGAATTTTTAGATTTTAATTTAATTTTAAATTCCCACTCAAATTTAAATACAAATAAGCTAAAAAAAATTATTTTAGATAATATTAAAAATAATAAAGTTTCATATAAAATTTCAAGTAAAATTAAACTTCCAGATTTTATTAAAAATGAAAAAGATATTTACGTTTTTGATATTGAAGCAGCGCAGCCAAATTACGTGACTAAGTTAGATACTCTAGCAGAAATTTATCATTTAAAAACCTTCAAGAAATTATCAAATCTTGACAAAAAAATAGTGCTTATTGAAAATGCTGACCCAGGATATGACTTTATTTTTTCATATGAAATAAAAGGATTGATAACTAAATTTGGAGGACTAAATTCTCATATGGCTATTAGATGTTTAGAACTTAACATACCTGCAATTATTGGAATTGGTGAAAAAAATTTTGAGGAAATAAAAAATGCTAATGCGATCAAAATTGATTGTGAACAAAAAACTTATAATTTTGTGTAATGAAAAAAATATTGATAACTCCTTCCGTAAGTATTTTTAAAAAAAATAATTTAGTGTTTAATTTGGAAAAAAATTGGTTCAGTTATTCAAAAAAACTTAATTTTAGACTTGAAATAATTGATTATAATAATTTTGAAAAACAATTAAAAAATGCCCAAGGTATAATTTTTTCTGGTGGGAATGGAAACGATCTATACAAATACAAGAAGAGTTACAAAAATAAATTTAGAGAGACTAACGAAAAAAAAATTTTGAATTTAGTAAAAAAAAAAAATATACCTAAATTATTTGTTTGTTATGGTTTTCAACTTTTAGCTTTGACTCTTAATTCTAATTTACTTAAGTCAAATTTACATATTAAAAAAAAGCAAACTATATTTTACAAATATAAAAAAATTGTCGTAAATTCTTTTCATACAATAATTGTAAAGAATATGCCTAAATCATATAGTTTATGTTTATTTCAAAAAGACTCCTCAATAGAAATTGCTGAAGATAAAAAAAAAAAAATATTATGTTTTATGTTCCATCCTGAGCGAACCAATAAGTCACAGCTGTTCATAGACAAAAAATTAAAAAAATTTTTTAATTTATAATGAATATTGTTTATTTAGCTGCTGGAAAAAGTTCAAGAATATTTAAAGATATTAAAAAACCAAAATGCATGATTAGTTTAAATAATGAGACATTAATTGAAAATTTAATAAAAAAAGCTCCAAGGGGAATAAGCAGATATGTAGTAACTGGTTTTAAATCATACGCTATAAAAGAATACTTCAAATCAAAAAAATTTAAAAATGTAAAGTTTCTGTATAACAAATATTACAGTTCAAGAGAAATGCTTTACTCACTTCTTTTCGCTATGAATAAAATTAAAGGAGATATTATTTATTCATATTCAGATATATCTTATCAAAAAAAAATCATTCATAAACTTATAAAAAAAAAAAAATATATTACAGTTCCAATATTAAATAATTGGAAACAAGTTTGGAATAAAAGAAAAAAAAAAATTACTGATGATGCTGAAGAGTTATTAGTTGATGAAAAAAAAAAAATTATCTTAAAAATTGGTACGAAAATTAAAAATAAAATTCCTAAATATCAATTTATGGGATTAGTTTATTTTCCTTCAAATATAAAAAAAAAATTATTAAATTTTATAAAAGAAATAATTTCAGAAAATTTCAAACCACAGCATTTTTACAAGAATTAATCAAAGAAGGTTACACAATTAAATATGATATTTACAATGGGAAATGGTATGAATTTGACGATTTTCAAGATTACTTAAATTTTAAAAATAATCATAAAAATTTCTTTAAATAGAAAAAATGTCAAAAATATCAATAATTATAGATGATGGACCAATTTCAAGGGCATATTTAAAATTATTCCTAGATGAAAATTATAAGTTCCAGAATATATTTTATTTATCAAATTTTTACTTTACTAAAAATTTTTCGATTTTTTTAAATTCTTATAAAAATAATTTTCATCCTTTAAGGTTTTTAAAAAATAATAAATTAGAGAATTTGATTGAACAATTTCAAAGTTATTTTGGTTTTGAAAAAAATTTTTGTTTATCTATGTATAATTTAAATATTAATAAATGTTTTAAGGTAAATCACATTAATTCAAATAATATAAATAGTATTAATGTATTAAGTGAATTGGATAAATTTGAGAATACTCTTTATTTAAACACCACAAAACAAATATTAAAAAAAAAAATTTTGTCAAAATATCAATTTATTCATATTCATCCTGGATACCTACCAAATATAAGAGGCATGGACGGTTCCTTGTGGAATTATTTTATAAGATCAAAATTTGGAGTTTCTAGTTTTGTAATGGCAGAAGGCATAGATACTGGAAAGATTATTTTAAGAGAAGAATTAGAAAAAAAGGAATTTAATTTTCCAATTTATAAATCTTTGAAAGCAGAAGAGCTTCGACGAATTTGGTATAGTTTTTTTGATCCTTTACTTAGAGCTTATCATTTAAAAAAGTTAATTAAAAAAACAAATTTTTTTCAATTTATTGAATTTGATAAAAATTATTATAAAGATAAAAGTGTTTATTATAAAAATATTGATCAAGACACTCAATCTATAGTTTTTGACAAAGTATTTAGAAAATAATTGATGATTAGAGAATTTAAAAAACTTATTTTTGTTTATAGAATTCAAAAAAAAAAAGAAGAATTTTTTTTCTTGAAAATGAATTTTCCAAAAAACATTTAGAACCTTACTTTAAAAAAAATCATAACTTTGATAATTCGATAATAGTATCACTTGATTGTACTTTAGAAATTGAAGATATTGATGTAATAAATTTTAAAAGTAAATTTGTTTTATTTTTATTATTTCTTTTTTTAAATATAAAGTATTGTTATTCAACAACGCCTGATTTAGGTTATACGTTGTTTGCTAAATCAGTTTTAGGTTCAACAAAATATATCTATATACAGCATAGTCAGGTTAGTTTACTTAAAGCCTATCGATTTAATGCATTTAAAAACTTCGATATAATACAGGTATGTAATACTTTTCAAAAAGATGAAGTTAATTTTTTGCAGAAGGTTTTTAAAAAAAAAATAAAACCATATAAAATTAAATACCTTTTTTTAGATAATGATCAATTTAATCAACAAATTTTATCTTATGATATTCTAATTGCACCCACATGGAATACAAATTTTTTTGAGGATAAAATAATTTTAAATTTAATAAAAGTTTTAAGTAAAAATTATTCATTAAAAATAAGACCTCATTACATGACAGTTTTAAAAGATAAAAATTATAAAAAAAACTTACCTTATTTTGAGAAATTTTTATTAAATAAAAATTTAAATTTTTATGAATTTAAAACTCTTATTTCAGATTGGTCAGGTATATTTTTAGAGTATTCATTGGCAACAAAAAAAAAGTCTATTTTAATAAATACACGGCAAAAAGTTAATAATGAAAGAAGTAATTTCAATTTTCCCATATCAGTTGAGGAAGCTTCTAGGGAATATTTAGCAGTGTGTGTAGAAGAAAATCAAATTGAAAAAATTCCTGCAATAATCCAAAATAAGACTTTTGATAAAGAAGATTTAGTTGTTAAAAGTTATATAAATAATTTTTTTTACACTTAAATGAAATTAATATTTTTATCTTTTATATTGCTTATAACACCAAATTTTGCACATGCGTATTTGGATCCAATATCTATTTCTTATGTATTTACTTTAATTATTGGATTCATAGCATTTCTTTTTAAATACATTAATAATTTTTTTTCTAATTTTATTTATTCGAAAAAATATCACATAATAAATCTTCTTTTAATTAACGCTCCATTGCTCCAGTTTTTATCTTTGAATATAAATAAGGGTGAATATATTAATTACTTCTATTTAGTTTGCATCAATCTAATTTTTACTGGATTATATTTTATTTTTTTCTTGGTAATAAGAAAATTTTTTTTTAAAAATTTAAAAGATATTCTTTTCTTATTTTCTGTTTTATTCTTAATTCAATTTCAATTTTATGATATTTATAAATTATCAGAAATTCTTAATATAAGAATAATTTTCATTGCTTCAGCAATTATTTTTGTTTTTCTATTTTTATTTTTTTATAAAAAAGTGATTATTCAAAATTTTTTGAGTAAATTTATTTTAATTTTTTATGTGTTTTTTTTAAGTTCAATTATTTATAATTCCTCTTTAATTTATTTTGAAATTAAAAACATCAAAAGCTCTATTAAAGAAAATATAATTTACGAAACTACTGGCGTCGAAACTAATAGAAAAAATATTTATTTTATCGTTAGCGATGCAAAAATAGATCTGAAACTATTTGAAAATAAAATATTAAAATCTTCTAATAACAAAAATTTATTAGTTAAATACAAAAATTTATTTGAAAATAAAAATTTTATTATTTTAAATAACGCAAGAATTACAACCACAGACCATGATACTGCAACTACGATGGGTAGTATTTTTAATTTAAATGATAATCTAAAAATTTTAAATTTTAAGTATTCTAGAAGTTATCCTACACTTATGAGGTTTTATAAAAACACACCCTTCTCAAAAATGTTAGAAGAAAAAAATATCAATTTTTTTTGGTCTGGTAACATATGGAATAATTGCAATATTTATAACAATAATTTATGTTTAAAAAATAATAAAAAGTATAGTCATTTACTTTATAGTTCCAGAACAATTTTTAATTACCTTTCATCATCTTATTTAGGGGATAAAATAAAAAGACAATTTATTGATACGTATATTCTTAAATTAATTCATGAAGATCTTAATTTATTTGATCATTTAATGAATAAAACTTACCCATCTAACAAAGAACTAATATCAAATGGTAACAATTTCTTTTTTATCCACGATTGGGGACCACACCCTCCATATACATATGGTGATGATTGTTCATTTAAGGCATATCCATACGGTTCAAAAAAAGGTTACGAAAACGCCTACGTCTGCAATTTGGAAAAAATATACAGTTTTGTTGATTATTTAACAAAAAAAGATCAAAATTCTATAATCATAGTTACAGGAGATCATGGGTATTGGGAAGATAGGAGAAATATATTTAGAATGGTGAAATTAAACAATTGTAAGTTTAATGAAAGAGAAATATCTCAGAGTTTTCTCTATCTAGTAAATAAAGTAGTTGAGTGTTCTTTAAAGTCATGAAAAATCTCTTATTATTTTGTGATACAATTATTGTAGATATAGTACTTAATTTAACTAGGCATCTAGTTAAGAATAAATATTTTGTATACCTACAATGTGAAAAAATAGAAACTAAAAAAAAAATTAGTGAATTTGTATTAAAGCACAATATAGAAAAAAACGTAAAAGTAATATGCTTACATGAATATTTAATTGAAAATTATTTAATAAAATTTGAAGAAATTGATTTTTTAAACTTCGAAAAAAAATATGAATGTAAACTTTCAGAAATTAACATATCGACTTCTGAATTTAACATATATCATAATTTTTTTAAATATTATGAGAAGAAAATTGATATCCAATATCATCTATCTGCAAGAGCATTATTAATAGAAAAATTTTATAATTATCACCTTAAAAATATAAAAATAGATTTAGCTTTAATTGAATGTAGAGATCATTTTAATACGATCTCTGGTGTATTATATTTTAAACAAAATAAGATACCATGCTTCGTACCGACCTCTTCGATTTTTAAAGATTATTTTTCAGTTAACGAGGTAGAAACTATAAAAAATCCTTTTTTAAGTAAGCTTTATCTTTCAAATAATCTTATATTAGATAATAGCAGTGAGTTAAAAAGTGATCTTTATAATATATCTAAAAAAAGATCAACAAATGATAGAGAAAAAAATTATTTAAAGAATCGTTTCGAAACCTTAAAGAGAAATTTATTAAATATTATTTATAATTTAATTAAATATATTTATAACTACAAAAAATTTTCTTTGATAGAAAATTTTTATTTAGGAAATATTCACCCTTTTGATTTGATAAAATCAAGAATTAATAAAAGAATAAATTATTTCTTTTATAAAAAAAAAATAAATCAGAGATCCTTAGATTTTTCAGAAAAAAAAAAGTGTGTTTTTTTTCTAGGTCTTTCTCCAGAAGCTTCAACTTACTCCCAATGTAATATTTTTTTTGATCAAAGAAAGGTTTCTCGTTTTATAGCACTTAATCTTCCAAGTAATTATGAACTAGTAATAAAAGAACATCCATCTCAATATATTTCATCAGATGGACGTAAACCTAGTTATTATGATGAAATGTTATCTCATTATAATATAAGATTTGCAAAATCTGAAGATAAAGCAATAGATTTAATCAAAACTTCAAATTTTGTAATAACTTCTACTGGATCTGTTGGTATCGAAACAATATTATTAAAAAAACCATTAATAATGCTCGGTAATAACCATTATGAAATATTTAAAAATTTACATAAAGTTGAAAATTATACAGCATTAAAAAAAATTATTGCTGAATTAACTAATACAAATTTAAACAAAAATGTAGAGGAAGAAAAAGATTTAGATATTTTAAAATTTCTTAGTTGTTATAAAAAGGCATATTTTCCTGGAAATATTGAGATTTTTTATAAGAAAAAATTTCTAAATTCTAATACTTATGAATTAGAGCTTGAAAAGATTAGCGATTCTTTCTTGAAAATTATAGACAAATTAATTAGCAACAGATTTTAATAAATTTATGGATAAAAAAAAGAATAAAAATGGTTTACCTTTAGAAGTTAAGTATTGCATAAATTGTAATTTATCCAACCAGCAACCTACTACAGTTAATGAGTATTTTCATGTAAATGAGACTATTCAAAATACAGTAGAGTTTGATGAAAAGGGAGTTTGTGCAGCTTGTAATTTTAACAAAAAAAAGTGGGATCAAACAATTAATTGGGATGAAAGAGAGAAAGAATTAGTTGAATTGTGCAATAAATACAGAAAAAAAGATGGTTCATATGATTGTGTTGTTGGTGGTAGTGGGGGGAAGGATAGTGTCTTTGCCTCTTGGATGCTTAAATATAAATATAAAATGAACCCAATCACAGTTACCTGGTCACCGCATATGTATACTGATATTGGATGGGAAAATATGCAGAATTGGATACATGATGGTGGTTTTGACAATTTATTATTTACTCCAAACGGAAAAGTACACAGAATATTAACTAAAAATGCGACTAAAAATTTATTGCACCCATTTCAACCATTTATAATTGGTCAAAAAACTTTTGTTGTTAAAATGGCGCTAAAATTAAATATACCTTTAGTTTTTTATGGAGAAATGCCAGGGGAATATGGAAAAAAAATGTCACACAAGCTTAATAGATTTGGAACCAATGAGGGAAATTTATCTCAGAAAGGCTTTGAAATGGATCCTTTGATGGGAAAAAATTTTAAAGATGTGTATTTAGGAGGTAAGAAAGTCTCTGAATATCTTGACGAAGGACTGACACTCAATGATCTAGAATCTTATAAACCTGCAGATTTTAATTTAGTGGATGAAAAAAAAATAAGTTTTTATTTTTTAGGATATTACTTACGGTGGGTTCCACAAGAAAATTATTACTTTGCAGTAGATAAAATTAATTTTAAATCAAATGAAGAAAGAACAGAGGGCACTTATCAAAAGTATGCAAGTATAGATGATAAGATAGATGGTTTTTTTTATTATACAAAATACATAAAATTTGGTGTTGGCAGGGCAATGAAAGATAGTGGTCAAGAGATAAGAAATGGTCATATTACTAAAGACGAGGGTTTATCTTTAATTGAAAAATTTGATGGTGAGTACCCAACAAAATATGAAGACGATTTCTACAAATATGTAGATATTGATAAAAATAGTTTTATTGATTTATGTGATGAATTTAGACCTGACCATATTTGGAAAAAAACAGGCAATAAATGGGATTATAAAATAAGTCCTAGAGAATTTTTTAAAAAGAAATCTTAGTGTGTTTAAGAGAATAATAGCAAGATTAGACTGTAAAAATAATTTTTTAGTAAAAGGTATTTCTCTTGAAGGTCTAAGAGTGATTGGCAACCCAAAAATTTTTGCTAATGAATATTTTTCTCAAGGCGCAGATGAAATACATTACCAAGATGTTGTTGCATCATTATATAATAGAAATTCGCTTGATGAAATAATTGAAACAACAACAAAAAATATTTTTGTAATTATCTCAGTTGGTGGCGGAATTAGATCTGAGGAAGATGTAGATAATGTTTTAAGATTAGGAGCTGACAAAGTATCAATTAATTCTGCAGCAATTAAAAATAAAAATCTTTTAAGAAAAGTAGTAGATAAATATGGAAGCTCTACTATTTCAGTAAATATAGAAACAAATAAAATTAACGGAAAATATGAGGTATTGACAGAATCTGGACGTGAAAAAAGTGGTATTGAACTTTTTCATTGGATAGAGCAAATTCAAAAAATTGGTGTAGGGGAAATTATTGTTACATCAATATATAACGAAGGTAAGAGAAAAGGTTTTAATATCGAACTATATAAAAATATAAAAAAAGAGGTTTCAATTCCTCTACTTGCACATGGTGGGGCAGGATCTTATGATCATGTATTGGAATTGTTTAATGAATGTGATGTTGATGGAGTTTTACTAGCTTCAATGTTGCATTATGATTTAATTAAAAAAATAGATAAGGATAAAAATCTAAAAGAAGATGGAGCAAAAGTTTTTATTAAAAATTTTTTAAATAATGATGATCAGTCATATAATATTAAAGATTTAAAAAAATTTTTATTAAAAAATAATATTGATGTAAGGTATGAAAGTTAAAGTAGCATTATTTGATACTCAAACATCTAATATTAAAAGTGTATATTATGCTTTGTTAAAAGTTGGGTTTGAAGTTTCAATAATTAAAAATTCATTAGACTTTAAAGATAAATATAATGGTTTTGTATTTCCAGGCATAGGAAGTTTCCGAAGGGTAATAGAAAACCTAAAAAAAAAAGATATAGACCATATTATTCAAGATCAGATAAATTTAATTCCCTCATTATTTATATGTGTTGGTATGCAAATACTTTTCGAAAGTAGTGATGAGTTCGGTTTCACAGAAGGTTTAGGAATTGTAAAAGGTTCTGTAAAAAAAATTCCAAAAATATTTAAGGATAATCAAATTAAAGTTCCTGTTATTGGATGGAATAATGTAAAAAGTTTGAATTTAGATAATACAACAATAATTGAAAAAAATTCAACAAAACCATATTACTTTACTCATTCATTTTATTGTGATCCATTTGAAAAAAATCTTGTTAGTTCTACGACTAAAATTCAAAATTTTGAGTATTGTTCTAGTATTTCTGTAAATAAAATAAATGCTTTACAATTTCATCCAGAAAAAAGTGGTTTAGATGGCTTAAAGTTGTATAAAAATTTTTTTAATATTTGTAAAAATTAAATGAATAGTCTTAAAAGCAAAATAACTAGTAAAAAAGCCATAGTATGTGTTATAGGTCTTGGCTATGTTGGTTATCCTTTACTGAAGTTAATAAGTAAAAAAGGATATAGAACAATAGGAATAGATAGTGATAAAAACAAATTAAAAAAATTCAAGTCCAATAAATTTAAAAATATTTCATTTACAACCAATTATTCTTTAATAAATCGTTCTGATATTGTAATTTTTACTTTACCCACCCCAATAAATAAACAAAAAAAACCTGATTTAAAAATTTTAAAACATTCTGTTTACTCCTCGTCTAAATATTTAAAAGATAATCAATTAATTATTTTTGAGTCTACTTCGTATCCCGGAACAACAAAAGAATGTACAGATATAGTTAGAAGTAATTCATCAAAAAAAACTTGGATTACTTATTCCCCTGAAAGAGTAGATCCAGGAAATAAAAAATTTGAAATTAAAAATATTACAAAAATAGTTTCTGCGGATAGTAGTTTCGAATTAAGTTTGATTAATCTTTTTTATAAAAAAATTTTTAAAAAAATAGTTAATTCTTCAAATATTAATACTGCAGAGATGGCTAAAATTTTTGAAAATATTTTTAGATCTGTAAATATTGGTCTAGTAAATGAAATGAAACAAATATCAAAAAAACTTAAAATAAATTTTATTGAGGTTCTAAAGTTAGCAGAGACAAAGCCTTTCGGATTTATGAAATTTTTGCCTGGCCCTGGAGTTGGAGGGCACTGCATACCCGTAGATCCCTATTACCTAAATTGGGTTGCAAAAAAAAATAATGTAAATTCTAGGTTTATCGAGTTGAGTGGTGAGATTAACGACCAAATGCCCTCAATACTTTTTAATGAGATAAATAAAATAATCAAAGGTCTAAAAATAAAAAATAAGCCTAAGTTATTAATTATTGGATTATCTTACAAAAAAAATATAAATGATTATAGAAATTCACCTGCATTAAAAATTTTTGAAAAATTTATAAATAAAAAAAGTATTGACTTGCAGTATAATGATAAATTTATACCTAGCATAAAAGTTTCAAATAAAAAATTTTTTTCAAAAAAAATAAATTATCAGAAGCTTGATAAATTTGACTTTGTGATTTTATTGACCGATCATGATTATATTAATTATAAAAGACTACTAAAATTTTCTAAATTAATATTAGATTGCAGAAATAAATATTATAATGAAAAAAAAGTTATAAATTTATGAGAGATACTCTATGTATAATACCAGCAAGATCTGGATCAAAAGCAATAAAAGATAAAAATATTTTATTACTTAATAATAAAGAACTATTTCTTCATAGTATTAATTTTGCTAAAAAATTAAAATTTGTAAAACATATTGTTTTTAGTACAGACTCAAAAAAATATATTAAAATATCAAAAAAATCTTTAAATCATTCAACTAAATTAAGGCCAAAAAATATATCCCAGGATAATTCCAACATGATTGATGTTATCAAATATGAATTAAAGAATTATAAAGGTAATAAAAAAGAAATTAAAAAAATATTAATCTTACAACCAACATGCCCGTTTAGAAGTATAGATATATTTAATAAAGCAAATAATTTACTTAAAAAAAATTATGATAGTGTTATTACCCTGAATGAAGTACGTGACCACCCTGAAAGAATGAAACTTTTAAATACTAAAAATCAAGTAAAAAATTTTTTTAGTAGCAATGTTTCTTTTAAAAGAAGACAAAGTTTAAAAAAAGTGTTTATAAGGTCAGGTTCAATGTATTTTTTTAAAGCAAAAAATATTTATAGTAGTGATAATATATTGGGAAAAAAAATTTATGGAATAATTGTTAAAGGAAAAGAAGCGATAAATATTGATAATTATGAGGACTTTATATTAGCAAAGTACTATTCAAAAAAATAAATGATAAAAATTCATAACAAAAAAATTGATAATTTTAAAAAAACTTTCATTATTGCTGAAATAGGACTTTCTCATGAAGGTTCTCTAGGTTTGGCGAAGTATTTTGTTGATCTAAGTGTTAAAGGGGGTGCGGATGCAGTAAAATTTCAGATGCATTTACCTGATGAAGAGTCCTCAAGATATGAAAAATTTAGGATTAAATTTTCCAGTCAAGATGAGACAAGATATGATTATTGGAAAAGAACTTCATTTACTTTGAAAGATTGGAAAGAGCTCGCTAATTACTGTAAAAAAAAAAAAATAATTTTCCTTTGTTCTCCATTTTCAATATTGGCTGCAAAAAATTTAAATAAACTGTCAGTTCCTGCTTGGAAAATTGCATCTGGTGAATTTAATAATAAGCTTTTGTTAAAACATATTTCTTTGATATCAAAAAAACCCTTTATTTTAAGTACAGGATTGTCAGATCTTAAAGAAATACAAGATGTAGTAAAATATTTAAAAAAAATAAAAGCAAAATTTTCTTTGCTTCAGTGCACATCAGAGTATCCTACTGATATATCTAATGTTGGGCATTCGTTGATTGAAAAATTTAAAAATCGATTTAAAGTCCCAGTTGGAATATCTGATCACTCTGGTAATTTCAATTCTATTATAGCTGGAATATCCATGGGTGCAGCAATCATAGAATTTCATGTTGTACTTGAAAGAAAATATTTTGGGCCAGACTCATCATCATCAATTACATTTGATGAATTAAAATTAATAACTGCTTTTAATAGCGATTTTTATAAAATTAAAAATTCTAAAATAAAAAAAATCAATTCTAAAAAGCTATCTAATATGAAATATCTTTTTAATAAATCTTTAACAGCAAGCAAAGATATTAAAAAAGGATCTAAAATTACAATAAAAGATTTAAAAGATATGAAGCCAAATATTGGCATATCGACTTCAAATTTTGAAAGTGTAATTGGAAAAAAAGTAAAAAAAAATATTAAAAAAGGGAGTTTTTTTAGTTTAAAATATTTTGCTTAGAAAAGATGATAAGAAAAAAAAAAATATGTTTTGTTCTTGTTAATAGAGCTAATTATGGTCGAGTAAGATCCTTGATGTTAAATATAAAGAAATCCTCTTTCTTTGACTTACAAACTGTGCTGATTTCGTCAACATTATTAAAAAAGTATGGAAGTCTAAATGAATTAATTAAAAAAGATGGAATTAAAGTTAATTATCAACTCTTCAATCATATTGAAGGAGAAAACTTATTTACAATGACAAGATCAACAGGTTTAGCATTGCTGGATCTTTCCTCAACATTTCAAAAGTTAAAGCCAGACATAGTTTTCACAATAGGTGATAGATACGAAACTTTATCTACGGCAATAACAGCTGCTTTTTTAAATATATATTTGGTGCATTTACAAGGAGGTGAGCTTACAGGGTCAATAGATGAATATGTGAGACATTCAGTAACAAAACTTTCAAATTTGCATCTAGTTGCTACAAAAAAATCTCGTCAAAGAGTAGTCCAAATGGGTGAAAATCCAAACAGAGTATTTAATGTGGGATGTCCTTCTATAGACATTATAAAAAAAACTAATTTATACAAAAATATAAATTTTAAAAAATATGGTCATGGTGTTGGTTATAAAATTGATTATAAAAAACCTTATTATGTAGTTTTATTACATCCAGTAACTACAAAATATAAAGAAAATTTAAAATTGATAATGGAAATGATCAAGGTTGTTAAAAATTTAGATCATCAAACTGTGTGGCTATGGCCTAATAACGATGCTGGCTCTAACATGATTACAAAAAAAATAAGATCATTGAGAGAAAAAAATAAAAAATTGAAAATAAATTTCTTTATAAATTTTGAGGTGGAGGACTATTTAAGACTTATTAGTAGGTGTAGATGTTTAATTGGTAATTCATCTAGCGGAATAAGAGAATCTTCTTTTTTAGGAATACCCGTAGTAAATGTTGGAGATAGACAAAAATTAAGGGAAAGAGGAAATAATGTTATTGATGCAAGTATAGATTCAAAAATAATATTACAATCAGTAAAAAAGATTTCAAAACAAAAAATAAAAAAAACTAAATTATATGGGGATGGAAACACAAATATAAAAATAATTAATATTCTTAAAAAAATAGATTTAAGTACAAAAAAGATTTTCCATGATCTTTAAAAAAATAATTTTATATGAAAGTATTTTAAATAAGAAAATTGAACAAAAATTAAAAAAAAATTTTATATTAAAAAAAATCGAAAGATTAAAAAAAATAAATTTGAATAATGAAAATGTTCATGCATTATTTGTAAAACTTGAGAACAAAATTGATAAAAATTTTTTAAGTCAATTTAATAATTTATCATTTATCATATCCCCAACCACTGGTTTAACTCATATAGATCAGATTTATTGTAAAAAAAAAAAAATTAAAATTATTAATTTAAAATCTAATAATATCTCGGTAAAAAAAATTACTGCAACAGTTGAATACAATTTAGCTCTAATTTTGATGGCTGTCAGATCTCCTCATAAATTTTTTGATTTAACGAAAAAAAAGAAAAGGGATAGATATTTTTTTCCTTCTAAACAATTTTTAAATTATAAAATTGGTATAATAGGATTGGGGAGAATTGGGAAAAAACTATCTAAATATTTAAAAAATTTAAACTTTGAAATACTGCATTATGATAAAAAAAAGCATTCTGAAAATAGGCTTAGTAAGCTTTTAAAATTATCAGATATTATAAGCATCAATATTAATTTTAATAAAAAAAATTTAAATTTCATTGATAAAAAATTTTTAGACAAATGTAAAAAAAATGTAAAAATTGTTAATATATCAAGAGGGGAAGTAGTTAATGAAATACATCTACTAAATTTTTTAAAAAAAAATAAGTATGCAGAAGCTTATTTAGATTGTATTAAAGACGAGCATAACAAAATTAATGAGCCTTTTCTTATTAAAAATATTAAAAAATATAAAAATTTATTTATTTCTCCGCATGTTGGCGGAGCTTGTTTAGATGCAATAGAAAAAACTGAGGAGATAGTAATTAAAGAATTTTTGGAACATGAAAAAAATTAAAACTTGTGAAATATGTGGCAGTAAAAAATTAAAACCATTTAGAGATTTAGGTAGAATAGGCAAACCAGGTGAATATGGCAAACTTAAAATATGTATTTGTTATAATTGTGGACATCGATTTTTAAATCCAAGAAAGTCAGATAAATACTTCAGAGACTATTATAAAAAACAATATAGAAAAGTTGCATTTGGAAGCTTTAAACCAAGTAAATATTATATTTCTGAACAATATAAACGAAGTTTAGGTGTACTAAATTTTTTTAATAATAAATTAATTATGGGAAACTTTCTTGATCATGGATGTGCTTCAGGAGCAACAATGATACCCTGGAAAGAAAGAGGTTGGAATGTGTATGGAATAGATCCTCATCTTCCGAGTGTCCTTGTTGGAAAAAAAGAATTTTCTATTAATATTGAACATGCATTTGGTGAAAGTTTGCCAAATAAAAATGATTTTTTTATGACAGTCATGTCTTTAGGTTCTTTAGAGCATTCATATGATGTTAATAAATCTCTTGAGGAAATCTATAGAGTGATGAAAGAAAATGGACAATTAATAATAAGATGGAGAACAGATAAAATTTCTGGTTCACCATATGAGTATTATAATCATAATCATTTTAGATATTTTACCAGGCAAACCTGGAACCTTATTCTTAGTAAACATGGATTTAAGATTTTGAAATATATAGATAAAAAATTAGAAAAATATAATACTTATGAGTATATTTTAGCTAAAAAAATAAAATCAAAAACAAAAAAAATAAAGTGTTCAACTAAATTAGCAAAAAAATTGATCACAGAAAATTTAAAGCAGGAAAATAATTATTCTAATTTTTATAAGGAATATTCAAAACATAAAAAAATGAACATTAAAAAACTCAATGTAATTATAAAAAAATTTAAAAAGAAAAATATCAACAATTATAAGAAAGTTTCGTATAATAGAATGATACTCGAGTTAAAAAGTTATAAAAAAATTAAAAATAATTTACATAATGAAAGCAGATAAAAAAATTAAAACAGCAAGATCGAATTGGAAATTTGATAAAAATGTTGCACTTAATTTTGATAAGCATGTAAAAAAATCAGTTCCTTATTACGAACATGCTCATGAAATAATTTTAGGGTTGTCTGATTTTTTTTTAAAAAATGACTCGAATTGTAATGATTTAGGTTGTTCAAATGGTTCATTATTAAAAAAAATTTCTAGCAGACATAAAAATAAAAATTTTTCCTTAAATGGATATGACAATTCAAAAGAGATGATTAAAATTGCAAAAAAAAAATGTAAAGATAAAAGAGTAAAATTTTTTATTGAGGATATTACTAAATTAAAATTGAGACAAAATGATTTAACATTATCTCTTTTTACGATGCAATTTATTCCTCCAAAAAAAAGACAGTTATTATTTAATAAAATTTATAAATCACTAAATTGGGGAGGAGCCTTTGTACTTTGTGAAAAAATAAGAGGTAGCGATGCAAGATTTCAAGATATTTTAAATTTTTTGTACTTTGATTTTAAATCAAAAAGTTTTTCTCAACGTGAAATTTTGAACAAAGAACTTTCTTTGAGGGGAGTTATGGAACCATTTACAATAAAAGCCAATATAGATTTTTTAAGAAGAGCAGGCTTTAGAGATATTATGCCAATTTATCAATATCTATGTTTTATAGGTTTGGTAGCAATAAAATAGTTAATGACAAACTTAAAAAGAGGTTTTTATAATCATACATTTCTTTTACCTAAAAAAAAAATTAAAAAAATTGAACATTTATTAAAAAAGAAAAAATTGATAAAAACCAATCATTATTGGTTTTCAAGACAAAAAAAATATTATATCGAAATTGATAATTCAAACTCTGAAATAAAAGTTTTCAATGAAACAAATCTAGGAGAAAAATTGAAAAAAGATTATTTTTTTTTATTCAAACTAATTTTTTTAGTAGTATTAAGAAAATTTATTTCCCTATTTATAAAATTTGATTATTTCAATCCGATTATAAATAATTCATATAATAATTTAGATTATTATTTAAATAGAATAAAAATATTATCTATCAAAAAAAAAAATTTAAAAAAAAAATTAAATCAAATTAATGAATTTTTTCCAACAAAAATAAAATTCTTCTTCTATTTAGATGAAAATTTAAATATTTTTAAAAAAAAATATTCATATAAATACTTATTTGAAATAGGAGCGGGTCCAGCTATAAATGCATGTCTTTTGAATTATAAATATAAAACAAAATCCATAATAATAGATTTATACACTCAAAACACAGTTGCTCTTTTATTTATATCCCTATTTTTTCCAAATATTAAAATAAGTTTTGAAAACTATAAAAATTTAATTAAAAAATATAAAAGTTTTGAAAAAGCATTCAAATATTTTGATATTATTTTTTTACCTCCAGGTGATATAAAAAAAATACCTAAAAATTTTTTTAACTTCTCAATTAATTTATGTGCATTTCAGGAAATGAGCAAAACGACAATAAAGAATTATATTTTAGAGACAAGAAGGGTTTTAGCTCCAAACAATTTTTTTATTAGCATTAATAGAGATAGCAAGTTTCTAGGTTTTAAGCAAATTTTTAAACATCAATATTTATACATAAATCCTTTCAAATTAATATTAAAACCAAAATTAGTATTTCCTAAATATAACTTTTCTACTAAACATGTAGTAAGTATTATTAAATATATAAAAAAGTAGAATTAATAAAAAAATGAAAACAATTTTTTTAATTCCAGCCAAAGAAATTTCTCATAGAATAAAAAATAAAAATTTAAAAAAGATAGGAAGTAAAACCCTACTCCAAATTAAGATTGAAAATGCTTTAAAGGCTAATTGTGGGTCAGTATTTGTATCAACAGAAAGTAGAAAAATTGCAAATTTAGCTAGAAAATATGGAGCCCTTGTACCTTTTTAAGAAATAAAAAATACTCATCTAAATCAGCTTCATCCATTTCATTTGTTTTAGATTTTTTAAGATCCTATAAAGAATTTTATAAAATAAAAAATAATGTTAATATTTGCATTTTGCCTGTAACAAATCCTTTTTTAAAAAGTGAAACAATCAAAAAATGTGTGAGGATGAAGAATAAAAATAAAAATATTAATTCGTTAACTTCAATTGTAAAAAGTCAAATACATCCATATCAATTTATAGAAAAAACTAAAAAAAAAATAAAATTTAATTTATTTAGATATAAAAAAAATAAATATTTAAATTTCGAGCAAACACAATCTTGGCCGAATGCTTATATTTCAAGTCCTTCAATAAGAATAACAAATATAAATTTTTTTCTTAAAAAAATAAACAATTTAAATCCAAATTTTTCATCAAAAATGATTGACTTAAAATCATGTATTGGACATGAAATAAGTGTTAAAGAGTCGATGGATATAAATGATCAAGAAGACTATAAAATGGCGCAAAAGACTTATGATTTATATAAGAAAAAATGAAAAATTTATTTATTGCAAAAAATATAACCGAGGTTGATCATTTTTTGCCACTAATGAATTATTTAATTCATAATAAAGAAAAAGTATCTTTAGAAATTATAAACATAAATATTAACGATAATATTTTAAAAGAAAAATTCTCTTCATATTTATTTAATGGAATTGAAATAAAAAATTTTTTTTTTGATAATAATATAATATTAAAAAAAATTGGTGATAATGATATAAATTTCCAAAAGCTGAAAAAAAGTTTTTCAATAAAAAAACTATTTATCTCTATAGTTAAATTTTTTATTTTTGGAAAATTAAAATTATTTAGGATATTACTTAATAAAAAAATTTTATCTACAAAGCTTAAGTCAGAAAAACCATTAAGAGTATTTATAGATAATAATTTTGAAACTACAGGCCTCTATAATATTATTTCTAATATTTGTGATAAGCAAAATATAATTTTATATGAATTGCCACATTCTTTAACTTTATCAAAAAGACAAATAATTAAAAAAAATAAATATTCAGAAAATATACAAGTTTACAACTCTGAATATGAGATAAACCAATTTGTAAGCACAACAACAAAATATAAAATTTTGAAAATTGGGTCATTTAAGTATGATAAATGGTGGCAAAATATATTGACAAATAAATTTTTTGGAACAACTGCCAAGAAAAGCATCCTTTATGTCATGACAGATCATTTTGAAAAGGATAAAGAGTATGAAGCTTTTTTTTTGCAAGAAATGGTGAACAAATATCCAACTAATTTTGTGGTTTGTCCACCCTCTAGGGATAGTCATAATTTTTTTTATAAAAATAATAGTTTAAAAAAATTTGAGAAATTTTTTGACTTTGAGAATTCTTTATTAGTTTTGTCTCAAAATGCAGATATATTTTTAACCACAATATCAGGTGGTGTTATAGATGGTATTTATAAATTAAAACCTATAATTTTTCTTAAATTTTTAATTAAAAATAAAAATAAAAATTATAGAAAATTAGTTTTTGATGATTATGATTGTTTTGGTATTACTCATGATCTTAAAAATTTTTATAAATTACTAGAAAGAATTCAAAATAAAAAATTCTTAACTCTATCAAAAAAAAAAAAATATGTTGATTTTCTAAATAAATATATTTTATTTAATAATTCTAGAAATAAAATTCTGGGTAATTTTTATAATGAGATAAAAAATTGTGATAAAAAATAAACTAGCAAGTATAATAATAAGGACAAAGAATGAAGAAAAGTGGCTTGAGGACTGTATCAAATCAATCAAGCAACAAGATTATAAATTTTGGGAAATTATAGTTGTAGATAATTATAGCACTGACAAAACTGAAAAAATTTGTAAAAAAAACAACATCAAAGTCTTAAAAATAAAATATTTTAAACCAGGAAAAGCAATTAATATTGGAATTAAAGCATCTTCAGGTAATTATCTCATTATATTGTCAGCACATTGTATTCCGCAAACTAAAAGTTGGCTTAGTAATTTTATAAAGAAAATTAATATTAGAAAAATCGCTGCTGTGTATGGTAGACAAATTCCTTTAAAATCAAGTTCTAATCAAACTAAAAGAGATTTGAAAATAGTTTTTGGTTTAGATGAAAAGATTCAAAAAAAAGATCCATATTTTAATAATGCTAATAGCTGTATAAAAAGAAATGTATGGCTTAAATATCCTTTTGATGAAAATTTGACTAATATTGAGGATCGTATTTGGGCTAAAAATATTTTAAAAAAAGGTTGGAATATATTATACACACCAAGCAGTTGTGTTTATCATTATCATGGTATACATCAAGATAATAATAAAATAAGACTAAAACAAACGGTAGATATTTTATCAAAATTAGATAAAGAAAAAATTGTTAACAAAATTAATTTTAAAAATTTAAAAAATAAATATGATTGAAAATAAATTTCCAGGAAAAGATATAACTACAGAAGACTTAAAGACAAAATTTCCTCTTTGTAAAAAAAAAAACAAAAGTCATAAAACAATTATTAATATTGATGGGGTAAAAATTGGCAATAATAAGAATCTTATTATGTTTGCTGGACCTAACATGGTCGAAAGTTACAAATTGATGACAAGTGTATCCAAGGAAATATTGAAAAATAAATTGATATTTGTGAGAGGTGGTGCTTTTAAACCGCTGACATTTCCTTATAGATCTAAGCATTATTATGAAACTAGAGAGGAAGGTCTAGAATTTTTAGCTTACGTGAGAAAAAAATATAAGTGTAAGGTTATTACTGAAATTATGGAAAGCAGGTACTTAGATCAGATCGAGGATTCTGTTGATATAATTCAAATAGGTGCAAGAAATATGCAAAATTATCCTTTTTTAGTAGATGTTGCAAAAACAAAAAAACCTGTGATGCTAAAAAGACACTTCGGAGCTAGTTTAAGAGATTTACTTGGAGCAGCTGAATACATATTAAATGAAGGTAATAAAAATTTAATGTTATGTGAAAGAGGTATAGTAGCGCCTCACACTCACTCTGCTGTAAGTCGTTATTTATTGGACATAACAGCGATTGTTGCGTTAAAAGAAATAACTCATCTTCCTATAATTTCTGATCCAAGTCATGCTTGTTTTAATTCTGCATGGGTGAAGTCTTTAAGTTTAGCCTCAGCAGCTGCTGGAGCAGATGGGATTATGGTTGAAGTTCACCCAAATCCAGCAGAAGCTAAAGTAGATAATCTTCAAACTATTAATTATAAACAGTTTAGGGACTTATTAAAATCTTTAAAAAAGATAGCAAAAACTTTAAATAAAAATGTTATTTAAAGAAATTGCAAATTTTGATTATAAAAAATTTAAAGAGGTTCATTTTATTTTGGGTGAGAATGCATCCAAAGGAGCGAGATCCCCAAAATTGTGGAATTTTGCCTTTAAAAAACTAAAAATAAATAGCATATTTGTTCCAATTGATATTAAAAAAAATGAAATAAATAAATTTATTCAAATATTTAAAAAAGAAAAAAAGTTTAGATCTTTTTTAATTACAAATCCATACAAAGAAATCATTGTCAAAAATATTGAATTTTTAGATGATAGAGTATCTTTATGTAATGCAGCAAATTTTGTGTTAAAGAAAAATGGTTTACTGAAAGCTTATAACACAGACTGTATGGGATTTTATCATTCTTTAGGTAAAATTTTAAAAAAAAATTATTTCTTTGTATATGGATATGGAGGGGTAGGAAAAGCAATCGTTGCAGAACTGATATCAAGAAAAAAAAAAATTTATTTATTTAATCGATCTAAAATTAAAATCAAAAAGAATAAATATATAATGTTAGTTAAAAAAAATAATTTTGTAAAACTTTTAACTAAATGTGATGTATTTATAAATGCTAGTTCCCTTGGGAATCTTAAACTTGTAAATAAATCACCATTAAAAACAAACCAGATAAAGCATTTAAAAAACAAGTATGTCTTTGATGTTAATTTTAAACCAAGATTTACCAAGTTAATTAAAATTGCTATCCAACAAAAAATTGATAACCAAAATGGAAAGGCCATGAATTTATTTCAAGCATGTGAAGCCTTTAAAAAAGTATACCCAAACTTAAATTTAACTAAAATTGTTAAAATAATGTCTAGTGTTAAATAGTTAGTATTCATTTATTTGTTTATTCTCAATTTTTAATAATTTTATTTTTTCCATATTGGGAACTTGATGTGAAATAATTATTATCAAGGTTTCTGGAAGAATTTCCTTCAGTTTTTCACATATTTTTTTTGTATCAGTTTCAGAAATATTCGAAAAACTTTCATCCAAATAAAGAAAACTAGGTCTTGTATACAATGCCCTAGCAAGTAATATTTTTTGTTTTTCCCCGCCACTAATTTTGTAACCGTTTTGACCTACTTCATACTCAAATATATTTCTTGATTGGGTAAGTTTAGACAACTCACATGTTTGAATAATTTTATTTAAAAAAACCATATCCTCTGGTTTTTCATTGCTGAGTAAAATATTAAATGCAATTGTATCATCAAAAATTATATCGTTTTGTGGACAATATTTTGTTATTTGAAAAAGTTTATTTATATCAATATTTTGTAATTCTATATTTTCATAAAAAATTTCACCTTTGTAATCGTTTATGTTGATAAGTGACTTTAAAAAAGAAGATTTTCCAGATCCGTTTGATCCAACTAAAAAATAAATATTATTGTTATTCAAACTTAAATTTACATTTTCAATTAAGTTATTATTTTCGATTTTATAGTTATAATTTTTAATATTTAATATATTTTTCCTTATAAGATCATTAGAAAAAATTATATTCTTAGTTTCATCTTGATGTAAATTTTCAAGTACTTTTTTTATTGTTTCAGATCCTTTTTCTAATTTTATCAAAGATCCAAAATTTGTATTAAATTGACTAAAAATAGGAAAAAGCCTAAATATGCTATAAACTAATATAGATAAAAAAGTTATATTTTCCTGAAAAAAACTATTATTATTAGAGAATATAATTAACATTACTAGCATTGAAGAGAAAATAATAATTTCTAAAATAAATTTTATTAGTTTTTGTAAAAACAAATATTCCGATCTTATATTTTGTAATCCATAGAATGAATTTGAGGCAATCTTCATAACACTTTCTTCAATTGAATATTGTTTTACTGAGAATGTATTTGTGATTATATTATAAATTATAGAGTTAGCTTTTAAAGATGCTTGAATATCTTTTTTTCCATATTCAGAAAATTTATTTTTAAACAAATAAAATAAAATTATATTTATTAATGTTAAAAAAAACAAAACGATCAAAGTTATTTTAAAATTAAGAAATAAAAGAACTGTTGAAAATGTTAAAAAAAGAGAAATAGCTTTAATTAAATTTGCAAATGATAAACTGGCTATCACTAATACACTAATTTCATGACTTACAACTGAAACTTGATTTGCAACATCTGACTTAAAAATATTTTTAAAACTTTGATTTAATATATATTTTAATGTAAAGGATTTTGTTTTTGAAAAAAAATCATAGGATGTATCTATTACTTTTTTTTCTATAATAATTAGAAGTATATAAAAAATAATTAAAAGTATTATTGCAATAAGGATATTTACAAAAATATCATTTCCAACGTCCAAGTTGGTATATGCGATAAATTTATCTAAATATGTTAAGTTATTTTTTTTAAAAAAATTTGATATAAAAGGAACAATTAAAAAAATTATACCAAGTTCAATAAATGGCTGTAAAAATGACAAAAAAGAAATTTTTTTAAGTTGTTTTATTAAAAATTCTTTTTGATTAATAATTTTAAATAATGTGAATAAATTTTTAAATTTCATTTATTAATTGATCTAATTTTTCTACTGTTTGTTTTTTTGAAAAAAAAACTTTAATCGTATCTTTAGCTTTATTTCTTATATCTTCAATTTTTTCTTCATTAATGTTATTAATATAAATTATTTGTTTTAGTAAATCCTCAGCATCACCATTCTTAAATACAAAACCATTTTCATTATTAATTATATATTCATCTATACTTGAGTTCGAACTACACAACACAATCGCTTTAAGATCTAGGGCCTCCAAGCTCATTGATGGTGTAGTGTCAATATAAGTAGGCATTACAACTATTTTAGAATTTTTTATTAACAAAAAAAGCTTATTTTGGGGCAAACTATCAAAAATCAAAATATTATTTGGGAATTTTGTTTTAAATTTATGTAAAATTTCTTTTTTAGATACTCCATCAAATTTTGAATTTGAACCACAAAAAATAAATTTATATTCAGGATATTTATTGATTAATTCAGGTAATATTTTAAATATTAAGTCAATCCCTTTCCTTTTTATCATTGAACCAAAATAAAGAAAATATTGATTATCCTCTAATTTATCTTCATACTTTATGTCTAAATCAGGTTGGGTGCTTAAAGGTAAATAAAGCGGTCTAATCAAAATTGTTTTATCTTTAAAATTTTTATTTATTCTGCCAGTTAATAATTTACTTACCGAAATAATTTTTTTTGAAATTAAAAATGATTTATTTTCAAAATAAGTATCTATTTTTTGAAAAATTGAATTTGGGTTTACAAAATTCCAATCTTTTTGAAAACTCCATATGTATACAATTGATTTCCATTTTGGATTTTGAAAAAGATTTAGATATTGATAGCTACTGTAAATTATAACAGAATTTTTGTTTATTAATTTTGAAATTTTTTTATTTAATAAATAACTCTGTATTAAACAAAAAAAAGGTCTTGCAAAAATTTCGCCTCTAAAATTTTTTTTCTCTGTTATTTTTAAAAAAAATTTAGTAAATATATTAAATATATTGACTCTTAATACATTAATTCCATCAAACTTAAAAAAACCTGATTTATCTGAAGATGTAATCACAGTGACATCGTATTTTTGATTAAGCTCTTTAGCTAATCTAAAAAAATGTGATGAAATCCCTCCATCAAAATTTTTCTCAGATTTGAATTCACTAGTACAAATTAAAATCTTTTTCTTCATTTATAAAACTTTTATTTTGATTAAATTTTTTTTATTATATTTTAGTATTTCGTGATCAATTTTTTGAATTTCATCTAAATTTAATGAAATATTCATTTTTTTATATTTATTTTTAATAATTTTTTTATTTAAAACAATTTTTTTACCCAACAATTTATTAATGAGTTTAGTAATCTTTTTTTTATTATTTACAATATCATTATATGTTATCAGATTTAATTTTTCCGGGTTTTGTTGAAAATATCTTTGCCATTTGTCATAAAATATTAATATAAGCTTTGTTTGTTTTATATAATGACTTTTATTGACATCATCTAAAGGTAATTTTTTTTTTAGAAAATAAAGTTTTTTTAAATGTTTTGCAGTATCATAAATATTTCGTACAACAAAAATAAACTTTATTTTTTTATCTCCAAAAATATCTGTTAACTTTTTTAAGTTTTTTTTTGTAGGCATTAAGTGCTGATAGAAAAGTAAATTAAAATTTAATAAATGACAAATTTTTAAAAATAAAAATTTTTTTTTAGAAAACTTAACTTTAAAATGACCTACACCTTTTCCATCTTTTAAATCAAATTGATAATTTTTATTTAAAAAAATTCCTGTTTTTAAGAGTCTATCTTTAAATGTTTGAGAAGCTGTTCCTGGTCCCGCTATTATAAATAAAATCATAAATTAGATATTGTTAAATTTTTTTAGTTATTCTTATTTAATGTTTATTCCACGTTATAATATGCTCTAAATTTAATATACTGATATAAAAAAAAAAATATATACAAGTAAAAATCTAAGATAAAATTTTGTTTTTAAGATGTATTTTAATATTAGGGATAATTGAATAAAATTAAATAATGAAAAACCATTTTAACTTAATTTTCTTGGCCTCTACTTTGTTTGTTTACACTTTTCCATTAATATCTTTTGTTCATAAACCATTTATATTTTTATTACTGCTTCCTTTTGCTCTTATTTATAATGGTTTTGATTACAAATTATTAAAATTATATAAATCAAAATTAAATTTACTTTTGTTTTCAGGAATTTTTTTTGCAATTATATATGAAGTATTAAAGATATTTTTTTCGTCAAAATTTATTCTTATCGAAGGTTATATTCAATATTCGGCTTACTATCTTATAATATTATTTTTTTTAATTAGTTATGTATTTGGTGTAAATATTAAAAAAATATTGAGTTTTAATTCTCTTGTTATTTGTAACTCTATTTTACTTATAGTTACAGTAATACAAACTTTTAGAATTAATTATTTATCTTATTTAATTTGCAGTTTTTTTGGGTCAGATTTTTTTATAGGTTCTAATTTTTGTGTATCTATAACTAAGGGATTGAGTGGAGCAAATATTAGTCTGTTAGCCACCGAACCTTCGTTTGCTATAATGCAGCTAATGTTTTTTTTAATTTTAAATATTTTTTTTATTAGAAATCATAATATTAATAATTTTCAAAAAATCATTTTAAATCTCTTTTTAATATTTTTTTTTACTACATTACTACTTATTAATTCTGAGTTGGGGTTGATATTTATTATTACAATAATGATTTGGATGTTATTAAAAATTTTTAATATGATCAGAACAAGGTATAAGTTAGGTATCAGATTTCAATATTTTCTATTAATAATTGCAACTTTATTATCATTATACGTTTTAAATTTTATTATTGAATTTTCGCTTTTGTTTATGACAGACACAAAATGTATTCATCAAATTTACACATTATTACCAAGACTTTTTTTTTATTTCCTCTTTTTAGATAATCCTTATTTTTCTTTCATAAGTCATATTTCTAATGATCAAGTTATTGAAATTGTAAATAAATTACCATTTTTTGATTATTGCAACTCCTTGCTTGAAAGAACAATTATACCAATGCAAACAAAAATAATCCCTCAACCAATATTTTTAAAGTTGATTTATTATGTAAATATTTTTGCTGCAGTATTATTTGTAGTATTTGTACTAAAAATACTCATTCAAAACTTTAAATTTAATATTTTAAAAGTTTTAATTTTAGTTTACATGTTATGCTGCATATTTTTACAAGGTTCTTTTTTAATGATTTATATAACTTTACTATTTCAATTATATTTAAATGATAGACATTAAATTTATTAAAAAATATATAGTTAATTTAATTGTCTTTAATTTTATAATAGTTTTTATTTTAGCAATTTTCTTTTTTTATTTATCCTCACAAGGAAAGATTTTAGATAAAAATAACACAGTAGTTGTTTATAATAAAATAAATGACAACGATTTATGTAATAGAATTTTTAAAGATGGTATTCGCTCTTCAGTTAATTTAGATAAATATGCAATCTTTGAAAACACTGTTAAAGATTTAAAAGACAATAAGATTTTTAGTGATGTAAATTTTAGAACTGATTTTCAATATTTAGATATAATTAATTCAGCAATGAGCACAAACAATGACATGCTTGTAAAAACTAGAATTAGTAATGGTTTGTTAACTAGAATAGAAGTTGTTTTTTCGTTTAATACATCCAAAAACATAAATGAAAAAAAAATAAATGAAATTATTCAATTATTCAATACCGCATACAATAATCAAATTAAAATTTATATAATACAAAAATTAAAAAAAGATTTATCTTACGCTAGAAAGATACTGGAAAATAGTGATTTAAGTGCAGGTGAAATTTTAAAAATAGAAGAGGAAAAAATTAATATATCAAACGAATTGAATGATATTACTTCATTAGATTTTGGTAATCTGTGTGAAAAAAAACTTAGATTAAATTCATTACAGAAAAAAAATTTTTTAGAAACACATAGAATTTTTTATTTTACATCTTCTTTTCTTATCTTGGTAATATTAAACATATTATTTATAATTATAACTATTGTTAAAAAGAATGAGTAAAATAAAAAGCGATATTTTAATTTTTTTTTTTTTATACATATTTCTTTTAATATTAATATCATCGAATTATTCATTTCATTTTCCTAATGATGGAGTGAGATATGTAGTTGATGCTATAAGTCTAAAAAAATTTATCTTTAATGATTTTATAGAAATTAATTCTATAAAATATCTTCCAAATGAAACTTTACCTATTCAGAATGGTATTACTATATTATTATCTTTTCTAATCATTTTTTTTGGTGATTTTTGGCCTTTTATTTTTTGTTTATTAATTACATTTTTAAACTTTATTTTACTTAAAAAATTATTTGTATTTCTTAAAGAACTTGAATTCAGTAATTTAACAATTTTATTATTCTTTATTCTTCTTTTTTTTAATTTTGAATATCTAAAAGTTTCTAAATCGTTTTATAATGAAGCTATTTATATTCCAATATTTTACTATATAAATATTTTGATTTTTGAATATTTACTTTTCAATAGAAAATTAAAAAATTTTGAAAGTTTAATATTTTATATTTTTGTATTTTTAGGTGTTTTTTTTAGGATACAGCACTTTATATTTTTATCAATTTTAATAATTTTTTTACTTAATCAAAGAGTTGGATTTAATAAAACATTTTTTCTAACATTATTATCTTTTTCATTTTTTCTTATATATCTTGTTGTATTTAACGATGTTGTTTACGATAGAATATTTCATCAAAATTCAAAAGTATTTCAAAAATTATTTATATTTTTATTTCCCCTTAATTATCACTTGATTTTAGACGCAAGCGATTATTTAAATTTTAATAATATATTTATTAGTAATTATCTAAAATTTTTTAATTTAATTTTGTTAATATTTTTATTTATTGTTTTCATAAAATCTTTCTTATCTTTCAAAAAAAATAAAAAATTTTTTTATTACAATCTTTTTTTAATTATTTTTTCTTATTCATTTTTGGTAGTCGCCTTTTTTGATGACGAGAGATACTTTTTGTTTACAAATTTTAATATAATTTTTTTCTTTCTTTATAGTTTTAAACAAATAAAGCTCGAATTAAAAAGCATTAAAACATATACAAGTTTACTTATCTTAGGATCTTTTTTCACTATAGCTTTCATTTACCAAATAGATAGATATTTTATTAAAAATAAAACTTATTTAACAATAAGTATTATTAATAAAAATTTTTCAAAAATTTTAAACCCAAATCAATTTAAAAAACACATAAATAAACTTTATGATAATAATACAAACTTATCAAAGCTTGGCAAACTCAAGAAAGACGGTAGGCGATCAAATTATTATTCTGGAGAAGCTTATCCAATTGAATATAGTCCAAGAAAAAAAATATTTTGTGAAATTCCAAGAATTTGTTTTTGGGAATTTTATAAAAAAGGAAATTATTATCCAATTTCAAGTATTAAAGAGATAAATGATCATATATTTGATGCAGCATATGGGTTTAATATTTATATTGGTTCAAAGCAATATTTAGAAAAGAACCTTAACAAAAACAAATATAAAATATTAGATAAAAAAGATAATATTATAATATGTCAAATTTTAAAAAAATAAAAGTTGGTTTACTTGGACTGGGAAGAGTTGCTGAGCATCATAAAAAATATTTAAAAAATAATAAATACTTAGAGGTTGTTAGTTGTTGTGACTTTAGTAAGAAAAAATTAATTTCTTACCAAAATTTTTATAATATTAAAGATATACATCAATCAATAAAGTCTTTCTCTAAGTCAAAAGTTTACGATTTAGCCATAATTAGTACGCCAAGTGGATTGCATTCACTTCATAGTGGCATATTATTAAAAAATAGAAAACATGTTTTAGTAGAAAAACCAGCATCATTGAGGCCAAATGATCATCTCAAATTAAGTAGGTATGCTAAAACAAAAAAATTATTTTATGATGTAATTCTTCAGAACAGATACAACAGTGCAATAGTTTTTCTAAAAAAAATTTTACTGAAAAAAACCTTAGGAAAAATTTTAAAAATAAATGTAAGAGTAAATTGGTGTAGAGATCAAAATTATTATAATGATGAATGGCATGGAAAATGGAAATTAGATGGAGGCGTAATTTGTCAGCAAGCTTATCATCATATAGATATTTTAAGTAATTTTTTTCCAGGCATAAAAGATATTTATGCAAAAAAATTTAATCTATCTCATAAATTACAAGCAGAAGACACATTTGTTGCCAATTGTATTTTAAAAAATAATATAATTCTTAATTTTGAGGCTACTACTGCAATTAAACCTCATGACATTGAGGCAAATGTAGTAGTTTTCGGATCTAGAGGTTTGTTAGAGATTGGAGGTGTAGGAATGAATAAAATATTAAATTACAGTTTAGATAATAATAAAATATTAAATTTCAAAAAGTATAATCAAAATTTTCCTACTGGCTATGGTTTAAGTCATTTAAAGCTTTTCAATGAGGTTGGAAAAAAAATTAGAAATAAAAGTTTTTCTAGTATATTTGAACCTAGGGAAATTGAACAAATCATAATTAATATTCATAATTTTTACAAAGCTTCAGAAATTAAAAAATCAATTAGGTATAAAAAATATAATATTTATAAAAAACTTGGAATGGATGTTAAACTTAAATTATAAAAAAAATTTTTTTTTTTTCTCTTTAGTAGTATGTATCTATAAAAAAGATTACAAATTCTATAAGTTATTTAAAAGTTTAAACTTACAATCTTTTAAAAACTTTGAAGTGATTTTGGTTGACCAAAATAATTGTTTATTAAGTATTAAAAAAAAATTATTTAATTTTAATATAAAACATATCAAATCAAAAATTGGTTTATCTTTATCGAGAAATAGAGGTATTGATTTATCAGATGGTAAGTATATTTGTTTTCCTGATGATGATTGTTTTTATCATAAAGATACATTGCTTAATGCTTACAAAATAATTAATCAAACAAAATGTGAAGTAGCTACTGGCAGAACAGTTGATTTAAACTATAAAAATACTTTACTTAACTATCCACTTAAAAAAACCTATTTTACCAAAATAGATATTATTAAAAATATTTGTTCTGTAACTTTTTTTATAAAAAAAAACAAACTGAGATTTGATACTAATTTAGGTCTGGGATCAAAAAAAAATATATCGGGCGAAGAGACAGATTATTTATTGAGAATAAAAGATAATCTTAATTATAAAATTTGCTATAAACCTGATATATTGATTTTTCATAAAGATTTTGAAAAAGAACAATTAAATTCAAATAAAAATGAAAACTTTTTTATTAAAAGTTATAATTATGGTTTTGGTTCAAGCATTGTTTTAAAAAAAAATAATTTGAAATTATTAAACTTTTTAATAATACTGAAAATTATATTAAATTTAATTTCAAGTTTATTTAAATTTAAGTATAAAAGCACAAAATTTATTTATTATAACTTATCTGGAAGGTTAAGAGGAATATTTAATTGAAAATTTTAATTACTGGAGTTGGTGGTTTTATTGGTTGTCATTTAGCTAAATCCTTAATTTTGAATAATCATACTGTTTATGGTGTTGATGATTTTTCTAATTATAAGAAAAATAAAAAATTAATAAAATTAAGAAAAAATTTTCTCAATAAACTAAGTAAAAAAAAATTTAAATTTTTAAATAAAGACCTTTTAAAAGAATCTTCTTTTTTAATTTTAAAAAAATTAAAAATTGATTTGCTAGTACATTTAGCGGCTAAGCCAGGCGTCTTTGAGGGTGAGGAAAATAATAATCAATATATTGAAAAAAATATTATCCTTTTAAATAATTTGCTAAGATTTTCCAAAGAAAATAAAGTTAAATATTTTTTTTCTGCATCATCAAGTTCGGTTTATGGAGGTAAAAATTTTAGTGATGACGATAAGAAAAATTTAAATCCAAAATCATTTTATGGCCTAACAAAAGTTTTAGGTGAAAAATTACTTAAATTTTATTCCCTGAATCATAACATCAATATTTTGTCGATGAGGTTTTTTACAGTTTATGGTTCTTTAGGACGACCAGACATGATTTACTACAATTTTTTGCTAAAAGAAAAAAATAAACAAAAAATTTATTTATTTAACCGTGGAAATAATAAAAGGTCTTTTACGTATATTGATGATTTAATTAAATGTATTGGAGAATTAGTAAGAAATAAATCTAAGATTTTTAAGAAAAAAAAATATGAGTGTTTGAATATTGGAAACGAAGATTACTATAGCGTAAAAGATCTTATCAGTACCTATAAAAAATTAAGTAATAACTCGTATAAATTTAAAATAATAAATTTAAACAGCAAAGATATTGATCCATATATGACAAGGTCAAATAATAAAAAACTTTTTAAATACATTAAAAAAGTAAATTTTAAACCTTTAGAAGAAGGCTTAAAAATTTTTAAAAAATGGTTTACATCTAACTATTAAATATATTATATAATTTGTATCTATATTTATTTTTATTTTTGCTTATTAGATAATTATTTTTAAACTTGCTATAAACCTTTCTTTTAAGAAAAAAATTGTTTATTTTTTTTGCCCATGCATCCTCAGACATGAAATTTTTAACATAAGAAACATTATTTTTTAAAATTTCTCTGTTTATTTTTATATCTGAGCAAATTACATTTTTTTTGTGCATCAATGCTTCTATATTTGTTCTACCAAAGCCCTCATGGTAGCTGGGATTAACATATAAATCACATTTTTTATAATAATTATTCAAACTATTATGACTTACTTCATTAACTAATTTAACATTTAGTTGGTTCATGTTAATATATTTCTTATATTTATTTCTTAATGACTTAATCATTGGTTTTCCAATTTTAATTAATAAAACATTTGAAATTTTTTTTAATGATTTTAGGATTACAAAAAAATTTTTATGAGATAAATCATTACTTATATTCAAAATAATTTTTTGCTTATTTATCTTTGAATATTTGTAATTTTTTTTTCTTTTTTTTGTTTTTAAATAAATTGTAAATTGTTAATATCCTATTTATTTTGTATCTTTTTTTTAAAATGCTTTCTGAAGTTTTTGAAACAGTTATAACGTAGTGAAAATTATTTAAAAAAAAGAAAAAAGGCAAAAGCAAAAAATATTTAATTTTCTCAACAAAAGAAATTTTTTTTATTATTTCCATATTTTTGTAATCGTGGATAATTATAATTGGTTTTTTCTTTTGCAAAGCTAACAATATACCAACTATTAGAAAGCTTTCGTCAGGTAATACGACATATGACGTATTATATTTTTTACAAAGATCATTAATTTTAAAATATTTTGTTATATATTTTTCAAAAAATTTTGGGAAAAAATTTGCTTTATAAAGTGGGTAAAGATTTAATATTTTAAACTTAGAACCTATTATATTCTTAAGATTATCATTATAAATTTGTACCCCAGATTTTCTTAATTTTTTAGACAAATTTATCCAAATTATTTTTTTCATTATCAATTTTTTAAATAAAAGTTGAAGTAATTAATTATGCTTTCTGCACCTATATCTGAAATATGCAATCTATCTTTAAAATAATTGCAATTAGAGAAATACTTACTCTCTAAGTGTTTATTTATAGAAACTTTGTTTTCTTCCGGAATAAGATTCTCAAAGTTTTTTGAAATTTCTTCATTATTTAAAGTTGGCATGAAAAAAAAATAAATTTTATTATTATTTTTTTCATAATTTTTTTTTATAAATGATATATTTTTAATTATGATATTTTTTTCACTACTCTCAAAAAGTTTTTTGTAATAATTTTCTCCTAAATTATTTAATTGAGAATTTTTACAATTATTTTCACTAATTTTTTTAGAAGAAGTACCCCATTTTTGGTCTAATGAAGGAAATAACAAATAATAAATAATTCTACTAAAAAACTCAGAATTATAATGATTTAAAAAAAATATTTTTGCTAATAATGGAAACTTATAACATTTATCTAAAATATTTTTATTTAAGCCACCATAAAAATAGTAAATCTTAACCCTACAGTTAATTTTTCCGCTAATCAAAGAGGATATTTCAATAAAAATATTTTTATTTTTTAAATTGCTGAAATTATTAAGTGACGATAAACTTTGTATTATTGTTTCACCATTAAATTCATTAAATGAAAGATTTATTATATTATTATCATTAAATAATTCTTTATTTAAAATTACAGATCTTGAATTTCCTAGTATCAAATTTTTTTCTTTAATTTGAAAATCAGTGAAAATTTTGTTAAGTCTGAAGTTAGATTTCTGTATAATAAAATGAAATAAAAATAAAAATAAAAAACTCAGCGTTATAAAAATTGCACAAGTTTTAAAAACGAAAATAAATAAATTCTTGACCATTAAGGTTTCCTAATAAAATAGTTATAAATATAAATATAGAAATTACTACAGAGAAATATTTTGAATTTTTTAATTTAATTAATTTTTTTTTATTTATATACAAATCTTGTAAGAGAAAAATTAATACAAAAAATAAAATTTTGGCGAATAAAAATTTATTCATTATTTTTTTTATTGAAAGTTCCTCAATATGTGAAATTTGGCTAAATATATTTGCAATAGTGTTCCAGTCGTTTACCTTAAATGGTATCCAGAGAAGAAAAATAAGCACAATCACCAAAACTCTATAAATGCTGGAGTTAACAATTATTTTAGGAAGAAATCTTTCAATAATAATTAAAGTTCCATGTGCAAAACCCCAAAAAATAAAAAAAATAGATGATCCATGCCAAGCTCCAGCAATTGTCATAACTATTAAAACATTTAGATGGCCACCTAATATTTTTTTTCCTCCTAAAGGAATATATAAATAGTCTCTGAAAAATTTTGATAAAGAAATATGCCATCTTTTCCAAAAATCTTGAAAATTTTTTGCTCCATAAGGTTTATTAAAATTAGCTGGTATATGAAACCCTAAGATTTTGGCTATCCCTATGGCTATTAATGTATATCCAAAGAAATCCGCATAAATTTGAAAACCATAAAAAAAAATTGATATTAATAAACTTATAGAATTGCTTTGAAGCGGAGATAATAAATGTCTAGCTGTATAAATACTAGCATTGTCTGCAAGTCCAATTTTTAAAAAATATCCCCACAAAATTAAAAGTATCCCTTTTTTGATATTGTTATAAGTAAATATTAAGAGTCCTTTATTTATTTGAGGAATAAATTGTTTTGCTCTAAGAATTGGTCCAGATATAATTTGTGGAAAGAAAATTATAAAGAAAAAATAGTTTATAAAGTTAGTAGGCTTTATTTTTTTTTTATAGATATCTATTAAATAAGAAATTGATTGAAATAGATAAAAAGAAATACCTATAGGTAAAATAATTTTATTAAAATTCTCTAAATTTTTAACAAAAAATTCTCCATATTTAAAATATACAAGTAAAGAAATAACTATAAAAGTATAAAATATTAAATAGTAAATTTTATATTTAGATCTGAAAATTAATTGTCCAAGCAGATATGAGAGAAAAATGATTAAATATAAAAGAATTAGAAATTTTAAGCTCCAATATGCATAAAATATTGATGAAAAAATAATAATAATTAATTTAAAATTTTTTTTAAATAAAGTTACAGATGTGATAAATGTTAGAAAAAATAAAATAAATTCTGCTGAATTAAATAACATTATTTTATTATATTTTGCAATTCTAAATCGAATTCTTTTTGATTATTAAATTTATTAACTTTTTTTTTAAGCTTTGAATTAAGTCCATAATAAGAATAGCTATTTGATAAGACTGGTATTTTTAAATTTAAATAATCAGTTATTTTATTCTGAAAACCTGATCCAATTTTGGTTGCACAAATAGATGCCAAAAATTTATTTTTTTTTAGATTTATCCAGTTTTGATGATCTATTTTATTATTAAAAAATAAATATATTTTCAATTTAAAATCAATATTACCTACTAAAATTAATTTTAATTTCTTTTTTTGATGTTTATTAAAATTATTAATTAAGTTAGATGCATAAAACACAGAGATTAAATTACTTATTGATTTAAAATTCCCAATATATAAAATTTTTTTTGACTTTACTGAAAATAAATTTGATTTTATTTTATTTAGATTTGGTAAGTTTTCAATTAATTGAGTTTTTTTTTTGAATTGTGGAAATATTCTTTCAAAAAATTTTTTATCGTAATTTGAAACAAAGGTTATTAGATTAAATATTTCTAATTTTTCTTTTTTAAATTTATATATTCTATTTAGTTCAAGCATGTAAATAAATCTCATTAAAAAGTTTAATTTTTTATATCTCTTTGCTCTATTGTAGGAAAGAATTAAAGAGTCAGTTAAATCTAAAATCTTTTTTTTTGAATGTATTTTCGCAGAATATGGACTTAACCTCAGTAAATGAATTTGAAGTAAATCATATTTAAAATCAAAATCTCTACTAATCATTCTTTGAATTTTCTCGTCAAAATAAAGTAAAGATTGGAAAGGTGCAAAATTAAATTTTAAAAGATTAGTTATAAAGTTAGTGTATGTTGGTCTGTAAAATTTAATTTTTCTGATATTTTTAAATTTTATTTGTTTATAAAATTTTTTATCAATCTTCTCAAAACCTATTACGGCTAAATCTATTAAATAATTTTTTTTTAGAGAATTAATTATGGAAAGTATTCTCAATTTATCGCCTCCATTTGGTGGATATATTTGTCGAGTTGTTAAAATTAATGCTGTTTTTTTCATTTAAAAAAACTATAAAGTAAAATTATTCATATTTATCAATGTATAATGTAAATTTATTATATTTTCTAATTTTCTCTTTAATTATTATTTTTAACTTTAAGCTTTCATTGATTGTTTGCAGGAAATTTTCTTTTTATGATTTACCTAATGAGAGAAAAATACATAAAGACCCAGTTCTTATTAGTGGTGGGATTTTTTTATATTTAAATATTTTATTCTTCATATTCATAATTTTTTTTAATTTAAGAGACTTAATATCAATTTCTCTGAGAGACTTTGCATGCCTTTCTGCCGGTATTACAGTTGTATTTTTTGTTGGATTTATAGACGATATAAGTAATTTAAAAATTTTTTTTAGATATTCAATTATTTTTATTTTTTTGTGTTTAATTCTTAATTTTTCAAATATTTTTTTGATAAAGGATATTTTTATAAAATTAGATGCCAAAAGTTACTATTTTATAATTGAAAATAAAGTTATTTTTTCCTCAATAATAGTAGTTCTGTTTTTAATAATGTATAATTTACTTGATGGTATAAATTTGTTTTCATCATTATTGACAATTTCTTATCTCACTTACTTCCAAATGTATCATTCAAATATTTTTTTAATAATTTTAAATATTTTAATTATAAGTTGTCTTTTATTTTTTCTATATTTCAATTTGAAAAATTTAAGTTTTTTGGGTAATGGAGGTATTAATATACTTAGTTTCATAATCATTTTTGAATTAATGTTTTTAAATAATCAAGATAATTCAAAATTTAGTTTTGATTTTTTAATAGTCTTGCTTGCATTTATAATTCCAATTTTAGATATGATGAGACTTTTTGTTGTCAGACTTGTTAAGAGTGGAAACCCCTTTATTCCTGATAATGATCATTTACACCATTTATTTCTAAAAAAATTTAATATTTTATTTACAAATATTATATTATTAATGATAATTTTTTTGCCTTTAATTGTTAATCTTTATTTAGGTAATACATTTGTAATAGAATTAATTATTTTTCAAATAATATTTTATTCAGTATTAATTTTATTACTAAAAAAATCTTAAATGAATATTATTTCAGTTAAAAAAGTATTGATATATTTATTTTATCTAATTCCTGCTTTTTTAATTTTAGGACCTCTTTTACCTGAATTAGTTATTTTACTTATAAATATTATTTTTTTAATAAAAAATTTTTCATTAAAAAAAATAAAAATTTATGTAGATAAAATTTTTTTTAGTTTTACAATTTTATTTGGTTACATATTTATTAATTCTTTTTTTCAATATTTAAGTAATAATTTGAATGAATTACTTCTTATTAAAAGTTTTGCTTTATTAAGATTTCCCTTATTTTATTTATCCTCAAAATGGCTTTTTCAAAATTTAGATAAAAAGGAAATTAAAGTTTTTTTTTATATATTTATTTCTACGATTTCATTTGTAATTTTTGATGTTATTTTCCAATATTTTTTTGGTTCTGATATTTTTGGATTTAAAGCATTTGTCCCCGGAACTCCTACAGCATATAGATTAACAGGTCCGTTTGGTGATGAGCTAATTGTAGGATCATATTTATCAAGATTTGGAATTGTTTACTTATTTTCCTTAATTTGTTTATTTAAGTTAACTAAAAATATAAATGAGATTTTAATTTTGATTTTTTTGGTTGCTGTAATATTTATTATTGGTGAAAGAGCAGCGTTTTTATTATTTTTATTTGCATCAGTTCTTCTTTTTTTTGAAAAAAAAAAATTAAAGTTTCTGGGTATTTATACTGCATTATTTATTACATTAATTGTAATTGTATTAAATTACGATGACTCAATTAAAAAAAGAATGTTGAACTATACGATATTTCAACTAAATATTAATCTTCCATTTATTGATAAAAGTAAAATAAACCAAACTTTTGGGTCTAAGCAGAATAGAGGTTTTTTAGATAGTCCTTATGGTGCACATTATGAGACGGCATATAACATATTTAAGGATTATAAAATATTTGGAGCTGGTTATAAACAATTTAGACAAATATGTGGTGAAAAAAAATACTCTATAGAAGCTAAAAGTTATTTAAAAGAAAATAGATGTTCTACACATCCTCACAACCTCTATTTAGAAATTTTATCAGAAAGTGGGATTATAGGTTTTTTAATATTTCTTGGTTGTATATATTTTTTATTTGAGGGTATCAGTAATAACTCAATAAGAAACAAATATTTAATAATTCAAATATTAATATTTTTTTTCCCTTTAATTTCTACTGGAAGTTTTTTTACAAATAAAAATTTAATTTATTTATTTTTTATTATTACTGTAAGTTTGATTTTGAACAAAAAAAATATTAAAATTTTTAATGATTGAAAACAATTTAAAAAAATGAATATAGAATTTGAAACTAAAAACCCATACTTTATATTTTCAGTAAATGATTTTTTAGACTCAAAAGATTATGAAAATTTAAGACAAAATTTTCCAGATATCTATTATTTTGTTCAAAAAGATAATCTTAAATATACACTGGAGTCATACACACAAAACTATAAAGATTTATGTAAAAATAATTTAGCCATGAAAAATTTTCATGAAAAAATTATGACAAAAGAATTTTTATTTTTATTATATAAAAAATTATATCTTTACTTTTTAAAATCAAGAACCAAAGATCCTAAAAATTTTTTAAGATTGTTAAGATTTCCAAAATTTAGTTCAGAAGAATTCGGTCAAAATAATTACAAAAATTTTTTTTTTCAAAAAATAAAGATTAAAATTCAATATTCTATAATTAAAAATGGAGGAGAAATAGTTCCACATACAGATTCAATTGATAAATTACTTTCTCTAATGCTTTATTTTCCAAATGATACGAATAATTTTAAGTATTATCAGAATGATTTAGGTACTACTTTTTGGAAATCAAAAATAAATAATTTTAGCAACAAACATGTTAAATCAAATAATGACAGTTTCTTTCTTAATTCTGAGAAATTATTTCAAACTAAATTTAAAGAAAATTGTTTATATGGCTTTATAAGAAATTCTAAAAGTTGGCATTCTGTTGAAAAAATAGATGTGACTGATAATTACCAGAGAAGGAGCATTAATATTAATTTTTTCATATGAGTTCAATTATTATATCAGGTTCTGATAATAAATATTTTAGTTTATTGTATAATTTATGTGATAATCTTAAAAAAAAAAATATTTTAAAAAAAACTGACTTAGGTTTATTTGATGTTGGATTAACTGACTATCAAAATAAAAAACTTTCAAATTATACAAAAAAAATAATCAAACCTGATTGGGATTGCAATATATCTTTTAATGCAGCAGAGTGGAGAAAGCTATTAGTTGTCAGACCTTTCTTAAAAAAATATTTTCCAAACTACGATTTATACATATGGATGGATGCTGACACAGTTCCATTGTCCGATAATTTTTTAAGAGAAATTAATTCTGTAAAAAATAAAGATATATTTATTTGCAATGAATATGATGACTGTTATTTAAATAATAAAAAAGATTCTACTTACAAAAGAATATTTAACAACTATTACAAAATACAAGGATGGGTTCATAAAAATAACATTAAATATTTAGGAAAAAAAGTTGCAGATAATTTATTGGGTAAACCACTATTTAATGCTGGTTTTTATGCTTTAAGAAGTAAGAGTTTAATCTGGAAAAAATGGCAAAATATTTATTGTAAGATAATTGATCAGGGTAAAGATGATTATTGTTTATCTATGGATCAAGCATCTTTAAATCAAATCTTATACATGAATCTTAACAATGTCCATATTATGAATTCTAAATATAATTGGTTAGTAAAAAATTCTTTACCATATATATACAAAAAAAATTTATGCAAACCGTCCTTTCCATATGAAAAAATAGAAATTATACATTTTACTTGTTTTGCAATGACAAAAAAAAATAATATCTACAATATTAATAAAAATAAATATCAAAAAATTTCTTTTAAAAAAATTTTAAACATTAAATGAATATTGTAATTATCCCTTGTTACAAAGTAAAAAAAACTATTCTTAAAGTTATAAATGATATACCTAATTCAATTGGTAAAATTATTATTGTTGATGATAAATGTCCTCAGCAAACTGGTAAATATATCATAAAAAAAAAATTGTCAAAAAAGATTCATGTAATAGTAAATAAAAAGAATTTAGGTGTTGGTGGAGCAATGATTAAGGGATACTTATTTTCAAAAAAATTTAAACCTAAATTTATTTTTAAAGTAGATGGTGATAACCAAATAAGATCTAGAGAGATCGAAAAATTTTTACTTATTTTAAAAAAAGATAAAAAAATTGATTGTGCAAAAGGTAATAGATTTTCAAAATTAAATCATTTTCAAGAAATGCCACCTTTGAGATTATATGGAAACAAAATTGTAAGCTTAATAGGCAAAATAGTTACTGGTTATTACAATATTAATGATTTTACAAATGGTTTCTTTTGTATTTCGGGGTCTTGTTTGAATAGGATTAATTTAAAGTTATTAAGTAAAGATTTTTTTTTTGAGAATGATATGATGATAGCTCTTTCTAGTTTAAAAGCTAAAGTAGTGAATGTGCCAACTTACTGTTCATATAAAGGTAACAAGAGTAATTTAAAAATCTATAAGATAATATTACCATTTATATTTAAATTTCTGACGGGGTACTTGAACAAGAATAAATTTAGAAAAAAATATTAATTATTGCAATAAATTATATATAAAAATAAAACAAATTTAGTTTATAATGAAAAATTTAATAATTAATATTTATACATTAATTTATTTTTTAAATCCTTTATTATTTACATTTATTAATATTTCAAAAAATACTTTAGTTGTTTTTAATGCAAAATAGAAAAGAATTCATTTCTTTAATTATTCCGTGTAAAAATTCTGAATTAAATATCAAGAAAACTTTATCATCTTTAGAGGTTCAAAATAGTTCATTTGAAGTAATTTTTGTGTACACCGATTCTCATGACAAAACTTTAAATATCTTAAGAAAGTTTCAAAATAAGTTTATCAAAAAAAAAAATTATAAAAAAAAACTGTGGAATATCAGAGGCATTAAATATTGGTATTAAATTTTCTAAAGGAAAATTTATTATGTGGATAGGTAGTGATGATATTATTGTAAAAAATTTTATTTATAAAATAAAAAAAGCTCTTAAGAAAAAGAAAGAGCCTAAGTGGGTTATTACAAAGACAAAAGTTTTAAGTAATAAAAAATTTTTGAAAAATATTATTGAAAAATATAAATTTTATAAAATAAAAAAATTAACATTCAATGATCTTTTAACAGAAAATCCAATTTCTGCTCCAGGAGTTATTTTTTCAAAAAAATTTATTTCTGAGGTTGGTAATTTTAATCAAAGGTACTTATTTAACTCTGACTATGATATGTGGCTTAGGATGTATTGTAAAAAAAAACCTTTAATACTTAATATATTCTCAACTTATTATAATAGACATCCCAAAAGTTTATCATCGAGAAATTTTGTAAAACAATTTAATGAACAATTTTTTGTTTCTAATAAATACAAAGAAAAAAATTTTCTAAAAAAATTATTACATTTAATTAAAATATTTACGATTATTATAATCTATAAAATATTTAATTACTAAGATATTTATCATCTTAAAGATTTTTGAAATGAAGAAATTATTTTTTTTTAGAAAGATATTTGTAAGTTCTTTTTATTCCTACTTTCAAGCCTATCTTTGGCTTCCAGCCCAACTTTTTTAATTGCGAAATATTCATTAATTTTTGCTTTTGACCCTCAGGCTTATTTTTTTCATTAATTAACGCGATATCATGCTTTAAAATTTTTGAGATCAAATAATAATATTCCTTAATTTTAAAATCTTTACCTGTTCCAACATTGATTGTATTTGGAATTTTTTTATAATTTTTTATAGTAAAATATAAAAAGTCAATAAAATCCTCTACATACATATATTCTCTCTTATTGTTTCCAGTACCCCAAATTTTTACAATTTTTTTAGAGTAATTTTTTGCATTACTTATTTTTTTTATCGCCGATATCATCATATGAGATTTTTCTTTTTCTATTTTTTCGTACATACCAAATAGATTGCAAGGAACTAATGTAATGTATTTAAAATTTGCCTCTAAATTTATAAATTCACAATATTTAGTGGCAAATGCTTTAGCCATTGCATAACCTATGTTTGTATTTTCGAATTCTCCTTTCATCAAATCAGTCTCTTTATAGTTGTTTTTGTTCTTTGGATATACACAAGAACTTGAAATATTAATGAGTTTTTTTATTTTTAAATCATACGCAGCTTTAATTAAATTTTTAGAAATTTCATAATTGTCAATGAGCATTTCTTTCTGATTGTTAATATTATATTGGATCCCACCAACATGAGCAGCTAAATGCAAAATAATATCCGGCTTTATTTTAATTAAATATTTTTTTGTTTTATTAAAATTTTTTAGATTTAAAATTTTCTTGTCAGGTTTAAAAAGAATATAATTTTTTGATCTGGGGTCTCTAATGAAATTTTTTCCTACAAGTCCATTAACTCCTGTAATTAAAATTCTTTTTTTTTTCAATTTTTATTACTTTTTTTTATGATTATATTTTTACTAATAAAACTATATTTAAATGGAAGAGTTTTTAAATTTAAAACAGAATTATTTTTTTCAAAAATTTTATAATTTTTTGTTTCCAAGTCATTTTTATTGACATTACTAATATATGTTAAATTTTTAAATAAGCTGTACTTTATTTTATTTTTAAAGATCTGACCATAAACATATGAAGTTGAAACTCTTTCGTCTATAATACCATTTATATTTGCATTTGAAAAATTCATTATTTCCAGTAAATCAAAATTAAAAGTTTTAGAAACATATTTTTCTGAAAAATTACTTGGTCCATCAATAAATATATAATCATAATTTTTTTTTGGAATATTTTTATATCCCATACCAATAAAGCATCCATAAACTTTTTCTGATACATCGGTTAAAATTAAATTAGTTTTGGTTTTAAAATCAGGATAAATAAATTTTTTAACATCGTTATAATATATTTCCTGATCTTCTAGACATGTCATTTCAGTATATGTTTTTGTTTCAAGGTAATTTTCATACATTGCGAATCCAATAACGTAAGTAGATACTCCGGGCCCGCATTCTAAAAGACATTTTGGTTTCAATGATCTAATATTTGAATACAGAGACCATATATCAATATAACTAATACCTGTAGATTTAGACTCTTTAATTATTTTTTCAAGTTTAGGTATTTTTGTAATTGCTTTTTTTTTACAATTTTTTTCGATTATTTTCTTAATAAAGTTAATTAACTTAATTTTCATTACACTTCATAAATATCATCAATTTACTAAATTTATAATAAAGATTAATCTTTACAAAAATAGAAAAAAAATATAGATATTCTCTGCCTGGTGATTATTGCGTAGGTGTTACACCCGATCCCATTTCGAACTCGGAAGTTAAGCCCTAAAGCGCCGATGGTACTTTATCTTAAGATATGGAAGAGTAGGACGTTGCCAGGCTAGACACACTTTTTTGACATTCATATTATCTAATTAATTATATTGTAAATATTCATAAAAAAATCTTCAGAAAATTACAATTATTTGGAATTGGGTAATATATAAAAATAATTGTGTTAGATTTTTAGAGTATTATAAAAAATAATTTATATTAATTAATCATATTTAATAATGAAAAAAATCATAATAACTGGTGGATGTGGATACGTAGGTTCTTTTGTATGTAATAAGTTTTTAAAAAAAAATTTTAAAGTTTTCGTAGTTGATAATAACAGTAAAGGAAAAGTATTTATTTCTCATAAAAATATAAAATATTTCAATTTTAATTTTGGAAATAAAAGTAAAATAATAAATTTGATCAATAAGCATAAAATTGAAAATTTAATTCATCTAGCAGCATTTATAGATAGTGCAGAGTCAGTAATGAAACCAAAAATTTATATGAAGAATAATTTTGAATTAACAAAAAAAATATTAATGGAAATACCAAAAACAACAATTAAAAGATTTTTATTTGCATCAACTGCTGCTGTTTATGGAAATAGTAAAAAAAAAAAAATTTCAGAAGACTCTCTTAAGGAACCTAAAAGCCCATATGGAATATCCAAACTAAAATCTGAAATAGCTATTCAAAAAATTTTTAAAAAATCAAAAATCAAATACAGCATCCTTAGATTATTCAACGTTGCAGGAGCAAACCCAGTGTATAAATTAGGTCCCTATAATTCAAAATATAATCATATTTTTAATAAATTAATAAGAAATAAAAAATTTAAAATCTATGGAACAAACTATAATACTTTTGATGGTACTGCCGTAAGAGATTATGTTCATCCAGAAGATGTTGCTGAGTCATTTTATAAATCATATAAATTTATGGTCAAAAATAATAAAAATGAAATTTTTAATTGTGGATCGGGAAATGCCTTTTCAGTTAAAAATATTTTAGATAATTTTGAAAAATATGTTGATTATAAAATAAAAATTTTTAACGAAAGAAGAAGGCCTGGGGATCCATCTTATATTTTATCAAATAACAAAAGAATTAAAAAAAAATTGAATATAAATTTTAACAAAAGTAATATTGAAAATATAATTTTAGGTCTAATTAAATGGAAAAAATTAAATATTAAAAAATTTTCTAAAAAATCAAAAGAAACAATTGTAAAACTAAATTAGAAAATAAACTTGGAATATTTAGATTAAATAGTTTATTCTTATTAAATTAAGCTAAAAAGTCATAATAATTGATACTACAATATAAATAAATAACTAATTGTAAAAAATTAATTGAAAGATAATCCAACATCGTCTATTAAGAACAAAAATTTATGAAAATAAAAAGCTCACTTAAGTCAGTAAAAAAAAGAGACCTTAATTCAAAGCTCGTGAGAAGACGAGGTAGGGTTTATGTTATCAATAAAACCAATCCAAAATTTAAAGCAAGACAGAAGTAGTTTTTATGGATAATGAAAACCATAAAAAGACTTGGAATAATTTTACAAAATTTGTTTTGTGGGGATCTGTCGCAGTAATCTTAGTTTTAGTTTTAATGGCGATATTTCTTTTATAATATCTTAATTTATTTTTATTATGAATTTAGCCTCAGTTTCAGAAAATCGAGATATTGAAAAGCGAATAGCAATAACCCCAGAAATTGCAAAAAAATATATCAGTTTAGGATTTAATTTAACTCTACCAAATAATTATGGAACTCACTTAGGCTTTAATGATGAAGATTATAAAAATCTAGGAGTTAATTTTTTAGATAATGAAGAAGAAATAATTAAAAAT
>MDTD01194324.1_pt1 | contig 50136 bp, 48 predicted proteins | sample 811221 | NCBI WGS metagenome assembly MDTD01 (sample SAMN05326646, study PRJNA326480) | marine metagenome | isolation source: seawater | place: Pacific Ocean: South West | collected 2011 | reverse complement strand
GTTCTTCAGCCCGATCTCGCGCCCGATCGCGCGGGCGGTACCGGCATGATCCCCGGTGATCATCTTTACGCGAATTCCCGCCTGGTGGCATTCGTCGACGCCGGCGATCGCTTCGCTGCGCGGCGGATCGATGAGACCCACCAGGCCCACCAGCGTCAAAACGCCTTCCAGATCCGACGCGTTCAGGACGACATGCGCCTGCGGCACCTGCCGCGTCGCCAGGGCCAGCACTCGCTGCCCGTTCGCGGCGATCGATTCGATCTGCCCATGCCAGTAGTCGGCGTCGAGCGGCTCGGTCCCGCCGTCGGGCGAACGCTGATCGGCACACATCTGAATGATGCGTTCCGGCGCGCCCTTGACGCTGATCGAGGCTTGCCCTTCGTGATCGTGATTGAGAATCGCCATGTAGCGGTGGTTGGCGTCGAAGGGGATGCTGTCGGTCCGTGTCCATCCGACGAACGCTTCGACGCCGAAATGCATGATCTTGCCGGCCAGCGCCTGCAACGCCCCCTCCATCGGATCGCCCTCGACCCGCCAACCCGTTTCGTGCGGATGGAGCACCGAATCGTTGCAGAGCGCGGCCGCACGGGCGATCTCGGTAAGGACGACATCCTGTCCGGCATCGTGCTCCGCTTCGCCCAGTCGAATGGTGCCTTCCGGCGCATAGCCGTCGCCTTCCACAGCGTAGGAGCGCGCGGCGGTGGTCACGGTCGCCACCATCATCTCGTTGCGGGTCAGCGTGCCGGTCTTGTCGCTGCAGATGACCGAGACCGAGCCGAGCGTCTCGATCGCGGGCAGACGACGAACGATCGCGTTGCGCCTGGCCATGGCCTGCACGCCGATTGCCAATGTGATGGTCAGCACGGCCGGCAGCCCCTCGGGGATCGCCGCGACCGAGAGCCCCACCACCGCCATGAACAGCTCGGCGAACGAGGCATGGCCGACGAAGTAGCCATAGACGAGCAGGACCGCGGCGATCATCAGGATGAACACCGTCAGCCATCGCGCGAAGTTGTTCATCTGCCGGACCAGCGGCGTCGTCAGCGTTTCGACCTGCGACAGCATGCCGCTGATGCGGCCGATCTGAGTGGCGCCGCCGGTCGCCGTCACCACGCCCCGGCCCGCGCCGGCCGCGACCAAGGTGCCGCTGTAAGCGAGGCAGGTGCGATCGCCGAGGGCGGCCTCCGCCGCGACCGGCTTGGTGGTCTTTTCCACCGGCACCGACTCGCCGGTCAGAATCGCTTCTTCGATGCGAAGGCCGCTGGCTTCGAGGAGGCGGAGATCGGCAGGAACCTTCTCGCCCGCTTCCAGCAGAACGATGTCGCCGGGCACCACGTCGGCGCTGTCGATGCTCTGACGTCTGCCATCACGGAGCACGGACGTCCGGGGCGCGAGCATTCCCCGGATCGCGTCCATCGCCTGCTCGGCGCGGCCCTCCTGGATGAAACCGATCGTCGCGTTGGCGATGACGACCGCGAGAATGACCCCGGTATCGACGAAGTGCCCCAGGCCGGCGGTGATGAAGGCCGAGCCGATGAGCACGTATATCAGCACGTTGTGGAAGTGGCCGAGGAACCGGAGGACTGGGCTGCGCTTGGCCGGTGGCGGCAAACGGTTGGGCCCGTGCTTCGACAGCCGCGCGACCGCCTCCGCTTGGGTCAGACCGGTGGCGGTCGCATCGAGCGCGGCCAGGCTGTCGGATCCGGGTATGGCGTGGTGCGTGATCGAATCCTCGATACGATCCATGGCTTCGGCCTCCTCGGGTATGTCGATGCGCCGGCTTTCCTCTGATGATCCGAATGCCGACTTCGGAGAATCAGATCAAAAGATGTGTGGTGGACGAGGAAAGGACTGGGCGGGGCGATCCGGGGTCGAGAGGCCGCTTATGGGCAGCCTAGCCGGCGCGATCCCCCGCGCTTCAGGGATCGCGCTGCTCTAACTTCGCCAACGCAGCACGCGCTCCTTCACCGGATTGACGAAGTCGCGCTGTTCGACCCGAGAAGCGACGAATTCCTTCTTCAGCCGGAAATACCATTTCGCCTGCACGTCTGCGTCGTTGATCAGCATCAGCGGCGGGTCGAAGGCGAGGCCTTTCGCCTGCATCTCGACCATGCTCCGGTCCTGACCGAGGAACGTACGGGCAATCCGCCGCACGGCCGGGATCAGGGGCGACAGCCAGGGCATCGTCCAGTAGATCGCGTGATGGACCTCGGTCGTGCGCTCATCCACCGGGGTGAGCGCCGTCAGGCCACAGAGCGTATGGCGCCCCGCCTCGACATGTTCCAGACGAAGACCCGGCAAACGGAAAGCGATCTCGGTCGACACGGCGCCGCCCAGGATACGGTAGGCGCGGGCGTTCTTCGACGGCGCATGCCGGATCATGCGGAAACCCAACTCCGAGGGGCCGAACGATTTCGCCTTCTCGTGGATCGAGCGACGCGACCGCCAGAACCACGAACGGTGGACGAAAGGTCCGTGCGCCGGGTCCATGAGACCGATCACCGCGTGATCCATGGCGCAGTCGAAGGTCATCGATTCGACCAGCCTCGGCCTGGCCTCGCCGATTCCCGGCAGCTCGACGATCGGCGGCAAGGGGTCGGGCAGATCCGATCCGGCTGGAATGAAGACCCAGATATTGCCCTGGACCTCGCGGCACGGATAGGCGCGGACGCCGACGCGACCGGCATCCATGTCCTGGTCGGCGACCAGCGACGGAATCAGCGTGCAGCGGCCGCCGCCATCGAACCGCCACCCGTGGTAAGGGCACTCCACCTCGCCGTCGACGACTCGGCCGAAGCTCAGCGGCACACCGCGATGCGGGCAGAGGTCGCGAAGGGCGAAGACACTTCCGTCCTGCCGCCGCGCGACCACGACCGGTTCGCCGAGCATGGTCTTCGCGACCATCTTGCCCGGCTTCAGCTTCCGGCCCGGAAGCGCGACGTACCAGAGGTCGCGGAGCAGCGTCGATCTGTCGGTTCCGTCCATGGCCGCCTTATGGTCCCTCGGCTGCCCTCTGTCGAGACCCGAGGAACGCTTCCTGCACCCCGTTCAGCCAAGTCGATTGACCTGGGCGCGGCGGAACGGGATAAACCGCCCCCACCAGAGACTTGAACGACATGGCGGCCGCCACGTCCATCCCCGCCCAGGTGCGCGGATACGGAACGGCCGTCCGAAGCCCCAGGAGTCGCCCTCGTGAATCGCATATTTTCCGGTGTCCAGCCGACCGGCAACCTGCATCTCGGCAACTATCTGGGCGCAATCCGCAACTGGGTGCGCATGCAGGCCGAATACGACTGCATCTTCTGCATCGTCGACATGCACGCCATCACGGTTCCGCAGGAGCCGGCGCAGCTTCGCGCCCATACCCGCGAGGTGACGGCCGCGTTCATCGCTTCCGGAATCGACCCGGAAGGCTGCATCATCTTCAATCAGAGTCAGGTGTCGGGCCATGCCGAGCTCGCCTGGATCCTGAACTGCATGACGCCGATGGGCTGGCTGAACCGCATGACCCAGTTCAAGGAGAAGGCGGGCAAACACCGCGAGAACGCGCTGGTCGGCCTGTTCGTCTACCCGGTGCTGATGGCGGCCGACATCCTGCTCTACAAGGCCACTCACGTGCCGGTAGGCGAGGACCAGAAGCAGCATCTCGAGCTCTCCCGCGACATCGCCGGCGCCTTCAACCGGCAGTTCGACGTCGACTACTTCCCGTTGCCCGAACCGCAGATCATGGCGACGGCGGCACGGGTCATGTCGCTGCGCGACGGCCGCAAGAAAATGAGCAAGTCCGACGAGTCGGATTTCTCGCGCATCAACATGACCGACGATGCCGACACCATCGCCCAGAAGATCCGCAAGGCCCGTACCGACCCGGAGCCGCTGCCGGAGACAGTCGCCGGCCTCGAGTCGCGGCCGGAAGCCGCCAATCTGGTCGGCATATACGCCGCGCTGACCGACTCGACCTCGGAGGCGGTGTGTACGCAATTTGGCGGCGCGCTGTTCTCAAGCTTCAAGAACGACCTCGTCGACGTGATGATCGGGGTCATCGAGCCGATCGGTCGCGAGATGCGGCGTATGCTGGCCGACCCCGGTTATGTCGATGCCATCCTGGACCGGGGCGGTGAGCGCGCTGGCGCGATTGCCGCTGCCAATCTCGCCGAGATCAAGCAGATCGTTGGATTCCGCCAGCCCGGACACGCGTGATGCCCGGCGGTATTCCGCAAGCCCGGCCCGCCTGCCACGGAGCGAAACCTCGGAACGGGCCGCATCGGGGCGACCGAAGCGATACATAATCCGAAAGGCCGCTGTGCTTGATGGCCGGCCGGACGACCTCTATGTATCGTGCAATCCGCGGGGCGAGCGATGTTCGACGAAGAAGATCTGAGGCCGGCGCAAAAGCCGAACCGGCACACGGGTGCTGCGTCCGGAAGCACCGGAAGCGACGGAGACACGCGTCTTCCCGGCGGTGGCGACACCGACCGGCCGCGACGGCGGGTGCCCTGGCGCCCCCTGGTGATCGCGATCGTCGTGTTCCTGCTGCTCTACTATCCCGTCGGCATGATCTGGATGCACCAGATCAACGACGATCCCGACTACCAGCCGCCAGCCGCGTTCGAGGTCGAGAACGGCAGCAACGCCGTCGGTATGGTCGCGGCGCTGATCAACCGCGAAGTCAACGAGACCGAATGGGTCGCCAACGACCCGTTCTTCATGCCGAGCGCGGCCCTCGACAACATGCCCAACTTCCAGCAGGGGATGTTCGCGGCGCTGGGCCGCTTCACCATCGAGCTTCTGGACCAGGTGGGACGGACCCGCGGCTCCAGCCAGGCCGATCCCGATCTCGAAACCGCCGCCGGACGTCTGAAATATCCGGGGGATGTCTGGATTTACGACATCAAGACGTCGCTTCTGCCGGTCAGTTCGTCGGAATCGCAGTACCGGGCGGCCATGCGGGCGATGGAGAGCTACAATCAGCGCATCGCTTCGGGTGATGCGGTCTTCGAGCGCCGGGCCGACAACCTGCAGGTGACCCTCGACCGTGTCGCCTCCGATCTGGGGTCGGCGTCGGCACAGATCGACCAGCGGGTGCATGACGGTGCCGGCTCCGTATTCGACTTCGTCTCGGACGATATCTTCTATAACGTGAAGGGTCGGACCTACGGCTATTACATGATTCTGCGCGAGTTGCAGGTGGACTACGCCAAGGTCATCGCCGAGCGGGATCTGGGCCCGATATGGCAGCACATGCTGGACAGCTTGCGCGCCGCGGCAATCCTGAGCCCGCTGATCGTGCGCAACGGCGAGCCGGATAGCTTGGTCATGCCGAGCCACCTCCTCGCCCAGGGATTCTATCTGCTCCGCGCCCGGACGCAGCTTCGCGAGGTCAGCAACGTGCTCCTGAAGTGACCGCCGCCGGCACACCGCAGACGACCGTGAAACGGGTGACGCACTGCGCGTGCCGGGAAGCGTCTGTGCGGACCGGCCGCGAACGGCACGGTCGCTCCCGTCCGGACAACCCGATGCAGGACGATCCAATGACGGTGCGCGGCCACTGATGCAGATCTACCTCCCCGTCGCAGAAATGTCGGTGAACGTGTTCCTGCTTCTGGGGCTGGGAGGGTTGATCGGGCTGCTGTCGGGGATGTTCGGGGTCGGTGGCGGCTTCCTGCTGACGCCCTTGCTGATGTTCGTCGGCGTACCGCCGCCGATCGCCGTCGCGTCCGCGGCCAACCAGATCACCGCCGCATCCGTCTCAGGCCTGCTGGCGCATTGGCGGCGCGGCAACGTCGACGTCAAGATGGGGATCGTGCTCACGATCGGCGGCGGCATCGGCTCGGCCATGGGCGTCTATCTGTTCAGCTGGCTGCGCGATCTCGGTCAGATCGATCTGGTCATCTCGCTTTCCTACGTCCTGTTTCTCGGCGTGATCGCATCACTGATGATGGTCGAGAGCATCACGGTGATGGTCCGCCGCCGCAGGCCGTCCTACCGGCGGAAGCTCCACCATCACTTCTGGATGCACGGCCTGCCGCTCAAGATGCGGTTTCGGCGCTCCAAGCTTTACATCAGCGTGCTGCCGCCGCTGGCGATCAGCGTCTTCATCGGCGTCCTGCTGGCGATCATGGGCGTGGGCGGCGGCTTCATCATGATCCCGGCGATGATCTACCTGCTGGGCATGCCCACCTCCGTCGTCGTCGGAACGTCGCTGTTCCAGATCACCGTCGTCACCGCGATCGTCACCGTGATGCACGCCGTCAGCAACCATGCGGTCGACATGGTGCTGGCCATGCTGCTTCTGATCGGCGCGGTCGTCGGGGCCCAATTCGGGTCACGTCTCGGCAGCCGTCTGCGCGGCGAGCAGCTTCGGGGTCTGCTGGCGGTGCTGGTCCTGATGGTCGCGGTGAAGGTGGGCTGGGACCTCGTCTCCATGCCAGCCGACATCTATTCGATCAGCGTGATGGGCGTCCTGTAATGCTGCGAACCCTGGTTCATCTCGTCGGGTTGATCGGTGCGGCAGCGGCGGCCCCCAGCGATGCGGCTGAACCCTTGGTCGCCGACCTGTCGCAGCAGGTGATCGCGATCAATTCGCGCTTCACCGGCGCCGAGGTCCTGTTGTTCGGCGCCACAGACGGTGTCGGGGATGTTGTCGTGGTCATCCGCGGTCCGCAGACTCCGGTTCTCGTCCGCCAGAAGGAGCGTGTGGCGGGAATCTGGACCAATACCGAGACCGTACTCTTCAACCAGGTTCCCGGCTTCTATGCCGTCGCCTCGACACGGCCGCTCGACGAGTTGGGCGTTCCGGAACTGCTGGCGGTCCACCAGATCGGCGTGGCGAACCTGCGCCTGCCGGCACCGGCCGGGCTGGAGCCCAAGCGAACGGAAGCCTTTCGCGATGGGCTGATCCGCAACATGGGGTACCAGCAACTGTTTGCGCGGGACGTGGCGCCGGTTTCCTTCATCGGCCAGCAACTGTTCCGGACGACGATCGATTTTCCGGTCAACGTGCCGACCGGAAGCTACGTCGCCGAAACCTACCTGTTTCGGGACGGCCAGTTGATCCGATCCCAGTCGTCGGCGCTGCTGATTTACAAGGCGGGCCTGGAAGCGACTGTGTTCGACTTCGCGCAGGACAGAGCCTGGCAGTATGGCGTCCTTGCCGTTCTCGTCGCCCTGGTGGCAGGATGGACGGCCGACCTTCTATTCCGAAGAGCTTAGAGACGATGGCCGACAACGCTGCACGCAATGGCGACGAGCACGCGCCGGGTGATGCAGATGGCGCGCAGCACGTCCCCGGGGAAGTCACCTTCCTGGTCTGCGTCGACGACACGCCCGAATGCCGGGTGGCGATGCGCTTCGCCGGTCTCCGTGCCCGGTATTCGAGCGGCCATGTCGCCTTGCTTTACGTCATCGAGCCCGCCGAATTCGAGCACTGGATGGCGGTGGCCGACCTGATGCGCGAGGAGCAGCGCCAGACGGCGGAGGAGCTGCTGCAAAGCTTGGCGGCCGAGGTTTACGATATCTCGGGCAAGATGCCGGTTCTCCATGTCCGCGAAGGCCGCAAGGGCGAGCAGGTGCTGAAGCTGATCGCCGAGGACCCGTCGATCAGCATCATGGTCCTCGGCGCGGCGCCTGACGGCGAGGGCAGCAACGAGCTGGTCCGCCAGCTCACCAGCGAGCTGACCAAGCGCCTCCGCATCCCGCTCGCCATCGTCCCCGGCAATCTGTCAGACGAGCAGCTTCGCCTGCTGACGTGACGCATCCGCCGACGGCAGGCGGTGCGGCCCTCTCCACCTTTCGACTTGCCGGGCCCGTCGGACCGTGACGGACGGAACTGCGTCTCGAAGGGGCGGCAATAGACATCAAGAGGAGCGAACACGTGTCCGGATCGATCGACGACAAGGCCCTGGATCAGCTGTTCCGGGTCGCGCGGACCCACAAGAAGTGGCTGGACAGACCGGTCTCCGACGAAACCCTGACCGCCGTTTTCGACCTGATGAAGATGCCGCCCACCAGCGCCAACTGCTCGCCGGCGCGGATCGTGTTCGTGCGGTCCGCGGAAGCCAAGGAACGGCTGAAGCCGGCATTGATTCCGACCAATGTCGAGCAGACCATGACCGCCCCGGTTACCGCGGTCATCGGCTACGATCTCGACTTCTACGAAAGGCTGCCGGAGCTCTATCCCTTCGCCGACGCCCGCTCGTGGTTCGCCGGCAACGACGCCCTGATCCAGGCCACCGCGTTCCGGAACGGCAGCCTGCAGGGCGCCTATCTGATCATGGCGGCACGGGCGTTGGGCCTGGACTGCGGGCCGATGTCCGGGTTCGACAACGCGAAGGTCGATGCGGCGTTCTTCCCCGATGGCCGTGTCAGATCGAACTTCCTCTGCAATCTCGGCTATGGCGATCCGGCGGCGAAACAGAAGCGGGCACCGCGTCTGGCCTTCGCGGATGCGTGCACGATCGTCTGAAGCGCACTACATAAGGCCGGTCCGGGCGGCGCTGTCGCTGAGCAGCGGATAGCGCCGCGCATGGAAGAGTTGGTAGTGCCACCATTCGTTTCGATAGAAGTCCCAGCCCGCCGCGGTCATCAGGCCGAGCAGCAGCATCCGATTGCGTTCCGCCTCCCGCGTGATGCCCGCCGCGCCGTGATGGGAAAGCGGCGTGAAGGCATCGAAGCCGGTTCCCATGTCGAGCGCCCTGCCGTCCTGATCGATCAGCGTCAAATCGACCGCGACGCCCCGCGAATGCGGCGAGCCGCGACGCGGATCGGCCAGGAATTCGGGGTCCGGCGTGTGGCGCCACAACGCCCACTGCGCCTCGCTCGGCCGGAACCCGTCGAAAACGCGGAACCGCAGCCCCTGACGCGCCGCGAGGTCGATCGCACAGGCCAGCGCCGCCGCCGCATCCGGGTGCAGGTAGCACGCGGCACGCCGATAGACCGGCTTGCCGGTGAAATTGTCCGTCGTGGCGTAGGCGATATAGAGATCGACGTCGAAATCCGGCGGGGCGATCGGTATCAGCATGCGGGTCCTCTTCGGCTGGGGATCGGATGCCCGATCCCGCAGATAACGCGAACGGACCGTCCGGCGCGATGAATATTCTCGCCTTCGACACCGCGACGGCCGCCTGCTCGGCCGCCGTCATGGCCGGCGGTCGGATCGTCGCCCACCGGTTCGAGCTTCGCGAAGCCGGTCATGCCGAGCATCTGATGCCGATGGTCGAGGCGGTGATGGAAGAAGCCGGCCTCGGCTACCGCGACCTCGACCGCATCGCCGTCACCGTTGGGCCGGGAACCTTCACCGGCCTCAGGATCGGCCTCGCCGCCGCCCGCGGCCTTGCGATCGCTGCCGACATCCCCGTCCTCGGGGTTTCGACGCTGGAAACCCTCGCCGCAACGGCCTTCGACATGGCCATGAAGTCCGGCGCGACGGTCATTGCCGCCATCGACGCCCGCCGCGGGGAGGTCTATGCCCAGGCTTTCGAAGCGGATGGTGATCCGGCCTCATCGCCCGCCGTCCTCTCCCTCGCGGACGCGGCGGCTCTGGCCGCAGGAAAGGACGCTGTTCTGGTCGGAACCGGCGCGCCGCTGTTGGCGCCGCTGATCGAAGCCGCCGGCGGAACGGCACGATGCGGCGAAGGCCCCGGACTGCCCGACGCCGGGGTGCTCGCGGAAATTGCGGCACGGCGCGCGATCGTTCCCGGCGTGGCACCGCCCGCCCCCCTCTATCTGCGGGCGCCTGACGCCCGCCTGCCCGCCACAGCACCGCAACGATGGCCGCGCTGACCGTCACCGTTCCGGAAAGACTTTCGGCGACCGATCTGTCGGCGATGGCCGCGATGCATGCGGCGAGCTTCGATGATGCGTGGGACGAGGACTCGCTCGCCGTCACGGCCGGGGCGGCCGGCGGCTTCGCGGTCTTCGCGTCCCGGGACGATGTCCTTCACGGGTTCGCTCTGGTGCGCGCAACGCTGGATGAGGCCGAGATCCTGACGATCTGCACCGCGCCCGGTGTCCGCCGGCGAGGCGTCGGCTTCGCCATCGTGACGGCCGCTTGCGCCTATTGCGGCGGCCTCGGCATCCAGCGGCTTTTCCTCGAGGTGTCGGTGGAAAATGCGCCTGCGCTCGCACTCTACGCGCGCGCAGGCTTCGCCGTGATCGGCCGCCGTGCCGGCTACTATCAGCCGCAGGACGGTGGTCCGCCGATCGACGCGCTGGTTTTGGCGCTGACCCTGGCCGATCAGCCCTTGCGGATCAGCAAGCGGTAGACCTCGCCATCCTCTCTGCTCTGCGACAAGACGGTATGGCCCAGCTCCCTCACCGAACGCGGCACGTTCTCGAGCGGCTCTCCCCCGTTCAAGCGGACCTCCAGGGTTTCGCCCGGCGCGATGCGCTCGATCTTCAGGCGGGTCTTGACGAATGTGAGGGGACACACCTGATCAGTAATGTCCAGATAGTGGTCGGCTTGGCCGGCCGGGTCGTCGTTGATGGTCATGAACATGTCATCCGTGCTAATCACCCGTCTTCGTATGGTGGCGCCCGAAGTAGCATGGTCCGTCCAGCGGCATACTTTCGGTTCGGCATTGGCGGCAACGCCTTTCCCGAGGGGTTCTCTCGGGTATTTTCGTGTTTGGCCGCCGCGCGCGTGATATATTGATCATGTTGGTGGATGTGAGGGTTTCAAGCAGACGATGACATCGCGTGTCGAACAGCTGTGTGCCGAGAAGGGTCTGAAGATGACCGAGCAGCGCCGCGTGATCGCGCGCGTTCTTTCGGACTCCTCGGATCACCCGGACGCCGGCGAAGTATACAGGCGCGCGACGGAGATCGACCCCCGCATCAGTATGGCGACGGTGTACCGGACGGTACGGCTGTTCGAGGAAGCGAATGTTCTCGAACGCCACGACTTCGGTGATGGCCGCGCCCGCTATGAAGAAGCGCCCGAGGAACACCATGACCACCTGATCGACGTGAAGTCGGGGAAAGTGGTCGAGTTTCAGAACGACGAGATCGAAAAGTTGCAGCAGCGCGTCGCGCGGGAGCTCGGCTTCAAGCTCGTCGACCATCGTCTGGAACTTTATGGCGTTCCGCTCGATGCCGAGGATGAGCGATAAATCCGCTCGTCGCGGACGGGGCGCCCGTTCGTTCGAGAACGAGTGAGAGCCAACCCTAATGGCAACCGCTGAATATATTGACGGCCCGTTCGGTGACATCCACATCGGCAGCCTGGAAGTGCGCCTTGCGCTCGACCCGGCGGAGGTGCGGGCAGCCCAGGCGCTGCGCTACCGGGTCTTCTACGACGAGATGAAGGCAGAGCCGAGCCCCGCCATGGCGCGGGCGAAGCGCGATTTCGACGACTTCGACAATCATTGCGACCACCTGCTGGTGATCGATCACGACCGTGATCAGCCGCGGGGCGCCGTGGTCGGCACCTACCGGCTGAACCGGCGGTCACAGGCGCAGGCACAGCGCGGCTTCTACACCACCGGTGAGTACGACATCGCTCCGATCGTCGCCCAGGAAGGCGAGATTCTGGAGCTGGGACGGTCCTGCATCGACAGCGCCTACCGCAACGGCACCACCGTGCAGCTGCTGTGGCGCGGGATCGCCGCCTATGTCTTCTACCACGACATCAAATTGATGTTCGGCTGCGGCAGCCTGCGGGGCGTCGACCCGGACGAGCTCGCTTTGCCGCTTTCCTATCTCTACCACAGCCATCTCGCGCCCGAGCACCTGCGCGCGAAGGCTCTGCCTCATCTCTATGTCGACATGAACCGCCTGGCCGCGGATCAGGTCGACCGCCGGGCAGCGCTGGATGCACTGCCACCGCTGGTGAAGGGCTATCTGCGCCTGGGCGGTTTCGTCGGCGACGGTGCGGTGATCGACCGGCAGTTCAACACCACCGATGTCTGCGTGGTGGTGAAGACCGAGCTCGTGACCCGGAAGTACCGCCAGCACTACGACCGCGCCGACCGAGACCTGGGACCCACTTGAGCCGACAGGTTGGGGCGGTGAAGGCGGCAGGAAAGATCGGTCTGCTCCTGCTGTGGACCCTGCTGCTGCTGCCGGCGCAGGCGGGGGCGCTCGCCGTGCGTTCACCGTTGGCCAAGAAGCTCCCCGTCCTCTACCACCGGGTGAACTGTCGCATCATCGGCATCGCGGTCGAGGTGACCGGGACCCCGAGTGCGGTTGCTCCGACTTTGATCGTCGCCAACCATACCTCCTATCTCGACATCATCGTCCTGAGTGCGTTGAAGCCGGTGTCGTTCGTCGCCAAGCACGAGGTCGCGAGCTGGCCGCTGTTCGGCATGCTGGCCAAGCTGCAGCGGAGCGTCTTCGTGGTGCGCCGCGCGTCGCGAAGCGCCGCCCACCGCGACGACATCGCCCTTCGGCTGGCCGAAGGCGACGATCTGGTCCTGTTCCCCGAAGGCACCAGCAATGACGGAAATCGCGTACTGCGTTTCAACAGCACCTTCTTCGCTGTCGCCGACCAGGATGTCGACGGACAGCCGCTGACCGTGCAGCCGGTGTCGATCGCCTACAACGCCCTCGGCAATCTGCCGATGCGCCGGTCCATGCGCCCGTTCTTCGCCTGGTATGGCGACATGGACCTGCCGAGCCATCTATGGGCGGCCCTGACCCTGGCGCCGTTCGGTGTCCGCGTGGTTTTTCATCCGCCGCTGACCCGTGAGAGCTTCGGATCACGCAAAGCGATGGCGCTTCACTGCCATCGGGTGGTGGCGGACGGCGTGGCGTCGGCGCTGACGGGACGCGATGGCGCGCCAGCGCAATTGCAGGGCGCAGCTTGACTGAAGTCGATGCAATGCTAATGTCGGGCCAGACAGTAACGCGTGGCCCTGGAACAAGCGGAGAAGGGCCGGCAATTCAGCGTTGAGTAAGAAGAAGCTCTTCATCAAGACCTACGGCTGCCAGATGAACGCCTACGACTCCGAGCGTATGGCGGAGGTTCTGGCGCCGTTGGGCTATGGCGTGGCCGCGGAAGCCGCCGACGCCGACATGGTGATCCTGAATACCTGCCACATTCGCGAGAAGGCGGCCGAGAAGGTCTTTTCTGAGCTTGGCCGTCTGCGCCCGCTCCAGAAGCAAAAGTCCGAGTCCGGCGGTCGGATGATGCTTGCCGTCGCCGGCTGCGTCGCCCAGGCGGAGGGCGAGGAGATCGTCCGGCGCGCGCCGTTCGTGGACATCGTGCTCGGGCCCCAGACCTATCACCGGCTGCCGGAAATGGTCGCCCAGGCTTCGCGTGCCGCGGGCGTCGCGCTGGTCGAAACAGACTTTCCGGTCGAGGACAAGTTCGACCGTCTGCCGGAAAGCCGCACGGCATCCGGCAGCACGGCCTTTCTGTCGATCCAGGAAGGCTGCGACCGCTTCTGCACCTTCTGCGTCGTGCCCTACACCCGCGGCGCCGAATTCTCGCGGCCCGTCGCCGGGCTGATCGACGAAGCCCGGCATCTGGTCGCCGGTGGCGTGCGGGAGATCACCCTGCTCGGCCAGAACGTCAACGCCTATCACGGCGAAGGCCCCGACGGCGCCACCTGGTCGCTCGCCCGGCTGATCCATCGTCTGGCGGAAATCGACGGGCTCGACCGCATCCGCTACACGACTTCGCATCCGCGCGACATGACCGACGACCTGATCGACGCGCACGGGACGGTCGACAAGCTGATGCCCTATCTGCACCTGCCGGTCCAGTCGGGCTCCGACACCATCCTTGCGGCGATGAACCGGCATTACACCGCCGAGAGCTACTGCCGCATCGTCGACCGCTTGCGCGAGGCGCGCCCCGATCTCGCCCTGTCGTCCGATTTCATCGTCGGCTTTCCCGGCGAAACCGACCAGGACTTCGCGGCAACGCTGCGGCTGGTGACGTCCGTCACCTACGCCCAGGCGTTCTCGTTCAAATTCAGCGCCCGACCGGGCACCCCGGCCGCCGTGCTGGACGCCCAGCTGCCGGAGCCGGTGAAATCCGAGCGCCTGGCGATGCTTCAGGAATTGCTGGGGGTCCAGCAGACGGCCTTCGCCGAAACCTGCGTCGGTCGCACGCTTCCCGTGCTGTTCGAGCGGCCGGGCCGCTATGCGGGGCAGCTCGTTGGACGCAGTCCCTATTTGCAGCCGGTCCATGCCGAGGCCGATCCGGCCCTCATCGGCCGCATCGTCCCGGTCCGCATCACCGAATGTCATCCAAACAGTCTCGCGGGCGTGTTACCGTCGTCTCCAGTGGGTGACGCTCTCATGAAGGAGTGCGCTTGAGCCGCCTTCCGGTTTCGACCGACACGCGAGTCGCTGCGACGCCTCTCCATCTCACCTTCGACGACAACAACCTGCTTTCGGAGCTGTTCGGCCGGCATGACGAGAACCTCGTCCGCATCGAGTCGCAGCTCGGCATCACCACGACCGTACGCGGCAATCAGGTTGCGATCAGCGGCACGCCGGAAGCGGCATCGGATGCACGCGAGGTGCTGTCCGACCTCTACGCCATGCTGAAGAGCGGCCACCCTGTGGGCGCGGCGGAGGTCGACGCGTCGATCCGCATGGTCACCCGCGGCTCCGGCAGCGACCGGCTGCCGCGGATGGTGGCCGAGGACGGCATCATCCGCACGCAGAAGCGCCAGATCCTGCCGCGCTCTCCCGCCCAGGCCGCCTATGTCCGGGCCCTGCAGACGGAGCAATTGGTGTTCGCGGTCGGGCCGGCGGGAACCGGCAAGACCTATCTGGCGGTGGCGGTCGCGGCGACGATGCTGGTCAACGGCGAGGTCGACCGGCTGGTGCTGTCGCGGCCCGCTGTCGAAGCGGGCGAGAAGCTCGGCTTCCTGCCGGGCGATCTGCGCGAGAAGGTCGATCCCTATTTGCGGCCTCTCTACGACGCCCTATTCGACGTCATGCCCGGCCACAAGGCGGGCAAACTGATCGAGTCGGGCGAGATCGAGGTCGCGCCACTCGCCTTCATGCGCGGGCGAACGCTGTCGAACGCCTTCGTCATCCTGGACGAGGCCCAGAACACGACTCCCGTCCAGATGAAGATGTTCCTGACCCGGCTTGGCGAGAATTCGCGGATGGTGGTGACCGGCGACCTGTCGCAGGTGGACCTGCCGCGCGGCACCAAGTCTGGCCTCGCCGACGCGCTGAGGGTGCTGGATGGCGTGGAAGGCGTGAACCGGATCGATTTCGGCGAAGCGGACGTGGTCAGGCATGCGCTGGTGACGCGGATCGTCCGCGCCTACGACCGGCAGCCGAAAACGGAGGAGTCGTGAGCGCGGCCCTGCAAGCGGCAGCGGCGGAAGAGCCGGAGTCCGGGTTCGTGATCGACGTCCTGGTCGAGGACGAGACATGGCTCCGGTCGGTATCGGGGATCGAGTCCTTGGTCGGCCGGGCCGCCGAAACCGCACTTGTCCGGGCGAAGGCGACGGCACCGGCCGAGCTGTGCGTAATGCTCGCCGACGACGAAACGCTGCGCGACCTCAACGCCCGCTTCCGCGGCAAGGACAGCCCCACCAACGTTCTGTCTTTTCCTGACGATCCCGACCCGATCCCGGCCGAGGCGGAGGAAGGTCCCCGCCATCTCGGCGACGTCGCTCTGGCGCTCGGCACCGTCCTCCGTGAGGCCGGAGAGCAGGGGAAGACGGCCGCAGACCATACCGCCCATCTGGTCGTCCACGGCGTCTTGCATGTCCTGGGATACGACCACCTGACCGACAGCGACGCAGCGGTCATGGAACGCGAGGAAATCGCTATCCTCGCATCGCTGGGGATATCGGATCCCTATGCATCCGTTTCCGCGCAACCCCTGTGAGGAGATGAGCGACTCGCCTTCCGACAGACCGGTCCGTTCTTCCGAGACCGACCAGGATCTTCCGCTATTACGGACAATCGGAAACTGGCTGCGGGAACTGACCGGCGGCCGTAACGACGGGGACCTGCAGCAGGCCTTCGAGACGCTGGTCCATGGCGAGGGCGAGGATGCCCGCCCGATCAGCGAGGATGAGCGCACGATGCTCGCCAACCTGCTCAAATTCGGCAGCCTCACGATCTATGACGTCATGGTGCCGCGCGCCGACGTCGCGGCCGTGGACGAGAACACCCCGGTGGCGGACGTCGCGCGACTGATGGCGGAGGAAGGCCATTCGCGCCTGCCCGTCTACCGCGACTCGCTCGACGACGTTATCGGCATGGTCCATATCAAGGACCTCGTCCGCTTCTGGGGAACCGAAAGCCCTGTCACCCTGACCGGCCTGACCCGCCAGCTTCTCTATATCCCGCCGTCCATGCCGGTCCGCGATCTGCTGCTGAAGATGCGGAACACCAAGGTCCATATGGCGATGGTGGTCGACGAATACGGTGGGATCGACGGGCTGGTCACCATCGAGGATCTGGTCGAGCAGATCGTCGGCAAGATCGAAGACGAGCATGATCGCGAAGAGTCGCCCATGCTCCGCGACCGCCCCGACGGCAGCATCGATGCGGACGCTCGAACGCCGATCGCGACGCTGGAAGAACGGGTCGGCGTCGACCTTCTTCCCGACGAAACGGACGAGGAAGTCGATACCCTGGGCGGACTGATCTTCAATCTCGCCGGACGCGTTCCCGAGCCCGGCGAGACGATCGAGCACCCCTCAGGCTTGGCTTTCGAAGTCGTGCGCGCCGATCCGCGACGGATCAAGGCCGTCCGCGTACTGCCCGCCGGCGACGGCTCGGCGGAAGAGACCGCCGAAACCGCAGCACCCTGACCGCGACGAACACCGCGAAGCCGTCGTGCAGCGTTCCAGTCCGAACCACGCGGCTCCGCCAACTTCCGCCGTACTTCTGAGCCGCCTTCGGGGGATCGCGCATGCGGCGCGACACTGCCGGCCATGGGTAAGGATGGTGGCCGCCGCCGTTCTGGGCGCCGTGGCCACATTGGCGCTTTCCCCCTTCCATTGGGTCGTCGTACTGCCGGTCGTCCTGCCCGGACTGGTGTGGCTGCTCGACGGAACCCGTTCGGCGCGCGGCGGTTTCGCCACCGGATGGGCATTCGGCCTCGGCTATTTCGCTGCCGGTCTCTATTGGATCGGCAATGCCTTCCTCGTCTACGCCGACACGGTGGGATGGGCGGCGGCCCCGGCCGTTCTGCTGCTCGCGGCAGGGCTTGCGATTTTCGCTGGCCTCGCCGGCACGCTCTACCGCATTGCTGCGAACAACGGTGGCGCGGAACGGATCGTGGTCCTGGCGATCGCCTGGACGGTCGCCGAATGGCTGCGCGGGCACGTTCTTACCGGCTTCCCCTGGAACCTGATCGGCTATGCCTGGTCCGACACGCCGGCGATGATGCAACCCGCGGCGGTGACAGGGGTTTACGGTATCAGCTTCCTTACCGTCCTGATCTTCGCCATGCCCGCCATCCTGACCGATGATGTCTCCGCTCGCAGCCGATGGCGGCCGGTGATCGCGGCGGCCGCGGGGCTATGCCTCTTATGGGCCGGCGGCGCGATACGGCTCGCCACGGCCGAAACAACAGATGTACCCGACGTCCGCCTTCGGCTGGTGCAGCCGAATATTCCGCAGGTGGCAAAATGGCGACCGGATCTAGCGGAATCGCATTTTGCGAAGCAAATTGCACTGTCGACCCAATCAGCGCCGCAAGCGCCGACGGTGGTAATATGGGCCGAATCCGCGGTTCCCTTCCTTCTTGAGCGTGAGCCGCAGGTCCGTGAGCGCATCGGAGCCATGCTTCCGGATGGCGCCATACTTCTGACCGGCGCCACTCGCGCGAGCCCGCGCGGCGAAGAACCCTTCCGCGTCTGGAACAGCCTGGAAGCCGTCGACACGGACGGCCGTATCGTCGGCGTGTACGACAAGGCCCATCTGGTCCCGTTTGGCGAGTACGTACCGATGCGCGACCTGTTCGCCGTCGCGAAGCTCACGGTCGGCGACACCGACTTCACCGCCGGGCCGGGCCCCAGGACCCTCCGCGTTCCGGGCACGCCGCCTTTCAGCCCACTCATCTGTTATGAAGGCATTTTTCCGGGCGCGGTGACCGATCCGGCCAACCGTCCGGCCTGGCTGCTGAACGTGACGAACGATGGATGGTACGGCATCAGCACCGGACCCCATCAGCATTTGGCTCAGGTCCGTTTCCGCACCGTCGAAGAAGGTCTGCCGCTGGTACGGGTCGCCAATACAGGCATCTCCGCGGTGATCGACTCCTACGGCCGGGTTACCGCCGAGATCCCGCTCGGTGCCGAAGGAATCGCCGATGCCGACCTTCCCGCCGCCTCGTCCGAGCCGACGCCCTACGCTCGCTTCGGCGATGGAATCCTACTCGGCATCCTCGCCGTGGCAGCCCTGCCGATCGGCGTTTCCCGATTCGCCCGCCGCGCCTCATGATGTGCGCGAAACCAGCAGGCCATTCCGCGCCCATAGGTGGCACGAAACTTGCTCACCTATTGCAACTGAGCTCTTGCGCTCACGCCCTCAGGTGGAGCAACCCTCCTTGGGTTCGACTTGTCATGAAGGTTGCCAAGAGATACAACCGCGCCGGTGCAGTACTCGGGATAAATGAGCGGACGGAATTCAGTGCCGCGATGGCTCAGTGATGCTTCTGTCGAAAGGGCAATCACTTTGTCCGCGGGCGTGCCCCAGGATTGACACAATGACCGGCCGATATCGACTGCTTTGGAAGGAGTGACTGCATGGCTTCAACGCCTAACCCCGTCGATGTTCATGTCGGGAGCCGCATCCGTCTGAGACGGACGCTTCTCGGCATGAGCCAGGAAAAGCTCGGCGATGCGATCGGGCTGACTTTTCAACAAGTTCAGAAATACGAACGGGGCACCAATCGCATCGGTTCCAGCCGTCTTTATCAGCTGGGCAAGGTACTCAACGTACCGATCGCCTTTTTCTTCGACGACATGCCCGAGAACGTCGAAAGCCGTTTCGAAGGCATGAACGAAGCCCACGAGCCGTTCGAGGACGACCCGCTCCATAAACGGGAGACGCTCGAGCTGGTCCGCGCCTACTACCGCATCTCGGACGGAAACGCCCGCAAACGCCTGTTCGAGCTGATCAAAGCGCTGGCCGACCGGCCCAAGCCCGAACGCCCCAAGAAGTAAGGTCGTCAGAAACGGCCGGCGGCGGTCTCCATCGGGCGTCCGCCGGCCACTGGCTGAAGCGCCTCGCCGTCAGACCGGCTTCAGCAGTCCAACCGGCCTGCTCTCTCTGGCAGGAGCAGCTGCCCGCAGCCGGCTCGAGGTCTCCTTTCACACGTCCTCCGTGGCGAAGCGGCCGCATTCAGAATCCGCCGGCTACGCGAAGCACCGCCCCTGTGACGTAGGACGCCTCCTCCGAGAACAGCCACATGATCGTCGCCGCGATCTCGTCCGGCTCGGCCAGCCGCCGCATCGGAATGCGCTCGCGCACCCGTGCCGGCCGCCCCGGCTCTCCCGCCGCCGCGTGTATGTCGGTGAGCGTCGAGCCCGGCGCAACGGCGTTGACGCGTATGCCGCTGTCTGCGACCTCCCGCGCCAGGCCGACGGTGAAGGCGTCGATCGCCGCCTTCGATGCGGCATAGTGAACGTATTCGCCGGCGGCGCCGGTCGTGGCCGCGACCGACGACAGGTTTACGATGGCGCCGCCGCCCACAGGCAGGAAACGGCGCACCGCTTCCCGCGCACAGAGCATGCTACCAACGACGTTGGTTTCGAGGACGCTGCGCCAGATGTCCGGATCGGAGTCGGCGAAGCGTCCGATAGGGCCGGTGATCCCGGCATTGTTGACTAGCCCTGCGATCGGACCCAGCGCGCGCTCCGCCGTCACGAACAGCGCCCTCACTTCGTCTTCGGACGAGACATCGGCACGGACGGCGGTCGCCCTGCCCCCGGCGGCGGCGATCGCCCCGACCACGGCGGTCGCGGCACGCTCGTCACGCCGATAGTTCACGCAGACCGCATAGCCCTGCTCGGCGGCGAGGCGCGCGACCGACGCCCCGATGCCCCTGCCGCCACCCGTCACGATCAATCCTCCCCGCATGTCAGCTCTCCTTCTCGACGCCCTGTGAAAGCGGAACTTCGCCGGCGGCGCCCCCGCAGGAGCATCGCGCAGAGGGCCGCCGCCAACCCGCCCGCGCCCAGGACCGAGAACGCGGCGATCCATCCGAAGTCCGGCGGCGTCGCATCGCGCACCGCGCCGAAGACGAGCGGAGACAGTCCGCCGGCGCCGAAGCCGAGGATCGAGCGGAGGGCGAGCGCCGATCCGAGCGACCGCGGTGCAACCGTCTCCGTCATGGCGGTCGACAACACCGGCGAATCGCCGAGGGCGGTAAAGCCATAGAGAGCGGCAAAAGCGAGAAGCAGGGCCGCCGGCGCCTGCTCCAGCCAGCCGATCGCCAGCGAACTGGCGGCTCCGAGAATGCCGAGCAGGACGAGGACCGTCCGGCGGCCGAAGCGGTCGGAGGCATGCCCCATGGTGAAGGCGGAAAGGCAACCGGAGAGGTGGATGGCGATCCCGATCCACACGCCAAGCACCAGTTGCCCTGCGGCCGACGATGCCGCGAGAGCAGATAGAAGGAATGCCGGCATCCACGCCCACATACCCAGGAGCTCCCAGCAATGGGCGGTATATCCGAGCGTCAGGAGGATCGAGGCATGACGGTCCGACTGGCCCTTCGGCAGATCGACTGAAGCGTGCCGCCGAACGATCAGATTGGGGCGGCCCCGGGTTCCTGTTTTGGCGAACAGAAACGCCGCGGCAGGCGCGATGGCGCAGACGACGAACGCTTCTCGATAGGACGCGAAGGCGGTGGCCGCGCTGGCGATCGCGATCGATCCGGCATAACCGAGAGACGCCCCGGCCAGCAGCATGCCGATTGCCAGACCACGCCGAGCGGAGGGGACGCCCTGAGCGATCAGCATGATCGATGGCGTGTAGGTGCCACCATGGAACAGGCCGAACAGAGCGAAGAGAACGAGACCCGATTCGAACGAACGGGCAAGACCGGCGACCATGATTCCGGCCAGCGCCGTGCAGGCACTCGACCACAGGAACACCCGGCGCGCACCCAGCCGGTCCGAAAGCCAGCCCGCAGCGACCAGCGACAAGGCATAGGCGAAATTGAAGACCGACTGGACGAGACCCGCCTCGGCATCGCTCATCGCCCAAGCGATGCCGAGGGCCGGCAAACTGCCTGCATAGATCATGAAGGAGAGCGAGACCGCCGCCCGGCTGGCGCACAGCCACCACGCCCATCGCCCCAATCGGCCGTCGGCGCCATTCGGCAAAGAATTAGGCGGGGGCAGCGTCACGGCGAAACCTCATTGGCAGCTCTGGCATCAGAAACCCGCGCCATAAATAACGAATTGCAATATATTTCCATAATAAATTATATTATTAAATATATTAGAGGGAGAAGGGCAATCCGCCCCAAAGTCGTCGTCACCAACCTTGCCGAACCGGCCGCCATCAGCGTGCTGACGCCGCATGCCGACGTCGTCGCCAATGATCGACCGGCGCCCTGGAGCCGGAAGGAACTGATCGAACGGTCTGGGGAGGCGTTCGGCATTCTCGCCTTCATGACCGATGCGGTGGACGACGACCTGCTGCGGAGGTGCCGGTCCCTGCAGATCGTCGCCGGCGCCTTGAAGGGAGCGGACAACATCGACGTCGCCGCCTGCTCCCGGCGCGGCATTTGGGTGAGCGTCGTCCCCGACCTCCTCAGCGCGCCCACCGCGGACCTCGCGGTCGGTCTATTGCTGGCACTGTCGAGAAATCTCGTCACCGGAGACCGCCTCGTCCGTAGCGGCGGATTCACGGGCTGGCGCCCGATACTGTTTGGCCGTGGCCTGGAAGGCGCGACGGTCGGGATTGTCGGGATGGGCACTCTGGGCCGCGCTCTCGCCCGGCGTCTTCGCGCCTTCGGATGCCGGCTCCTCTATGTGGACGATCACCCTTTGCCACCGACCGAGGAGAGGCTGCTGGCCGTCGAGCGCCGCCGCCTCGCAGTGATGGCAGCGGAAGCCGACATCCTGGTCCTCGCCTTGCCGCTGGAGCCGCGGTCGGTCCATCTCGTCAACCGGCGCTTGCTCGCCACACTCCGCCCGGGCTGCCTACTCATCAACGCGGCGCGCGGCTCGCTGGTCGACGAGGAAGCGGTCGCCGACTTCCTCGAAGAGGGCCGTCTCGGTGGCTATGCCGCAGATGTCTTCGCGTTCGAAGACATGTCCCGTGCCGATCGCCCCAGGACGGTTCCCGACCGGCTGCGGGCCATGCCCGACAGGACCGTCCTCACCCCCCATCTCGGGTCCGCCGTCGCCGATGCGCGCCGCGCGATCGTCACCGAAGCGGCCCTCAACATCGTCGATTGCTTGGAAGGTCGCCGGCCACGCTGCGCCATCAACGATCCGGAGTCGCGCCAATGACGCTAAACCTCGCCCAGGTCCGCGCCTTCGCCACCGTCTTGGAAGCGGGCGGTTTTCTCGAAGCCGCGAAGCGGCTGGGCTGCGCGCAGCCGACGGTCACCCAACTCGTCCGCAAGCTCGAGACCGAACTTGGCGCCCGGCTGATCGTGCGGAGCCGCAACGGCGCGCAACCCACGCCCGCCGGCGCCCGCTTTCTTCCGCACGCATTGCGGCTTCTCCACGCCGAAAGCCGAGCGATCGCCTCGGTCTCCGACCGCTCATTGGTCGTCGGTGCCGGCGGTAACATCGGCACATATCTGCTGCCGCGCCTGCTCGGGGATTTTCGGGTCCGTGCGGGAGTCACCGCCGAACTCGTGATCGCGACCAATCCCGAGATCGCCGACCGGGTCGAATGCGGCGACATCGACCTCGCGATCATGGAATGGTGGGACGGGCGCCCCGGCTGTCACGCCGAACCGTGGCGGCAGGAACAGCTCGTGGTGATCGTCCCGCCTCACCATCCTTGGGCCGGTGAAGCGACGATTCCGCCGGCCGAACTGCTGGAGACCCCGATGATCGGGGGAGAGCCGGGAACCGGCACCGGGCGCCTTCTGCGCGAGGCCTTCGGCGAAGCGGCCGACCGGGTGACGATATCGATGACGCTCGGCAGCACCGCGGCCGTGAAGGAAGCGGTGCGTGCCGGCCTCGGAATCTCTCTGGTCATGCGCGCGGCCGTCCATGACGAAGTGACAGCCGGCAGCCTGAGGGCGATCGACCTCGCGGGCGCTCCCTTGAAAAAGACGCTTTTCGTGGTGAAGCCCGATGGCCTGCCGCCAACGACGATGGCAGCCCGATTCCACGCCCTGCTGCGGGACGCGGCGTAAGGTTCGGGCGCTGGACGCCCCCTTCGACCGGCGCCATGTTGACGCCGGCCGCCCTGCCCTCTAGTCTCCGCACCGCGTTTTCGCCCAGATCCGGTTACGGATATGATCGCCGGGCGACTTCTTTCTGCGCCCGCGTTGGCGCGGCGTAGCGATCGCGCAGCCAAGGTTCTATCCTTCGCCAGCCCTTGTCGGCCGGCGCAAACACGGGCGCCCATCCTGTTCCGTTCATTTTTTAGCGAGGGCGATACATGTCGAGGTCCGACTTCCTGTTCACCAGCGAATCCGTGTCCGAAGGCCACCCCGATAAGGTGTGCGACCGTATCTCCGACGCGATCGTCGACGCCTATCTGACTGCCGAACCCATGTCGCGCGTTGCCGCCGAGACCCTGACGACGACCAACCTGATCGTCATCGCCGGTGAAACGCGCGGTCCGGTCATCGACAAGAAGGAGATCGAGGAGATCGCGCGCGCCGCAGTCCGCGACATCGGATACGAGCAGGACGGCTTCCATTGGAAAAATGCCAAAGTGGAGGTCCATCTGCACAGCCAGTCCGCGGACATCGCGCAAGGCGTCGACTCCGCGGGCAACAAGGACGAAGGCGCTGGCGACCAGGGCATCATGTTCGGCTTCGCATGTCGTGAGACCGAGGCGCTGATGCCCGCCCCGATCCACTTCTCGCACAAGATCCTGCATTCGCTGGCCGAAGCCCGCCATTCGGGCGCCGAGCCCTATCTGGGCCCCGATGCGAAGAGCCAGGTGACGCTGCAGTACGAGAACGGCAAGCCCGTCCGCGCGACTTCGGTGGTCGTCTCGACGCAGCACCACCCCGACGTCGACCAGGACCGGATACGCGAGATCGTCCGCCCGCATGTCGTCGACGTGCTGCCCGATGGCTGGATGTGCGACGAGGAGAACTTCTACGTCAATCCGACCGGCCGCTTCGTCATCGGCGGACCGGACGGCGACGCCGGGCTCACGGGCCGCAAGATCATCGTCGACACCTATGGCGGCTGGGCGCCGCACGGTGGCGGCGCGTTCTCGGGCAAGGACCCGAGCAAGGTCGACCGCTCGGCCGCATACGCGGCGCGCTACCTGGCCAAGAACGTGGTCGCGGCCGATCTCGCCGAGCGCTGCACGATCCAGCTTGCCTACGCCATCGGCGTTTCGAAGCCGCTGTCGGTCTACGTGAATACCGAGGGCACGGGCAAGGTACCGGAGAACGTGCTGGCCGATGCCCTTCAGCGCCTCGTCGACCTGTCGCCGCGCGGCATCCGCACGCATCTGCACCTCAATCGCCCGATCTATGCCCGGACGGCGGCCTATGGCCATTTCGGCCGTGCGCCGGAAGCCGATGGCGGCTTCTCCTGGGAGAAGACGGACATCGCCGACGCCCTGCGCGCCGAAGTCAGCTGATCGACGAAGCCGAGTCGGGCCTCGCCCCGCGCCGACGGAACCTTTACGGCCGTCGGCGCGGGCGGCGCCTCCGGCCGCGAATGCGGATGCTCGTCACCGAGCATCTGCCGCGGCTTTCGCTTTCATCCGAAGAGCTGGACGATCCGCCGGCCTCTCTCTTTCCCCACCCCGTCGACGATGTGTGGGTGGAGATCGGATTCGGCGGCGGCGAGCATCTCGCCCATATGGCCGAGGCCCATCCCGAGATCGGGTTCATCGGCAGCGAGCCCTTCATGGAAGGGACGGCGAAACTGGTCGCCGTAGCCGCCGACCGGGGCCTCGACAATCTGCGGCTTTGGCCGGACGACGCCCGCGACCTCCTCGAACGCCTGCCCACGGCGTCGATCGGGCGCTGCTACATCCTTTTCCCCGATCCTTGGCCCAAGGCGCGCCATCATCGCCGTCGGATCGTCTCGCCGGAAACGATCGCCGATCTGGCGCGCGTGCTGGTTCCAGGCGGCCTTCTCCGCCTTGCCACCGACCATATGGGCTACTGTCGCTGGATGCTCGCCCATCTGATCGGGCACCCCGACTTCGCGTGGACGGCACGCCGCCCGGCCGACTGGCGGGAGCGTCCGGCGGAAGCCGTTGCGACCCGTTACGAAGAGAAGGCGCGTGCCGCCGGGCGCACCCCGGCATTCCTCGAATTCCGCCGTCTATGACGTTCTCTGCAGCCGTCCGAAGCTGCGAAAGAGCTTGAAGCGAGCGGCTTTTTTCGTATATTTCGCGCATAACTCACTGAGTCGAGTCGCTCGACAAGATTGGACCGTGGGCCGCGTGCCCACTTTTTTGTTTGTGCGACGGCTTGCAGTTTGTGGAGGTGTCTGCACTGAATCCTGACCAGGCGCGAGCGATCGAAGCGCTGCTCGCGCCCACCCTGGAGGACATGGGCTATTCCGTGGTTCGTGTCCGTATGCTCGGTGGGCGCAACATGACCCTGCAGGTCATGGCCGAGCGGATCGACGACGCGGCGATGACGGTCGAGGACTGTGCGGATATCAGCCACGCGGTATCGGCCATCCTCGACGTCGAGGACCCGATAGCCGGCTCGTACCAGCTGGAGGTGAGTTCACCGGGCATCGACCGACCGCTGGTGAAGCCCCGCGATTTCGAGCGTTTCGCGGGCTTCGATGCAAAGGTCGAGATGGAGACGCCGATCAACGGGCGACGCCGGTTTCGCGGCAAGCTGCTCGGCTTCGCCGACGCGCATATCCGTATGCGCCTCGATGGGGGAGACGACGTCGTGCTGCCCTTCGCGGACATAAGGGACGCGAAGCTGCTGTTGACGGATGAACTGATTGCGGCACATGCCGGAAGGGCGAACGAATAGCACCGATGCAAACCGATAGTGGAAGCAGCCTGACACGGCCTGAACTGCTGCAGGTCGCCGACGCGGTCGCCCGCGACAAGGGGATCGACCGCGACATGGTCCTCGAGGCGATGGAGCAGGCGATCCAGACCGCCGGGCGCCGGAAATACGGTCAGGAGCTCGAGATCCGGGCCGAGATCGACCGGACATCGGGCGAGATCCGCTTGGCGCGCATCCGCGAAGTGACCGACGAGGTCGAGAATGAAGACACGCAGATCTCGGTCGAGGACGCACGCCACGTCCTGCCGAACGCGCAGCCGGGCGACGTGATCGTCGACCCCCTGCCGCCGATCGACCTGGGGCGCGTAGCGGCCCAGGCGGCGAAGCAGGTCATCGTCCAGAAGGTCCGCGAAGCCGAACGCAACCGTCAGTACGAGGAATACCAGCATCGCGTCGGCGAGGTCGCCAACGGGCTGGTCAAACGCGTCGAGTACGGCAACGTGATCGTCGACCTGGGTCGGGCCGAAGCCGTCCTGCGCCGCGAGGAGCTGATCCCGCGGGAGAATTTCCGCAACGGCGAGCGGGTTCGGGCACTGATCCTCGACGTCCGCAAGGAGCCGCGGGGCCCGCAGATCTTCCTGTCGCGGACCCATCCGGACTTCATGGCCAAGCTGTTCGCGCAGGAAGTGCCGGAAATCTATGACGGCATCATCGAGATCAAATCGGTGGCGCGCGATCCCGGTAGCCGCGCCAAGATCGCGGTCGTGTCGAACGACTACGGCATCGATCCGGTCGGCGCCTGCGTCGGCATGCGCGGCAGCCGTGTCCAGGCGGTGGTGACCGAACTGCAGGGCGAGAAGATCGACATCATCCAGTGGTCCCCCGACCCGGCGACGTTCATCGTCAACGCGCTGGCGCCGGCCGAGGTGACCAAGGTGGTGCTGGACGAGGACGCCCATCGTATCGAAGTCGTCGTCCCCGACGACCAGTTGAGCCTGGCCATCGGCCGGCGTGGTCAGAACGTAAGGCTGGCCTCGGTCCTGACCGGCTGGGACATCGACATCCTGACCGAGGGCGAGGAATCCGAGCGCCGCGTCGAGGAATTCCGCACCGCGTCGCAGCTTTTCATCGACGCCTTGAACGTCGACGACGTGATCGCCCATCTATTGGTGACCGAGGGCTTCAACTCCGTCGAGGCGGTCGCTTACATCGACCCGGAGGAACTGGCGGAGATCGAAGGCTTCGACGAAGGCATCGCCGTCGAGTTGGGCGCGCGCGCACGCGACTATCTTGCCGCGCGTGACGAGGAGTACGAGGGACGCCGGCAGGAGCTGGGCGTTTCCGACGATCTCGCGGCGATCGAGGGCCTGACCCCGGGCATGCTGGTCAAGCTGGGCGAGCAGGGCGTGAAAACCCTGGACGACCTTGGCGATCTGGCCGGCGACGAACTGCGCGACATTGTCGGCGCGAACGAGCTTTCGGAGGACGAAGCCAACAACGTCATCATGGCGGCACGGGCGCACTGGTTCGGCGACGAGGATCAGGAGACCCCCGCGGAAGAAGCAGAAAACCCGGCGGAGAGCGGGGCCTGACGATACCGGCGAAGCGACCGATGGACGGCGATACGCTGACTGTGAACGAAGAAGCGGGAGAGACCGGCGGCAGCCGGCGCCGGTGCATCGTTTCCGGCGAGGTCCGCGACAAGGCGGAGCTTCTTCGATTCGTCGCGACGCCGGAAAGGCAGATCGTGCCGGACGTGGCGGGCAACCTGCCGGGGCGGGGCGCGTGGATCAAGGCGGATCGCGGGTTGATCGAGCGGGCTATGGCGAAGAACCTGTTCGCACGGGCCATGAAGGGAGCGGTCTCGGTCGATCCGAAGCTCGCCGACTTGGCCGCGTCTCTGATCGAGGCGCGCTGCCTGCGCTGGCTGGGGCTGGCGCGGCGGACCGGGGCGGCGATCACGGGCTTCGAGAAGGTCCGGGGCGCCTTGAAGCAGGGGGATGTGCGCATCCTTGTCGAAGCGCACGACGCCGCCGCTGACGGGCGCGATAAGCTGGCCCGGCTGGCTGCGGCTGTTGCTCCGGGGATCGCCCATGTGGCGCTGTTCGACGCAGCGACACTGTCCGAGGCGATGGGTCAGCCGCATGTGGTCCACGCCGTAGTCATGGCGGGTCCCCTGGCGGAGAGCTTTCTGGCCGACGCCGCACGGCTTCAGGGTCTGCGGGCCGACGCAGGCCGTACGAACGGAATTGAACGGGTCGAAGGACCCGCAACGAAATGAGCGAAGAAAACATGGACGATGACAAGAAGGTTCTCGGCCTTTCCCGGCCCGGGCGCCTCGAGCTTCGGAAGACGGTCGAAAGCGGCCAGGTGACGCAGAACTTCTCGCACCGCCGCCAGAAGACCGTGACCGTGGAGGTCAAGAAGAAGCGCACTTTCCGTCCTGGGAAGAGCGGACCGGAAACGGCCCCCTCTGCCGAGCCGGCGCGCAGTGACGCTCCGGCCGAGGCCGGCGGCAAGCAGCAGCAGCGGCAGGTCACGCTGACCGACGCCGAGCGCCAGACGCGCGCCCGGGCGCTTCAGGGCGCCCGCAAGGCCGACGCGGAAGCGCGCCTGCAGGCCGAGCTGGACGCCGACCGCCGGGCGAGAGAGGAAGAGGAAGCGCGCCTGCAGGCCGAGGAAGAGGCGCGGCAGAAGGCCGAGGAGGAAGCGCGTGCCGCCGAGGAGGCCGAGGCGCGTCGTCGTGCCGAGGACGAGCGGAAGCGCGCCGAAGAGGAAGCGCGCCGGAAGTCCGAGGAGATGGCGGCCAGGCGCACGACACCCGCTGCCGAGGAAGAAGCGCGGCCGGCACGGCCCAAGCCGGCGGCCGAAACCACCGAGGAGCGGCCGGCTGCGGCACCCGCGCGCCCGGCGCGGCGACCGGGTCGAGTCGACACCAAGAAAGCGACGGTCGGTCGCCGCGGTGGCGACGATCGGCGCCGCGGCGGCAAGATGACCGTCGTTCAGGCGCTGTCCGACGATGAGCGCCAGCGGAGCCTCGCTTCGGTCCGCCGCGCGCGGGAGCGTGAACGCCGGGCCGCGAACGAAGCGGCCGGCGGCGATTCGCGCAAGGTCGTTCGTGAGGTCATCATCCCGGAGGCCATCACCGTGCAGGAGCTTGCCTCCCGCATGGCAGTCCGCGGCGCCGAGCTCATCAAGTTCCTGATGCGCATGGGCACCATGGCGACCATCAACCAGACGATCGACGCCGACACGGCGGAGCTGATCGTCAGTGAATTCGGCCATCGCTCGAAACGGGTAAGCGCATCCGACGTCGAGGTCGGTCTCGGTGGCGAGGCGGATCAGGAAGAGGCTTTGATCCCGCGCGCTCCGATCGTCACGGTCATGGGCCATGTCGACCACGGCAAGACGTCGCTTCTCGACGCCCTGCGCGAAACCGACGTCGCCGCGAAGGAAGCCGGTGGAATCACCCAGCATATCGGCGCCTATCAGGTTCAGCTGTCGTCGGGGGCGCAGATCACCTTCCTCGACACGCCGGGCCATGCCGCCTTCACGTCCATGCGCGCACGCGGCGGCAAGACCGCCGACGTGGTCGTGCTGGTCGTGGCCGCGGACGACGGGATCATGCCGCAGACGGTCGAGGCCATTCAGCACGCCCAGGCCGCCGAAACGCCGATCATCGTCGCCATCAACAAGATGGACGTGCCGGGTGCCAATCCCGATCGGGTGCGCCAGGGTCTGCTGCAGCACAACCTCGTCGTCGAGGAACTGGGCGGCGATATTCTGACCGTCGAAGTATCGGCCAAGGAGCGCATCAATCTCGACAAGCTCGAGGAAGCGATTCTCCTGCAGGCCGAGCTTCTCGACCTCCGCGCCAATCCCGACCGCGCCGCCCAAGGCGTCGTCGTCGAGGCCAAGCGGGAGCGCGGCCGCGGCGTGGTCACCACGGTCCTGGTTCAGCGCGGAACGCTGCGCGTCGGCGATATCCTCGTCGCCGGGGCCCAGTGGGGCCGCGTCCGGGCATTGATGGACTACCGTGGCCAGCGCGTCGAGGAGGCCGGACCGTCGGTCCCGGTCGAGGTTCTGGGCCTTGACGACACCCCCGTCGCCGGCGACGAAGCGGTGGTGGTCGAGAACGAATCGCGGGCCCGCGAAGTCACCAGCTTCCGTCAGAGCCGGGCGCGTGACGCCATGGTCACGGCGACGGCGCGCGGTTCCGTCGAACAGATGCTGTCGAAGATCGGCGAAGAGTCGGTGCAGGAGTTCCCGATCGTCATCAAGGCGGACGTGCACGGCTCGCTGGAAGCGATCCTGTCGAGCATCGGCCAGATGGCCTCCGACGAGGTCTCGGTCCGGATCCTGCTGTCGGGCGTCGGCGGCATCGCCGAATCGGACATTTCGCTGGCTGCCGCGTCCAAGGCGCTGGTCATCGGCTTCAACGTCCGCGCGGACGCCAATGCCCGGGCCCTCGCCCGTCGCGACGGCGTCGAGATCCGCTACTACTCGGTGATCTACGACCTGCTCGAAGACATCCGCGATGCGCTGTCGGGCATGCTGAAGCCGACGATCCGCGAGACCTTCATCGGCTACGCGAAGATCAAGCAAGTCTTCAACATCACGAAGGTCGGCAAGGTGGCCGGCTGCGAGGTCACCGAAGGCGTGGTGCGTCGTGGCGCCAAGGTTCGTCTGCTGCGCGACAATGTCGTCATCCACGAGGGGACGCTGTCCACTCTGAAGCGCCACAAGGACGAGGTGCGCGAGGTCAAGGAAGGCTACGAATGCGGTATGGCATTCGAGAACTACCAGGACATTCGCGAAGGCGACATGATCGAGGCCTTCGAGGTCGAAGAGGTCAAGCGCACCATTGAAGGCTGAGCAGGGGCCGATTCGTGGGGCCGCATCGGGCGGCCCCGCAGGGCGATGACGATTCCATGTCGAAACGGCACTCAGATAACACCGATGCGGATGACCGCCCCGGCAGCGGTCAGCGCCAGCTTCGCGTGGGCGAATCGATCCGCCACGCCTTGTCCGAAATCCTGATGCGGGGCGACCTTCACGATCCGGCGATCGCCGGTGCATCGATCACGGTCACCGAAGTCAGGATGAGCCCGGATCTTCGTAACGCCACGGTCTTCGTCTGTCCCCTGGGGGGCGGAGATGCCGGACAGATTCTCGGCGGGCTGAGGCGGGCGTCGTCCTATCTTTCGGGCAACGTCACGCGGATGGCACGTCTGCGCTTCGCCCCGCGGCTGCATTTCGAAGCCGACCGCTCCTTCGATCAGGCGGCCCGCATCAGCGACCTGCTGAGCGATGAGCCCGAACCGGACGAGTCCGACGATGAACGGTAGCCGACCGGATGTCGTGGCCCGGCCGACCCCGCATGGCTGGCTGGTGATCGACAAGGAAGGCGGCATGACGTCCGCCGCTGTCGTGGCGCGCGTCCGCCGCCTGATCGGCGTGAAGAAGGTCGGTCACGGCGGCACGCTGGACCCGATGGCCGAAGGGATCCTGCCGATCGCGATCGGCGAAGCGACCAAGACGGTGTCCTACGTCATGGACGCCGACAAGGCCTACCGATTCACCGTGCGCTGGGGCGAAGGACGGGATACCGACGACGCCGAGGGCCGCGTCACCGCCACCAGTCCGGTCCGCCCGGACCGGGCGGAGATCGAAGCGGCGCTGCCCGCCTTCCAGGGCGAGATCATGCAGGTGCCGCCCCATTTCTCGGCGATCAAGGTCGATGGCCGCCGGGCCTACGATCTCGCGCGGCGGGATGAGATGCCCACCCTCTCGGCCCGACCGATCCGGGTCGAGCGCCTGTCGCTCGTCGATTCGCCGGACCCCGACCACGGCTGCTTCGAGGTCGAATGCGGCAAAGGCACTTATGTGCGAGCGCTGGCGCGCGACCTGGCTGTCGCACTGGGAACGGTCGGCCATGTCACCGCGCTCCGCCGGCTGCGCGTCGGTGCGTTCGACAGCGCGACGGCCCTGACCCTGAATGCGCTGGAATCCCGTATCGTCGAAGGCGACCTCGACCGAAGCGTGCTGTCGGTGGCCGCCGCCCTGTCGCGGATGCCGGCGGTGGAGCTGGACGCCGGGCAGGCACAGCGGCTGAAGAACGGACAGATGGTCCCGTTGATCCGACGGCCGGCCGGCGTCCGCGACGAAGAGCCTTTCTGTACCCAGTTTGCCGGACGCCCTGTCGCCCTCGCCCGACTGGCGGGCGGCGAAATTCGTCCGATTCGTGTGTTCAATTTCTGACGTTTTGCGTAAAAGACCTCAGACGAAAGAGAGAGAAGAGAGAAGCTGCGATGTCGATCACTACGGAGCGCAAGGAGAGCCTGATCAAGGAGTATGCGCGGGGTGAGGGAGATACCGGATCTCCGGAAGTGCAGGTCGCGATCCTGACCGAACGGATCGTCAACCTGACCGAGCACTTCAAGACCCATAAGAAGGACGTGCACTCCCGCCGTGGTCTGCTGATGCTGGTCAGCCAGCGCCGCCGGATGCTCGACTATCTGAAGAGCCGCGACAACGAGCGGTACAGCACCCTGATCCAGCGCCTCGGCCTGCGCCGCTGACAAGCGGTCACCGCGAGGGTTGCTGAAGGACCGGGCAGCGGAAGGCCGTCGCCCGGTCGCGGTCTATTGGGACCGCCGCAGGCGCCGGGGGAAGGCCCCCGCCGCCCGATGCCGGACTCGGAAGTCCGGAATGGAAGGAATGGATAGATGTTTGAAGTGTTCCGCAAAGAGTTGAACTGGGGCGGACGGCCCCTCGTGCTCGAATCCGGAAAGCTCGCACGACAGGCCGACGGGGCCGTCCTGTGCAGCTACGGCGAGACCACCGTCCTCTGCACCGCGGTCGCCCAGAAGGCGCCGAAGCCGGGGATCGACTTTTTCCCCCTCACCGTGAACTACCAGGAAAAGGCGTTCGCCGCCGGCAAGATCCCCGGTGGCTTCTTCAAGCGCGAGGGCCGTCCCGCCGAGAAGGAGACGCTGACCTCGCGGCTGATCGACCGCCCGATCCGGCCGCTGTTCGTTTCCGGGTTCCGCAACGAGACTCAGGTGATCTGCACCGTGCTCTCGCACGACCTGGAGAACGATCCTGATGTCCCGGCGATGATCGGCGCCTCGGCGGCGCTGACGATCTCCGGCATTCCCTTCCTGGGCCCGGTTGGCGGCGCCCGGGTCGGCATGATCGACGGGGCCTTCGTGCTCAACCCCACTACCGAGCAGCTGGAGAACAGCAAGCTCGACCTGTTCGTCGCCGGCACGGCCGACGCGGTGCTGATGGTCGAGTCGGAGGCCAAGGAGCTGTCCGAGGCCGACATGCTGGGCGCCGTGATGTTCGGCCAGCAGCAGTTCCGTCCGGTGATCGAGACGATCATCGACCTGGCAGAGGAATGCGCCAAGGAGCCGTGGTCGATGCCGGAGCCCGGCGACGACTCGGTGTACGAGCGCGTCGCGGAGATGGCGACCGGCGACTTCCGGTCGGCCTATGGCGAGGTCAACAAGCAGGCGCGCGTCGAGCGCCTGTCCGAGGTCCGCACCAAGGTGGCGGAGGGCTTCAGCGAGGAAGATATCGAACTGAACGAGGTTCAGTCGGCGCTGAAGAAGCTCGAAAAGAAGATCGTCCGCGGCAACATCCTCGAGACCGGCACCCGGATCGACGGACGCGACACCAAGACCGTGCGCCCGATCGTGGCCGAGGTCGGCATTCTGCCCCGCGCCCACGGTTCCGCCCTGTTCACCCGCGGCGAGACCCAGGCGCTGGTGGTCACCACCCTCGGCACCGGCCAGGACGAGCAGATCGTCGATGCGCTGGAAGGCGAGTACCGTGAGCATTTCATGCTCCACTACAACTTCCCGCCCTATTCGGTCGGCGAAGCCTCGTTCCTTCGTTCGCCCGGCCGGCGTGAAATCGGCCACGGCAAACTGGCCTGGCGGGCGATCCACCCGGTGATGCCGGCCAAGGACGCCTTCCCCTACACGATCCGCGTGGTCTCGGAGATCACCGAGTCGAACGGCTCGTCGTCCATGGCGACCGTCTGCGGCACGTCGCTCTCGCTTATGGATGCTGGCGTCACCCTGAACGCGCCGGTCGCCGGTATCGCCATGGGCCTGATCAAGGAAGGCGACGACTTCACCGTTCTGTCCGACATCCTGGGCGATGAGGACCATCTCGGCGACATGGACTTCAAGGTCGCGGGCACGGCGAACGGCATCACTGCCCTGCAGATGGACATCAAGATCACCGGCATCACCGAGGAGATCATGCGCGTCGCGCTGGATCAGGCGAATGCCGGACGGATGCACATCCTGGGCGAGATGGCCAAGGCGCTCGACAGCGCCCGCGCGGATCTGAACGTCCACGCGCCGAAGATCGTCACCATGACGATCCCGAAGGACAAGATCCGCGAAGTCATCGGCACCGGCGGCAAGGTCATCCGCGAGATCTGCGAGGAGACCGGCGCCAAGATCGACATCGAGGACGACGGCACCGTCAAGGTCGCCGCCGCCGACACCGCGTCGAGCGAAGCGGCCGTTGCCCGCATCCGTGGCATCGTCGCCGAGCCCGAGGTGGGCGAGATCTACGACGGCACGGTGGTGAAGGTGGTCGACTTCGGCGCTTTCGTGAACTTCGTCGGCGCCAAGGACGGGCTCGTCCACATCAGCGAGCTCAGCCAGGGTCGTCCGAAGACCGTCGGCGAAGTCGTCAACGAAGGCGACAAGGTCAAGGTCAAGGTGCTGGCGATCGACGATCGCGGCAAGATCAAGCTGAGCATGAAGGCGGTCGATCAGTCCACCGGCGAGGACCTCGCCGCCGCGGCCTCCCAGGAAGCCGTGTAGGCGTCACCGGTCGTTTCGGCCACGAAAAAACGGCCCGGGAAGTTCCCGGGCCGTTTGCGTTTCCAGACGGCGGAAGCTGGGAACTCTACAGCGCGTTGCAGGGCTGCCTGAGCGTCCGCCACATATGTGAGGATGGCGTGTTGTCGTTACCGAGCCCTTCCTCGGGCTGGCGGAAATTACGCCCGATCAGATCATCGAACTCCTCCAGCTCGACCACCAGATCGGGATCGAACGAATAGAGGTCGTTCACGCAGATCATCCGCGACGTCATGTACCACTTGTGGTTCCGCGCGCGCTCGTACTCGGCGACGATATAAGGCTCCGGCTTGTAGTCGGCACCGAACATGGTGATGTAGTTGGGCGGATAGGGATAGCCGACCGACTCGTCAGGAAAGAACCGCAGGCTCTGATGCACGCGGATCGACCAGCTCACCTCCTCGTCGACATAGGGCTCGATGAGCTGCGCGCCCCAGTAACCGTGATCGGCCCGGATGAAGCCCGCCACCGAGATGTCGTGCAGCAGGCAGGCCATGATCACCTTTTCCGACATGCCGTTCTTCTTCGCCAGACGCGCGCTCTGCAACAGATGCTGGGTCTGGGCGGGGGCGAACCGGCAACGGAAGAAGTCCTGCAGCGTCGGTTTGTCCGGCATCTTCGGCAGCCGCGGGTCCTCGCCCATCAGCAGGCGCTTGCCCGTGCCTTTGCCGAAGCCGATATCCTGCGACCAGTAGCCGTCGCCCAGATGAAAGAGCAGCGACTTGGTGGCGAGACAGTCCTCGAATTCCTTGAGCTGTTGATACTCCGCCTGATCGGCGAGATCGGACAGTGATGGTTTCGTATTCATCGAGTGGAATGGACCTCCCTGGAAGCCGCTTCTTTGTCGGCGGCGAGTCTCGGAGAAGCCTATGGTGGAAAGGTCGCGGCCGTCAAACGGCAGCGGACACCGCCGGTGCAGTCTCAGGCGGCGGCGGCGCCCAGTTCGTCCTGAGGAAGGCCGAGCGCGCCAAGAATGCCGGGAAGAATCGTCTCGACGATTATGTCGATCTGCTCCGGCGCATATTCGTCCCAACCCAGATTCCGCAGAATCACCCACCGGTTGCGGTTGAAGGTGAGGCACTGCCCGAACAGCGCGCTGGACAGGATCATGACCCGAGTCTCGTCCGGCGGCTGTCCCAACGCCTTGCCGACCAAGCCGGCGAAAGCGGTCCAATGCGGCTGGAACACGGCCTTGTAAAGGTGGTCGAAAGCCTCGCCAGGGCTGTCCATCTCCCGCATCAGGAGCTGGCGGCGCCAGTTCGCCGGATCGACACTGAGAATAGCGTGGGCATAGTCACGCACGAAACGGATCGCGGCGCGCGCCAGAAGGCGCGGATCGTTCCCGGCCCTATTGGTATCCGCGACGAGGTTCTCCAGCGTGCCGCCGACCACTTCCCGTGCGCGGGCAATCGCATCCTCGACCGCTTCCTTATAGAGGTTGTCCTTGCCGCCGAAATAATAGGCAATGGCGGAAAGGTTGGCGTCGGCTGCGCGGGTCAGTTCCCGCGTCGAAACTCCCTCCAGGCCACGCGCCGCGAACAGGAGACCCGCCGCATTGAGCAGCCGCTCACGGCAATTGCCCGGATCCTCGCAAAGTGTGTCGAGAAGGTTTTTTATCGATTCCGCCATCAGCACCTCGGGAATAAGTGAAGTCTATTCGGACGTTTGAACTGTGAAAACCGCTTTTTCGCCCGATGTTTCCCGTCTGCTTCCAGCGGTGGTGGCGCATCGGGGCGCCCCCCGATGCGCGCCGGAGAACACGATCGCCGCCTTCGCGGCCGCCGCGGCGATGGGCGCCCGAGCCGTGGAGTGTGACGTGCGCATCACCGCGGACGGTGTCTGCGTGCTGATGCATGACGATACCACGACACGCACCACCGGCCATCCCGGACAGGTCGAGGGCATGAAAGCAGCGGCGGTGGCGTGTCTCGATGCCGGATCCCATTGGGGATCCGCCTTCGCCGGTGAGCAAGTGCCTACTTTGAGAGCAGCCCTGGCGGCATGCGCCAAGCTCGGTCTGCGCCCCAACCTGGAGATCAAGGGGCCGACCGGACAGGAAACGCGTCTCGCGGCGGCGTTGACGGAAACGATCGCCGCATCATGGCCGAGCCGGCGCCCACCGCCGCTGGTGTCATCGTTCGGTCCGGAAGCTTTGGCGGCCGTCGGCGCCATAGCACCGGCTCTGCCGCTCGGTCTCCTCGTCCATCGCTGGCGGCCGGACACGTTTCGTCGCGCCCGTGATCTCGGTGCGGTGTCGGTGCACTGTCGACAGGACAGACTCGACGCCGGTCTCTGTCGGGCCGCGAAAGCGGCGGGGCTGTACGTCGTCGCCTACTCGGTCAACGCGCCGGGCCGGGCGCTTGCCCTGTTTCGACAAGGCGTTCACAGCATCATTACCGACCGGCCGGACGCCATGAGGGTATTTTCGGGGGTGAACAGGCGTCCAGACTCCCCTAGCCTTTTAAAGAATCGTCGCCATATTGCCCTCGAGTGAGGCAATTCGCGCCCATTTGGGCGCGAGTCGTGGTAGACCGGCGCCGCCGAAACATCGGGCGAACCGGAGGTTATTGATTGAAGCCGCTGAACCCCATCGTCATTTCCGGGCGAGAAGTCCTGCCGCTTGTCGAAGGCGGCAAAGGGATCGCCGTATCCAATGGCGAAAGCTCCGGCGCTTGGGCGGCCGCGGGCGGTGTCGGGACCTTTTCGGGGGTCAATGCCGACTTCTATGACGAGGACGGCAACTTCGTGCCGGTCGTCTATCACGGCAAGACGCGTCGCGAGCGCCACGATGAACTGGTGGCCTATGCGATACGCGGCGGAATCGCCCAGGCCCAGATCGCCCATGAGATCGCCGGTGGCGAAGGCCGCATCCACATGAACGTGCTGTGGGAAATGGCCGCCGCCGAGACCGTGCTGGAAGGCGTTCTGAGTGGCGCGGCAGGCCTGATCCACGGCGTCACCTGCGGTGCGGGCATGCCGTACCGGATCGCCGAGATCGCCGCAAAGCACAACGTCTACTACTACCCGATCGTCTCCTCGGCGCGCGCCTTCCGCGCTCTGTGGAAGCGGGCCTACAACAAGTATCCCGAGGGCCTGGGCGGCGTCGTCTACGAGGATCCGTGGCGCGCCGGCGGTCACAACGGTCTCTCGAACAGCGAGAACCCGCTGGAACCGCAACCGCCCTACCCGCGGGTGCGCGAAATTCGCGAGGTGATGCGGGAATTCGGGCTGGATAACGTGCCGATCTTCATGGCTGGCGGCGTCTGGTGCCTGGAAGACTGGGAGGATTGGATCGAGAACCCCGAGCTCGGACCGATCGCCTTTCAGTTCGGGACCCGGCCGCTGCTGACCCAGGAAAGCCCGATCTCCGACGCCTGGAAGCAGAAACTGCTGACGCTCCGCGAAGGCGACATCTTCCTCAATCGCTACAGCCCGACAGGTTTCTGGTCGTCGGCAGTGGACAACAGCTTCATCGAGGAACTGCGGGAACGAAGCGAGCGTCAAGTCGCCTACACGACGGAGCCCCTGGGCGCCCATTCGACTCCGCTGTCGATCGGTGCCCGCGGCCGGCAGGTCTTCGTGACCGAAGCGGACAAGAGGCGGTGTGTGGGATGGATCGCCGAAGGCTTTACCGAGGCGATGCGGACCCCCGACTCAACGCTGATTTTCGTGACGCCCGAGAACGCCAACGAGATCCGCACCGATCAGATCAACTGCATGGGCTGCCTGAGTGCGTGCCAGTTCAGCAACTGGGCACAGAACGAGACCGGCACCACCGGCAAGAAGGCGGATCCGCGGAGCTACTGCATCCAGAAGACGCTGCAGGCCATACATCTGACGGACGATGTCGAGAACCAGTTGATGTTCTCGGGTCACGGGGCGTACCGCTTCGCGGAAGACCCCTTCTATTCGAACGGTTTCATCCCGACCGTCAGGCAGCTCGTGGACAGACTCCGCTCCGGTCAGTAACCGCGAAGCCCCTTGCCGGAGCGGCGTTCCGCACCAAGATTGTACTTGTTATAAACTTAAGTTCGGGACTAGCGTTTCCGCTCGGACTTGCCTTTGGATCTATGACCCTGTGACGGCTATGGAATCGAACCGTACTTATAGCAACGCCCTCGACCTTTTGAAGTCGGTCGGCCTTCGTCCCACCCGGCAACGCCTGTCGTTGGCGCGCCTGCTGTTCGAACGGGGAGACCGCCATGTGACGGCGGAGCAGCTTCACAGCGAAGCCCTGGCGGCGCGCGTCCGCGTGTCGCTGGCGACGGTCTACAACACGCTTCATCAGTTCACGAGCGCAGGTCTGCTGAACGAGCTGGTGGTCGATTCGGGGCGTTCCTATTTCGACACCAACACCGGCCATCACCACCACTTCTTCCACGAGAACACCAGCACGCTGGAGGACATTCCGGGCGATCAAGTGCGCATCGATTCGCTTCCGGCGCCGGCGGAAGGCCGCGAGATCAGCCGCGTCGAGGTCATCATCCGCGTGCGCGACGAAGCCCCGCGAACCAGCGACTGAGAACCCCTCTCAACAAATTAGAATTGCTCTAATTTCGTTGACAGCCTACAGATAATAAAGCATAAAAGCGCTACAGAATCGGCGCCCGAGGTTCACGGGATCAGGATCTTTTCCGGGCGCCAGTGCCTCAGTGAAGGGAGAAACAGATGAGCCTCAAAGGATCGAAGACGGAAGAGAATCTGAAGGAAGCGTTCGCGGGCGAGTCGCAGGCGAACCGGCGCTACCTCTATTTCGCCCAGAAGGCCGACGTCGAAGGCTTCAACGACGTCGCCGCGGTGTTCCGTTCGACTGCTGAGGGTGAGACCGGCCATGCGTTCGGCCATCTCGAGTTCCTGTCGGAGGTTGGTGACCCGGCCACCGGTGAGCCCATCGGTGCCACCGACGTCAACCTGAAGTCGGCGATCGCCGGCGAAACCCACGAATACACCGACATGTATCCCGGTATGGCCCGCACCGCCCGCGATGAAGGCTTCGACGAGGTCGCGGACTGGTTCGAGACGCTGGCCAAGGCCGAGCGCAGTCACGCCGGCCGCTTCCAGAAGGCGCTCGACGGCCTCGACTGACCGCGGAATCGTGCCGGCGTAACGGCCGGTCCGAACCGAGACCGGATGGGGGCACGACCGTCCCCATCCGGGTCTTTTCCTCAGCGATCACGAAAATTTGAACGGCCGGAGACCGCGAGCCATGGAAGGTGGTTTGGGCGCGCCGACGCGCCATCCCCTGCGCTATGACCAGCCCGATTTCTATGACGAGGAAAAGCTCGATGCCGAGCTTCGGCGGGTCTTCGACATCTGTCATGGCTGCCGGCGCTGTTTCAATCTCTGCGACAGTTTCCCGCGGCTGTTCGACCTGATCGACGATTCGGAAAGCGGCGAACTCGATTCGGTCGACAGCGCCGATTTCAAGCCGGTCGTCGATGCCTGCACGCTGTGCGACCTGTGCTTCATGGTGAGCTGCCCCTACGTGCCGCCGCACGAGTTCGACCTCGACTATCCGCACCTGATGCTGCGCTACCGGGCCGTCGAGAACCGGAAAGGCAAAGTGCCGTTCACCGACCGCGAGATCGCCAAGACCGACCGCAACGGCAAACTCGCGGGTAGCGTGGCGTCGCTCGCCAACTGGGGCACCTCGCTCGACAACAAGCTCGGTCGGCGGGTTCTGGAAAAGGCCGCCCACATCCATCCCGAAGCGAAGCTGCCCGAATATCACGGCAAGACCTTCGCCATGCGGGCGAAAAGCGCGCCGCCGACGGTCAACAAGGAAGCTCCGGCCTTTGGCCGCAAGGTGGTCCTCTACGCCACCTGCTTCGTGAACTACAACAATCCCGATATCGGCCTGACGACACAGAAGGTTCTCGCCCATAACGGCGTCGAAACCGAGGTGGTCTATCCCGAATGCTGCGGGATGCCGATGCTCGAGCTCGGCGATCTCGACGGGGTCGCCGCCAAGGCGCAGCGCGTGGCCGAGGCCTTGGGCCCCTGGATCGACAAGGGCTATGACATCGTCGCGATGGTGCCAAGCTGCGCGCTGATGCTGAAATTCGAATGGCCGCTGCTGCAGCCGGAGAACGAAGCGATCGCCAAGCTCGCCAAGCACACCTCCGACGTCAGCCAGTACGTCGTCGACATCGCCGGCAAGGAAGGGCTGGCCGAAGGGCTGAAGCCGCTGGACGGTGGCGTCTCGGTGCATCTCGCCTGCCATGCGCGAGCCCAGAACATCGGACCGAAAGCCGTGGAGATGCTCCGGCTGATTCCCGAGATCGATCTTGCCGTCATCGAGCGCTGCTCCGGCCATGGCGGCGCCTGGGGGACGAAAGAGCCTTACTTCCCCGTGGCGTTGAAGGTCGGCCGCCCCGCGGCACGCGCGGCGCTCAAGAACAACAAGGCCTATCTGACCTCGGAATGCCCGCTGGCGCGCGAGCACATCCTGCAGGGGATGGAGAAGCTTCAGGGCGAGCCCGTGCAGGTCAGCCCATCGACCCATCCGATCGAACTGATCGCCCGCGCCTACGGCTTCGTCGACTGATCGCCGAAAGCCGCTTTCGACGAGGCCCGCGTCGAACGGCTACTGGAGGCGCGGGATACTCTCAAAGAGGACCTGAACCATGTCCGCCGAAGAACGCAAGATCACCCGTGACGACATCATTCCCATGGAGGAATACGGCAAGCAACGGGCCGAGCGGCGCACGGCAATGTCGGCGCTGAAACGCAAACGCCGGATCGAGGTCGGCCCGTTCGCCACGTTCTATTTCGAAAGCTATGAGACGATGTGGCAGCAGATCCACGAGATGCTCTACATCGAGAAGGGCGGCGAGGAGCAGATCGCAGACGAGCTCGCCGCCTACAATCCGCTGATTCCACAGGGCCGCGAGCTGGTTGCGACCTTGATGTTCGAGATCGACGACCCGGTCCGTCGACACAACGTGCTCGCAAGGCTGGGCGGGGTCGAAGAAACCATCACCCTGTCGGTCGGCGGCGAAACCATCCAGGCCAAGGCCGAGGAGGACATCGACCGCACCACGGCAGAGGGCAAGGCCTCCTCGGTCCAGTTCGTCCACTTCCCTTTCACCGACGAACAGGTCGCCAAGTTCCGCGACCCGGCGACGCAGGTTCTCGTCGGCATCACGCATCCGGCCTACGGCCACATGGCCGTGATGCCGTCCGAGGTTCAGGCGACGCTCGCGGGCGACTTCGCCGACTGAGGCGTCCGGGACGGTTAAGTCCGACGGCCCACGAGGCCTACGCCAACTTCTCGGCGTCGTGCGCCCGGATGAAGGACTTGATGCGCGGAGCGATCTCGTTCCGCCAACGGCGGCCGTTGAAGATCCCGTAATGGCCGACACCCGGCACCTCCCAGTGGTCGCGCATCTCCGTCGGTAGCGCCGAGCACAGCTTGTGCGCGGCGCGGGTCTGGCCGACGCCGGAAATGTCGTCGCGCTCGCCTTCCACCGTCATCAGCGCCGTTCGCGTGATCGCCTTGGGTTCGACCTTGCGGCCGCGCGAAACCATCTCACCCTTCGGCAAAGCGTGGCGATGGAACACGGTCTCGATGGTCTGGAGGTAGAACTCCGCCGTCAGGTCCATGACCGAGCGGTATTCCTCATAGAAGTCACGCTTCGCGTCCGCGCTCTCGTCGTCGCCCGAGACCAGATGCAGAAACATCTGCCAATGGGCGTCGATGTGTCGGTCGAGGTTCATGCTGAGGAAGCCCGCGAGTTGCAGGAAACCCGGATAGACCTGGCGCATGAAGCCGGCATTGGGCAGCGGCACGCGGGTAATGACGTGCTTGTCGAACCAGTCGATCCCGTGCGACTTCGCGAACAGGTTGACCTCGGTCGGGCTCTCACGCGTATCGATCGGGCCGCCCATCAGGGTCGTCGAGGCCGGCGCACAAGGGTCGTTGTTGGTCGCCATCAGCGCGGTTGCCGCCAGCACCGGAACCGATGGCTGGCACACCGCCATGACGTGGGTGTTGGGGCCGAGGAAGTGCAGGAAATCGATCAGGTAGTCGATGTAGTCGTCGAGGTCGAAATTGCCTTCGAACAGCGGCACGTTGCGCGCGTCACGCCAATCGGTGATGTAGACCTCGTGATCCGGCAGCATGGCCTCGACGGTGCCGCGAAGCAGTGTCGCGTAATGCCCGGACATCGGCGCCACGATCAGCAGCGTCGGATCGTGGCGCGGCTCCGTCTGCCGCTCGAAATGCTTGAGCTGCCCGAAGGTCTTCCGCAGCACGATCCGTTCCTCGATGGGCACCGGAACGCCGTCGATCATGGTCTCGTCGAGGTCGAAACGCGGCTTTCCGTAGCGGCGGGTGGCGTGCTCGAAGACATCGAAGGCGGCCGCCCACAGCCGGCCACCGACGGTGTAGGACAGCGGATTGAACGGATTGCGCAGCGCGTGCTGACCATGATCGGCGATGAAGCGCATCGGGGCGACAGCGGCGTGCTGCATTTCGTAGAGGTGATAGAGCATTCGCGATTTGTCTCCTGATCCGCGGCGACTATAGCATTATTTCAAATCGAAGATCGCCCACGCGTGACATGGTATGGCGGTAACGCTTCAGGCGGCATGAACGACGAGGCCGCGCCGGCGGGCGCAGGTCGCGCAAGGAGGAAGGCCCGTGGACTTCTCGCTCAACGACGATCAGAGGCTACTCGAAGAGAGTCTCGGACGCTTCCTGCACAACGAGTATGACCTCCCTGCGCGACGCGCCCGGATCGCCAGCGACGATGGCTTCAGCCGTCAAACCTGGAAGACTTTCGCCGACCTCGGCTGGCTCGGCGTTCCGTTCACGGAGGACGACGGCGGCTTCGGCGGTGGTCCGGTCGACGTGATGGTGGTGATGGAAGCGTTCGGCCGCGCCCTCGTGGTCGAGCCCTATCTGCCGACCGTCCTCCTGGGCGGACGGCTGATCGCCGAAGGCGGCAGCGAAGCGATGCGCCGGGCGATCCTGCCGGCGGTGATCGACGGCGCGATGTTGCTGGCGTTCGCCCATAGCGAACTCGACGCACGCTTCGATCTTGCCGACGTCACGACGTCAGCCCGCCGCACCGATGGCGGCTTCGTTCTCTCCGGCCGCAAGAGCCTCGTCCTCGGCGCCGCCGCCGCCGACCGCCTGGTCGTCTCGGCACGGAGCGGCGGCGATCGCCGAAGCCGCGACGGACTGTCCCTGTTCCTGGTCGATCCCGCTTCCGACGGCATCACGGTCCATGACTACCCGACCGTGGACGGCCATCGTGCCGCCGAAGTGACCCTGACCGGTGTCGACGTGCCGAGCGACGCCCTGATCGGGGAAGAGGGAAACGCCCTGCCGCTGATCGAGGACACCGTCGACCGCGCCGTTATCGCCCTCTGCGCCGAGGCGGTCGGCATCATGGCGACGATGCAGGCGCAGACCGTCGAATACCTGAAGGGACGGTCACAGTTCGGCGTGCCGATCGCCAAGTTCCAGGCCCTGCAGCACCGGGCCGTCGACATGTTCGCCGCCTGTGAGGAAGCGCGCTCGATGGCGTTGTTCGCGACGCTGAATGCCGACGCGACCCCGCCGGAGCGCGCCCGCGCCGCCTCCGCCGCCAAGGCGTTCATCGGCCGCAAAAGCCGCACGCTCGGCCAGGAAGCGATCCAGCTCCATGGCGGCATGGGGATGACCGACGAGATGATGATCGGCCACCTGTTCAAGCGGCTGACCGTGATCGGCACCCTGTTCGGCGATACCGACCACCATCTCGACCGCTTCGCCGATAGGGCGAGCACCGCCTAGAGCAACCTCCGATCAGGTGAAATCACTTGATCGGAGGTTGCTCGCTATCATGCGGTAGCACGTTGGACTGCTGCGCTTCGAGCGAAGCCCGCCGGCTCACAAATCCTGTTCGCACCGAACGGCTTTCCCCGAAGCGGACCTGCTTCGATAGTGGGTGCACCCCCACGGCCACCACGTCCTGCAAGGTTTTACGATGATCTACACCAACACGCAGGCAGAGCTGAAACTGCCGCACGATCCGTTCAAGGCGATCGTGGCGCCGCGGCCGATCGGCTGGATCACCGCGCTCAGCGCCAAGGGCGAGACCAATCTTTCGCCCTACAGCTTCTTCAACGCCGTTTCGGCCCATCCGCACATCGTCATGTTCTCGTCGGAGACCAAGAAGGACGCCGTCACCTTCATCGAGGAGACGGGCGAGTTCACCTGTTCCCTGGCGACCAAGCCCCTGGCCGAGCAGATGAGCCTCACCTCGGCGCCACTGCCGCGGGGCGAGAACGAATACCTCCACGCCGGGCTGGAGATGGCGACGTCGCGATACGTGAAGCCGCCCCGTGTCGCCGCCAGCCCCGCCGCGCTCGAATGCAAGCTCCTCGCGATCCAGCAACTCGTCGATCTGAATGGCTCGACGTTGCCGCGCTGGATGGTGATGGGGCAGGTGGTCGGCATGTTCATCGATGACCGCTACATCCGCGACGGCCGCTTCGATACCGCCGGCGCCAACCCGATCGCCCGCTGCGGTTATCAGGACTATGCCGAGGTCGACAGCCTGTTCTCGATCCAGCGCCCGGCGGGCGGGGGCAACCCTTAAGGAGCGTTGAGCCCTCGAGCCAGCCTGATCTGAGAGTCACCCCGTCCGGCGATCGACCTCTTCGGCCAGACGGCGGAGACGGTCGCTGATCGTCACCGGGTAGACCGGACCTTCGCCGAGATCGGCGAGCGCGGCCGGCAGTTGCTCGCGTTCCGCCGCCGCATGGGCACGGATGTGGTCGAGCGCCGAGGGTTCGACCGTCCGGCGCCCTGCACGCATCACCCGCTTGATCAGGGGCACGCCGGGCTGAACGTCCTCGTCCACGGTCAGCAGGTCGCCCGACATGCGGCCGTCGCGGTCATAGGATCGGTAGACCTGCTTGGCGCCGGGCCAGGTCGCCTTCCCGGCCGACCGCTTGCGCCGGGCGATGCCGGCATAGGCCTGAAGCTTGTAGGCGCAGTCGAGGGCCGGCGCGTCCTCCGGCGTCGCGAGGCTGGTCCCGATGCCGTAGCCGTCGATCGGGGCTCCGTCCCCGCGCAAGGCCACGATCCTGTGCTCGTCGATTCCGCCGCTGGCGACGATGCCGATCGCCTGAAGCCCGGCATCATCCAGGATCGTCCGCACCCGTTTCGCCAGTGTCCCCAGATCACCGCTGTCGATCCGGACAGCCGAGACCGTGATGCCCCGAGCAGCCAATTTGGGGGCGAGTTCCGCGACCTTTCGGGCGCCGGCCTCGGTATCGTAGGTATCGATCAGAAGAACCAGCCCCTCGGGACGCGAGTCCGCGAAATGCGCGAAGGCCGCGGCCTCGTCGTCATGAGCCTGGATGAAGGAGTGGGCCATCGTTCCGGACGCGGGAATCCCGAACGTCCGGGCGGCGGACAGGGTCGCCGTCGCCGCGAATCCGCCGATATAGGCCGCCCGCGCCGAGAGGATGCCGGCTTCCGCGCCATGGGCACGCCGGAACCCGAAATCGATCAGCCGCTTGCCGTCGGCCGCGAGAACCATGCGGCTGGCCTTGGAGGCGATGACCGTCTGGAAATGCAGGAGATTCATCAGGCGGGTCTCGACGAGCTGCGCCTGCGGCAACGGCGCCGTCACCCTGATGACCGGCTCATCGGGGTAGAAAATCGTCCCCTCCTGCATCGCATGCACGTCGCCTGAGAAGCGGAAGCCGGCCAGATAGTCGAGGAAGTCACGGCTGAACTGGCCGGTCTCGTCGAGCCAGTCGATTTCCGCCTGCGTGAAGCCGAGCGTCTCCAGGAAGTCCAGCGCCTGATCGAGGCCCGCCGCGACCAGGAAACGTCGCGACGGCGGCAATGTCCGGAAGAAGAGCTCGAACACCGCCGTCTCGGTCATGCCATGGTCGAGATAGGCCTGCATCATGCTGAGCTGATACATGTCGGTCAGCAGGCCCTGCGGTGCGGATGCGACGGCGGTCATCACGTCCCTCCTCGGTGTGGCCTTCTCGAATCACGCATCCCCGGGAAGAATCGGGCGAAGAACGCTCAGGAAAAGGGGGGAGGCCGGCATGCTTCGCGACGCCGGCCTCGGCGCGCTTTCAGAGGGCTTTCGAGCCCTGCCCTTGCGCCGCGCCGGCCAGATAGGCGTCGAAGGCGGCGCAGACCAGCCGCAGGAAGGTGCGCCCGTCATCGCTGACGGTGACCCGCCAGCCATCGATCGCGACGAGTCCGTCCTCGACCAGGGGCGCCAAGGCATCGATCGAGGGGGCGAGGTCCTCAGGGTCGCGAAAAAAACGCCGCGCCACCGCATCCAGATCCACCGCAAGGTCGCACATCAGCCGCTCGATCACCGCCCGCCGCAGCCGGTCGTCGTCGCTGAGCGCGACTCCGCGGACGATGGCTGGCTGGTGCGACTCGATCGCCTTCCGCCAAGCGGGAACTTCGCTGGCGTTCTGGACGTAGCCCTGCGGCAAGGAACCGATCGCCGAAGCGCCGACGCCGATCAGCGTCGCCGCGCCGTCGGTGGTATAGCCCTGGAAGTTTCGGTAGCGCGGGCCGGCCACCAGTGGATCGCTGGGATGAGCGAAGTGGTCGAGGCCGACCATGACATAGCCGCCGCGCTCCAGCGCCCGGCGAGCGGCATCGAATTGCCGCAGGCGATCGATGGTTCCGGGAAGCGCCGATTCGTCGATCAAGCGCTGGTGACGCTTCATCCACGGGACATGGGCATAGCCGAAGAGCGAGATCCGGCTGGGGCCGAACGCCATCGCCGTCTCCGCGGTCCGCACCACGGATGCCTCGGTCTGGTGCGGCAGGCCGTACATCAGGTCGAGGTTGAAATCGCTGATCCCGGCCGCATGCAGCGCGTCGATGGCATGGGCGGTGATCGCCACCGTCTGCACCCGGTTGATCGCCCTCTGGACGACCGGGTCGAAGTCCTGGACGCCGATGCTCGCCCGGTTGAAGCCGGCCTCGCCCAGCATCGCGGCGAATTCGGGTTCGAGCGTGCGGGGATCGATCTCGATGGCGATCTCGGCGTCGTCCTGGATCGCGAAGCGCTTGGCGACCTGCGCCATCAGCGTCGCCATGTCGGCCGCTGCCATGCGCGTCGGACTACCGCCGCCCCAGTGGAGGTGACGGAGCGGCAGTCGCGCGCCGACGGCATCCGTGACGAGGTCGATCTCCTCCCCCAGCCGCGCCGCATAGGCGGCGACCGGCGCCTCGAGCCGGGTCGCGGCGGTGTTGCAGCCGCAGAACCAGCAGAGATGCCGGCAGAAGGGGACGTGGAGATAGAGCGACACCGGCTCGGCCGGGTCGAGCTTTCTCAACCAGCCGCGATAGGTGCTCGCCTGCACCGCCGGCCCGAAATGGGGCGCGGTCGGATAGCTGGTATAGCGCGGCGCGCGCAGGTCGTATTTGGCGGCGAGATCGTAGCGCATAGGGGCATGATGCGGGTCCGGCCTCGCGCGCACCTTGACCTGGATCAGTCCGAGACTTTTCCGGGATCAATCGCCGTCCGGTGCTCGTTACCCGGTGGACATGGCGTAACGGAGAAAGAGGCAGACCGGATGATCTTCCACCAGTTCTACCTGGAGAGCCTCGGGCACGCGTCCTACCTCATCGGCTCGGAACAAACCGGCGAGGCGCTGGTGCTGGACGTCCGCAGGGACGTCGACCAGTACTACGACGCGGCGCGGAAGGACGGCTTGACGATTCGCTTCGCCGCCGACACCCATCAGCACAACGATTATCTGACCGGAATCACCGAGTTGCAGCAGCGAAGCCCGGTCGAACTGCTGGCCGGCGCTCGGGCCGAGCTGGGCTATCGGGCGAAGCCGCTGGACGACGGCACCCGCTTCCGCCTGGGCGAGGTCGAAATCGAGGTCCTGCACACGCCCGGGCACACACCCGAGCATGTCAGCTTCCTGGTGCGCGACCATGCCCGCGGCGAGGACCCGGTCATGCTGTTCTCCGGCGGCGCGCTACTGGTCGACGACGTCGCGCGGCCCGACCTGCTCGGTGGCGAGGAGGAGACCCGCAAGGGTGCCGAAGCGCTCGGGCGGACGCTGCGGGAGAAGATCCTCACCCTGCCCGACCATGTCCTCGTCTACCCGACCCATGTCGCCGGCTCGCTGTGCGGCGGCAATATCGGCTCGATGCTGGTCACCACCGTCGGCTACGAGAAGCGCCTGAACAAGCTGGTGCGCTGCATCGCCGACGAGGACGACTTCGTGAAGGAATGCCTGAACCTCGACGCCCTGCCCACGGTGCCGCCCTACTGGCCGCGCATGCGGACGCGGAACCAGGAGGGCCCGCGGCCGCTCGGCGTCCTCACCGAGCCGGCCGCGCTTCTCGTCGCCGACTTCGCCAAACGCCAGGACGAGGGCGCGCTGGTGCTGGACTGCCGGCAGCCGGAAGCCTTCGGCGGCGGTCACGTGCCGGGAGCGTTGAACGTCGGGTTGGGAAGCTCCTTCCCCACCTGGGCGGGGTCGATCCTGCCGCCCGACCGACCGCTGCTTCTGGTCCTCGACCGCCCCGGCGACCTGTGGGAAGTGACCTGGCACCTTCTCCGCATCGGCTACGAGGTGCCGCAAGGCTGGCTGGCGGACGGGATGATGGGATGGCGCACCGCCGGCCGCCCCATCGACTTCCTGCCGCAATGGACGGCGGGCGAGCTCGAGGCGCGACGGCAGAAGGACAAGTCCCTCGTCATCCTCGACGCGCGCCAGCCCGGCGAATGGCAGAGCGGCCACGTTCCCGGCGCCCGGCACATCCCCGGCGGCGAAATGATCGAGCGCTGGCGGGAGGTGCCAAAGGACCGCCCCGTCGCCGTCTATTGCGGCAGCGGCTATCGCTCGTCGGTCGCGGCGAGCCTGCTCAAGGCGCACGGCCACGCCGAGGTCTACAATACCCTCGGCGGCTTCACAGCCTGGCGCAATCTGGACCTGCCGGTGGAACACTGATCCCACTCCGCGGCGCGAGGGTCTCGCCCTCGGGCACCGAAGAAGGCATCCTGGCGTCGGGGGAGACGCGTATGTTCTTCGACGGATTCAAGCTGGAGCGGATCGCCGTCGCCGACGGCGCCATCAGGCTGCGCCGGGGCGGCGAGGGACCGCCGCTGCTGCTGCTCCACGGCAACCCGCAGACCCATGCGATGTGGCATGCCGTGGCGCCGGTTCTGGCGGGGCGGTTCACGGTCGTCTGCCCCGACCTTCGCGGCTATGGCGGGTCGT